>SDBT01011008.1_pt1 | contig 14582 bp, 13 predicted proteins | sample 2277101 | NCBI WGS metagenome assembly SDBT01 (sample SAMN10404973, study PRJNA504765) | marine sediment metagenome | isolation source: marine sediment core GS10_PC15, 103 cmbsf | place: Arctic Ocean: Southern Knipovich Ridge | collected 2010
TGGTGGTAAGGTGTACTACGCTATCGACTACGACGTTAGAGTGGCGAGGAAGTGGGGGATCGCGGGGAACGTTGAGTGGGCGGATCTTACGTTTAGATGGTTGGACGCTCCTACGTTTTACCCAGCAGAAAGTGACTTCGGTCAGGCTGGGTCAGAGTTCCACGTTTCAACGTACAGCACAAACCAGACGCTGGGGGCGGCGAACTTCTACGTGTTCTCCGTACGCACAGATAGCTTCACTACCAAGCTCGTGATACCTGGAACGTGGGCCAACACAAGACGAGGGACGTTTGTTCAGAAGTTTAGCACTATCTCAAGCGGGCCCCACACGTTCAGACTGGAGGCTCAGGCCTCCCGTAACCACAGCAGCGGAGTGTTCAGGAACGACTTCTACCCAACGCAAGGGCAGACAAACATCACGTACGGATCAGACGCTATAGTAAAGGTGAAGAACTTCAACATCTTCGAAGCATTGGTGGACGGATAATGGCTGGTGAATCCCTAAAAGGTTTCTCTCGGTTCTTTACGAACCTGACCAAGTCACAGCGTCAAGAGATTGACAGAGCGCTGGCTGACCTACAGAACTCTAAAGAGATGACGAGCCTGGATACCTCTGTCCGACTGCTGAAGCGGAAGGTGGACCAGCGACTACCTATCCCTCAACTGTCAGTGCTCCTCGCTATCCGAGGGGCCTCTGTGAACTGGGAGCCTCTGTTGGACCAGAGGATCAACTTCTATGAGGCTGACATCTCCACGCTCAGCAACTTCGCATCCTTCACCACGGTGCCTACATACGGGGTCCAGGTTATACTTGATGGGCTGACGTCCACGAAATACGTAAGAGTACGAGGGGTCCGACGAGACGGGACGACGACTCCACACTCAGAGGTGGCCACCATAACGCCGACGTTGTTCAGCGTAACGTCGCATACAGCAGAAGCATTCTACATTTCTATCGCGGGGGTAGGAGATACTACGATAGTCGGCGGGGCGGGGACTACTCTTGCCTATACCCCGATTAACCCCGACGGGAACAGCATGGTGTGGGGCTTCGTCTCTGCGTATGCAGACCCGGTGTCCGCGATGTACGGAGACAGCCCGGTGCAGGCATCGGTAATGGTCAAGACGACCACTCCGCAGGGTACGATCACCGACGAGGAGTTTCTTAGGCTCAGCTTTGGAGAACACCACAACTCCCAGAACATTGGGCCGTTCATCGTCCCCCACCCTGACTTGGGTGGTACGCTCGAAATCAGGATAGACATGTCAGATATTTCAACGAAGGAAGATGGATCAACTAGAAAACTGGACGCAACAGAAGTTCAGTGGTGTCATCTTAATATACTAGAAGTAGGGAGCGGGTAATGGCTAGACGTAGGAACTCAGTAGCACACAGATTTGCTCGGATGAAAGGGCTTCCCCCCGACGAGAAAGCCCTGATGCAGCGGATAGGGCACCTCATTGACGCGGTGTTGAACAACCGCCAAGCGTCCAACCCATTCGAGCAGAGTCAGAGTAGACAGAACAGACAGGTTTACCCTCCCACCGGGCTGCTGGTTAAGACGGGGGTTTCGTCCGTCAAGATACTCTGGGATGCCACTAATAGCAACGAGCTACTGCGATACGAAGTGGACTTCATAAACCTGACCTCTGGGGTATCGACCACCCAGACATCCTTCACCAGCGAGATCATATTCAAAGGACCAAACGGAACGTACATCGCCAAGATAAAATCCGTAGGCCGAGATGGCTCCAGCTCTCCCATCAAACAAGTAGAGTTCAGCATCGGCGATGACCTGATGCTCATAGAGGGAGCAAAGAACGGTCCGACAGAACTGGGCACCCTGGTACAGGACAACATCAAGCTGTTCGAGAACTACAGTGTCTATGCGTGGGGCTCCTGTGTCCTAGACAAGTATGTGTTGGACGAAAACGACAGTATCGTATTCAGACTGTGGCGAGCAGAAACAGCAGATGCCGCGTTTGGTGCGGCGTCGTTGGTGGAGACCATCACACTGTACCCCGCCACCGAGTCAGGAACCAACCTAGACACTACGGCAAGAGCAGGCCTCATAAGTAGACCAGCAGGAGTAAGAGCCGGTAGTTTCGAGACCTCACAGTCAGTCATGTTCTCTCCTCAGGCGGTAGATGCCGCTGACGTCGACAAGACCGTGACGTACTTCCTTCAGTCCATTAACCGAGAGGTGGAGGATGACGAGGTGTGTCTCTCACTGGTTCTATGGGCCGGGGCCGATGGGGTTGGCAGCGCCATACCGGGAGATATCTTCGTACCAGAGCCCCCCTACATCTTCCCTCACTTCAACTCCTTCCACGCTCAAACTTCGCCAAACGGGATATACCAGGGGGTCTTTCCTTATGATACTAGGGGGTGGTGCGCCAACCTAGAGGATGGGTATTCTATAATCGGCAATGCGTGGACTGTCGCTATGTGGGTACGCTTCGATGATTTGGACGCTGTTACGATGAAAAGTGGTGCCAGCTCAAGTAATCCAGACGGCGGATCTATAGGTCTCTTATCTAGAAGCACGATAGATAAGACTGGGGCTCAGAATCAGATACCGAATCAATGGAATATTACGATAACCGCAAATCAGGAACAAGATGGCAGCCATGTGCAGGCCATAATTGTACGACTATCTGATAAACGCGCAGGCGCCGCTGGTGGAAACCCTCAGGACGGACAAAACACTAGACGGATTGACTACAAAGCCACCGCATTTGGAGGTGCTCGCAAGGAAAAGAGTGCCCTGTTCCCCTGGGGTGATACACAAACAGGTATCGGTTCAGGTAAAAACGACGCATGGTACTTTATGGTTTTCTGCTTTGAAGGAGGGGACTTCATCAACACTGGACTTCCTAAACTCCGGCTGTACATGAACACTGAAGAAGCTCCGTTTACGGGGGACCCTATTATGTCATTGATGGTCCCTGTAGGTGTGGACGGATCAACACAAGGAATAACGATGGATGACACGGGGTCTCTAACATATCAAAACACGAGCCCCCTGGATGCCCTCACTGTTGGTAAATACTTTGAGGGTATTTACACGGGTGACCTGAATCAAGCGGGCGGTGGTGTAAACACCAGAACACAGTACTACCAGCTAGGGATATGGAACGTAGCTCTTGACTCCGATGAGCAGGGCCAAGGATGGAACATTGGACCTATCCAATCGTTGTACAACTTAGGAAGAGGGTGGGCGGTTGACTGGAGACGGGACACCGACATCTACGACGATGATAGCGCGCTGTTCGCGCACCTTGACTACCGAGCGTCTGAGAACCTCGTCCATTTCTGCCAGTTTGGAGCAGTAGAGCAGGCGTTCACAACCAAGAAAGCAGGACGGGACACTGGCAACCCACTCGCAGGGTGGGAAGGAGAACTGAACTGGACCTACAACAGAGAAGAGCAAGGGTATGAGTGGCAGCAGGCCGCGGCGGGCGCAAACTACCACAAGCGCAAGATTGAAGGAATTTGGTATGACAACCTCCCTCAGTCGTGGGACAGAGGCACGGACATATACGACGTGCTGTCCCCAGGAGGAACCAACAACACCATTGAGTACGGCTTCTCGTACCCAGGCCAGAATATGTCAGGGAAAGGACCTATTGGTAACGGGCATCTAGCTGCGGATCAGGCTACTGATTCTGTCCCTGCGTCCAAGGTGTCAGCCCCATACCCCCCTGGATACCATATCGAGGACGCCGACCGCCCCATCAAGGGAGGGGCCTGACTGGCAATTTGACGTGCATATTCCTATAATTAGGTAGGAGACTGCGTGTAACTGAAAGGATGATCTATATGGGAATTGAGATATTTTCCAATAAGAAGGCCATTGAGAGAGCTACGGCTGCTGCTAGTAAGATGAACTACCTTAGTGCCTCAGGGGTGGAGGCCAGCAGGGCCCAAACCGAGCGAGACATCAAGGGTGAGCAGGCAGCGACCAACGTTTTCAACGCCTTGGGACAGGAAGGGACCTTCGAACCCGGCTCCGGGACAGGGTCATATGGCACCGGCCAGACAGGCATGTATGAGACTGACAACATGCCCAGCGACGACCTGAGGAAGCTCGGAGGTGGGAAGGCCACCAGAGACCTCATTGGCACCGCTAGAACGGGTATCATAGACCCCGAAGGCTACGCCAACGCCGCAATCGGGTCCATCCCATTCAAGATCCGCAGCAAGCAGACCGCCGAAGCGTTCCAGCTCCTCAACAAAGAAGGCGCCGAGTGGGACATGCTTGAGAACTCCACACTAGGTGCCATCCATGAGGGCGCCGCCCTCCAGCTCCGAGATACCATGCGGCTGCTCAGGAACAACCACGCCAAAGGCGGAACCGCTCGCCGAACCGCCATCGCAGAGTTCGGAGAGATACAAGCCGCAGAGATGGCCATGCAAGCGAGGGTACAGGAGACATGGCGAGCAAACCTCGAACTCCATAGCTACATACGACAGAACGCTGACCGCGTGCAGGCTGGCAACATATCATATGTCCAGAGCTTGCCGGGGCTGAACGCCTCGTACCGCTCAGCGATGCAAGCTAACACCGCCATGATGGTAGCGGCGAATGAGAAAGCTGCGATCATAGCAGGAGAGTCATACGAGATCCGAGCGTCACAGGTGGCCAGGAATGTCGGCGGGAAACTCCTAGAGGGCGTTATCATGGCCGCGGCGTCTAGTGTGTTCGATAAGGGGTCCACTGCTGTTGGTGATTTCCTGACAGCCCAAGGCTCTGGCGTCGACGACGACGGTAATAGGAACCCAGATACAATGTGGGGCTCGACTAGCACTTTCCTCGGCGGTGTTGTACATCAGACCGGTAAGAATATATCTGGGGCCGGTGGGCTGCAGAGCCTATACACACCAGAGCAGCAAGACGCGGTTGACGAAGCACAGGGTAGAGATCTCCAGAAAGAAGCGCTGGACAAGCTTAGTCCCGGGAAAGCGCCGAGTGGTCTAATCAATCCTGGCACCGCATAAGGAATAAATAATGGCTGTTGATTATGACGAAGTAGAAATACAAAAAAGAATAGACGCTAGTGTTTCTGACGAGGAGCTGTCAGGTAAGATGGGCGCAGCTAGTAAAGCTGCTAGCCCTGGACCTGACTACAAGCGTAATTCTAGCCCCACCGCTTTCTCATCGGGAATGTCACAGGCGTTGATGCAGAGCGCGTTCACGAAGTTTGGTGAGGCGCTCACTGATACCGGCGACGTGAAGAAAGACGCGGCGACCAGGGAATCCAGACTAGCACCATTCATGGAAGCAGGGAGCCAAGTAGCCGGGGCCCTACAAGACCGGTGGTGGAAGATGGAGTACGAGAATTTCCAGGCTGAGTTTGTTGAGTCGTTCGTTGCACAAAAGAAAGAATTATTCGAGGAGTACAGCAGACGCTCTACAGGGCTAGACGAGGGATGGGCGGAAGGTCCGGATGGTAACCCAATTCAGATTCCTATCAATAGCAAAGAAGGGAGACTCCAGGCTGTACGTATGAGGGGCCAACTTGAGAGTAAATTTGGTCGTATGAATACCGACATGGACTTGGCCCTGTTCAATGAGGCGGGGAAGTTCTCCAGTAACCCATTCATAGTTGAGCGCGCTAACTCTATCATGACAGCAGGAGCCTCGGCTATTGCCACGCAGGCCAACCCACAGGGATCTCGGAACTCTGAGAACACGATGTCTCAGATTAGAGGCCGAGAGAACGAAGCAGAGATCGGAGCAGAGCGCAACAAGCTCATGCGGGAGAAGGCTGCGCGAGATAAGCCGACACGATCGATGGCCGAAGCGCTTGCACATCCCAACATTGGTGCTGAGGGTATTATGGGCTGGCTTACCGGTGACCCTACCGGGTATCAGCTTCTAGAAACTGCTGGCGCTAAGTTCTTGAACGCTGAAAAACAAGCAGCGCTAGGGTTCCTCATGAGCCAGAACCCTGACATGGACCCGGAATCTACTGAGATGCTCCAAATGCTGGAGGGCATGCAGCCACAGTACGTACGCGCTGCTGCGACTAAGTTCTTGAAGGAGCATGATCCGCAAGCCTACCAAGACGCTAAGAAAACCTCACCTCACTGGTTCGCCACGGACGAGGAAGAGAAGGATCGTGGAGTTGTGTCTGCGGACAGGCAAGACCCGGCAGTCCGCAGGAAGAACGTGGCAACGTGGCAGACACACGCACAGACCCACGTCAAGGAGTTCATGGAAGACCCCGGTAATGAAGCAACCCTAGAAGCAGTGATGGCTGATCTTGAGGAGTGGTTGGGTAAGGCTGTCTTCGGTGACACTGATGAACCGCTTCTCCAGGCCATTACAGCGACTAGAGGGGAAGGGAACAAGAAATACGTCGCTGACGTACTAGATCAAGTTCCCGAAGCCATCCGTAACTGGTGGTGGAAAGAAGGCGGGAACGAACTCCTTCAGGAGCTGGATCCTGCAGCCCTCAAACACGCTAAGACACGCTCCGGTAAAAGTGTCCATGGTTATGGGCTCGACATCGCTGGGGGACGGGCCGCTGGTAAGAAGGCTCGAATCATTCGGCGCAGTGAAGGCGCGAAAAAGAGAAAGCAAGAAGGAATCGTTGCGGATCTGAAGATTAAGGGTCTACTTTAAGAGAGTTAAATGGCTGGACTATACGACAACCCTGAAGAGTCAACTTATACTGATCCTTCCGAAGGCACCCCCACCTTTAAGGGGGAGTCTGAAGAGCGCAAGCTCAAGCGGAGACAGAGAGAGTCTCGCAAACTGCTAACCCGAAAGCGAACCACCCAAAGGATTAGAGGACGAGAACCAGCGGGCAAGACCACCTACAAATCCCCGGGCCTCGACATGTCGCACGACTACTCCACCCCCGTTCCAACCAATGAGTACAACTACAGAGACCCCAGCATCGATGAGGTCACCGGTGCGCTGACTCAACCCGAGGAAGAGGAAGGTTGGGGGATAAAGACCCTGGACTTCCTGCTGGGGGCTGAGATGGCTGTTATCGGCATCGCCCATGACTCCGACAGTTGGTCTTGGAGCGTGGAGAACCTGAAGCACCAGTGGAGCGAGGCTCCGCTGTGGTCCAACCTCCTAGGCACCGCCTCTATCATCGGTACGATCCTATGGCCCGCTACGGCGGCAGTCAAGACTAGCATGAAGACCGGGTTACTCGCCAGCAAGGTGGGGAAAGCGGCGTTAGAAGCGACCGAGCTTGGTAGGTGGAAAGAGCTTGGTCTAATAGATTCGGAGATTAAGTCCGTAGTTTCCCATGAGGCTATGGGTAAGGCGACAGTGCGGCGGTACCGGAACCTGGAGATCGCCAAGACCAAACAAATCAAACGGCTGGGGCGCAGAGACAAAGCCAAGGCCATCGCTGCCGGCGATGATAAGTGGGGCAGCCCCATAGAGCGCGCCAAGTACGAGTTTGAGAGACGGTTCGCCAACAGCTACAACGACATCATCAACAGCGACGGACAGATAGTGGACTCAGCTAAGGCTAGGTTTGGACACGCTCTAGACTCCGCACTCGGTGAGGGCACGGTCGGGAAGCTGCTGGACAGCATGCCTGTAGATGAGAAACAGTTCATACCCATCAGTGCGTACATGATGTCTAAGCTGAGCCCCACTGTAGCACGCAAAGCTGTAGGTCACGTCGGAAAGCTAACCCCTGAGTCTAAGGCGTGGGCTGACTTCCTCGTTGAGGCGTCGATCAAGAAGCAGAAGGCGCGGCTAGATGACGGCTTCATTGACCAGAAGACCTTCGACACCATCGGTGAGTTCCATATGGCCGGTGTTGACAAGGGGACAGACGGCATTGAGGGGGCGCGGTCTGTGTTGATCCCGGTTAGAGGACCAACGAAGACAACTCCTACTGGGCTGATCGAGAAAGAAGTCCCCCGTACTGGCTTGGGCAAGCTTCTGACCAGTGGTGGTACCAAGACGGTGATCGAGGGCGCGGGTGACGTGTCGTATGTTCCTATCAAGCTGAGCACCAGACCGCAGATGGGTGGGCCTACCATGATGCACCGTGCCAGCACCCATGAGGAGCTGTACGAGCGGATGGTTAATGGGCGCGTTATTTCTGACCCCGCTGACGTCCTAGCCAAGGGGTACCTAACGGACGAGCTGCTGCACACTAACTACAAGGTCGTGCGGGACATAGCAATCGACCCCAGGATGTCCACCCCTGCTGCCACCATTGAAGCGTTCGGCTTCGATAAGGCCAAGAAGCTGGGGTTCGTGAACCTTGAAGCCGAGGGGATCCTTGGCACCAACGGAGCTAACGCTCTTCGGCGCATGATCGCCAAGAAGACAGGACAGCCCGAAGGAAAACTGCCCTGGATGCGGGAAGAGATCTTTGAGGACATCTTCGGTAACGGTGGCATGATGGAGCAGACCAGCCACGTCGCCGCGAACATGATGGACGTAGCCACCACCGTCTACAAGACAGCCAAAACCGCCGGTAACATCCCAACACACCTACAGAACCTTACGGGCAACCTTACCTTCCTCGCTCAAGCTGGGTTCAATCCCCTTGACCCAGAGAACATTGCACTCATGTCAGGGCTCCACAAGTCATTCGAGAAGCTGCATCAGATCTCTGCTGTGTCTAGGAAGGTGGGCAAAGATGCCAGCGCGCGTGGTCTGTATGACGAGGCAGGCGCTCTCACGAAGATCAACTTCGGTACGATCAAGTACAAAGGCACTACGATTGACCTAAACAAGGAGCTGACGGACCCCATCATCAAGGAGCTGATCGAGGACTCAGCGTTCAGTTCTGCTGAGGGTGCAGGGAACCTTCTGAATATAGCTCAGAGCCTGACGACAGACCAACACGCGACCAAGGCCCTTATCGAGGGGATCAACAAGGGGCGCAAGTTCGTTCAAGGCGGAGACCGGGTTAAGTGGTGGGAGGGTATGACCAAGGCGTACCTTGAGGAGGATATGCTTCCCAAGATGGCGTACTACCTATCCTTGCGCGGTGACGGAATGTCTAAGCTCGCAGCGGCGACTGAAGTCGCACGGCGACTGCCCATGTACAACACCGTTGGGTCTACCATCAAGAAGGGTCGTAAGTTCTGGCTCCCATGGGCTACGTTCCCCGCAGAAGCTATGCGGATTACGAAGAACAACATCCAAGACTACCCCCTCCGTATGATGCCGTGGCTCCGGGCCCCACAGATCATGCAGGCGATGGCCAGTGGTATGGGGATAGCTCCCGGTACCCGAGGAGAAGTGGAAGAGGCGGAGAGACAGCTCCCCTTTTGGGCGCAGAAGGACACCACAGTCCTAACAGAGGGTGGAGCTGGGGCTAAGATTGGTGGTGCCGCTACTGGTGCCGTCGTTGGTGCGTTTGCTGGTGGGTTAAAGGGACCGGTTGGGGCCGTTGCTGGGGCAGCTATTGGTGGAGCTGTTGGAGGAATCGCTGCCGCCCTCGCAACCGACGAAGAGCACGAAGGACATCTCCGCGGTAGTATGATGGACTGGCTGCCTCACTCCACGTTCATGCTAGCCAACACTTCTAGGGACTGGGCCGGCGAGGGGATATTCCCAGCTCAAGACTTCCAAGGGATTATGGAACAACTGCCAGCCGAGCCTCTGGCGATTCTCAAGCCTATGATCGATGCCATGGCTGGAGAGGACGCATATGGGAACCCGGTTGGTGACGGAACTATCTGGAACGGCACGGCGAAAGCCATCGCGGGCACCATTGGACTGCTGGCACCTCCCATAATCCAGAAGTACGGGTTCAAGACAACCATGCCCGATGTTCCGGCCAGCCTCGATCCGTTCGGTATCACAAACATCGCACGCCTGAAGATCGAAGGCGGCAAGGCTATCCCATTCGTTGACCCGGCGCGTGACCCTATGACAGGGATGGTGGGCAGCCTTGGGCACGACTTCTTCCTCAACAACTTCGGTGCGTTCAAGTCGTACCAAGCAACCGGCGAGCAGCAGCTTGCGAACGAGACCATAACAGAGAGGCACATGGGTGAGATCCGGAACCACCTGACCAAGAACCTTGCGTTCCACCTTGAGAACGGGAACGACAAGGAAGTGGTCGGGTTGTTGTCTGAGGTGCAGTCTACGTTCGCCAAGCAGTTCGCGCACGACCCGAGGCTCGCACAGTCTAAATACACCGCGTGGCTGGATAACAACTTACAGAAGATTGGGCGGCACCCGAGGCTGCGCAACTGGACTGACGAAGAACTCAGATCCAGGATACAGCGAGCTGGGTTCGCGGCGGGAGAGGCACGCTCCGAGGCCCGCAACAGGCTGCTACAGGCGCTGCGGGATGAGCTTAACGTTAGGGGCAGTGGCGCGGGCGGATCAGGTGGGTTGATCAGTAGCCCAATATCCGGTAGTGGTATCACAAGTGGTATTACAAGTCCACTAAGGGGGGTATCATGATTCAGAGACTAATAACATGTGCGTTGGGGTTGGCTATTGCGCTGATGGCGTTGTTTTTCTTACACCTCGCAGCGTCCCCGGCCAAGGGAGCGAACTTTGATAAGGACTGGCTGCTTGAGGATCTGACGTGTAAGGAGCTAATATCCGGGTACAACTTCGAGATAGTTGTAATGAACGATATCATGCTTGCATATGATAACTGCCGTCATTATGCTGATTCCCCTGCTGATTCAGGCTTCGGTGACCTCCACTGCGCGCTGCTAAAGAAAGAAGGGGAGTTCGTAGAAGGGATGATCAACGCCATCGTTGGTGTCTTCGACGCTAAGCGCTGTGATGGGATCGACAGGTGAGATGGGGAGCAATACTGGTGTGTTGTGGTCTGTTGGCCTGCGCTTCAGTCAACGCCGCCCCGCCCCAAACACAACCTGCTAGAGTGGGTCCGTACGAACCCGATGAGTCTGAGCCCGGGCTGGTAAGGATGTACATGGTGCTTCCTTGCGACCTACTATACGATAGTGCCCGGTGGCAGTCCAACATGGTGCAGCACTCTAAGGAGCACTTTGAGGAGTGCATGAAACTAGCCGAGACTTCTGACTACCAGTATGCTGATGTCGTGTGCAGCTACGTAGGGATGCAGTGGAAGTTCATCTACGTCAATCAGAAGTCCGTAGAGAAGGCGTATTCAATAATGTGTGGGGATAATGGTGTTCGGAGGAACCCCGAGTACGAGATCCACTTCTAGTCGTCGTCTATCTCATCAAATTCGTCAATGATAGTGAAGCCTAATTCATCTAGGTCCTCGTCCTCATCAACATCCTCAGGCTCATAATATGAGGTGTCAATAACTAAATCACGTTGACAGTTAGTGCAGAGGAACCCGTTCTGGGTGTACCTTCCGCACTTACATTTGATTAGAGGCATGCTGCAACTTCTCCAAGTCTGGGCTAACCTGGAACGCCTCTATGGGCTTTCTCAAGATAGGCAGTGTCTCCAACAGATCGAAGGACACAAGCTCCCCTGGGTGGTACGTGCCTTGTGTCTTTCGATCAAGCCTTTTAGGTACTGATCCTTCCAACGGCGAGCGCAATGCGTTGTGGAAATGGTGGCATGTGACCTCGTCGAAATTGAATTCGTTGATCGCCCGCTGCTTAAACCGCGGAGCCTCTCCTGGGTGGGACCCTGTGAAGTAAGCGCTCCGGCGGTACAGCCGGTGGTGGCCTCGTATCTCTGAGTACTTATGCGTGAGGTCGGGTCCGATCTCCTGACGGCGGACCACACCATACAGCGGGGCGGACTGGCCGTAGAGTAGACCGAAGTTTCCGCGTAGGTTATCCAGGCTCTCCTCGTTGTACAGCTCGTCCCCGTCCACCATGAACGTCCACTCTGTCTCCGCCTCCACCAGCATGCTGTTGCGGTAGCACCCCTGGATCGGGGGCACGGCGAACGGCAGCTTGCGGACGAAGAACTGGGCCTTCTCTGTCTGGGTGAACCAGTCGATGATGTTCTCGGTGCCATCTTCTGACCCGGCGTCGTAAATAACGTAGCGGTTGAACCTACCCCGTAGGGACTCCAGGACGTAGGGGAGCCAGAACGCGTCGTTCATCACTAGGATCGTAGGGGTTAGTCCTTCAATCTTCATCGTTGCTCCTTCGGTCGGCACTTTCGTATTGGTGTGATGTTGTACCAGTCTGCGGCTGCGATACCGTCGTCCTGTCGGATGTCTTCCATGAGAGCATCAGCGTACCCTTGAACTTCTTCTATGTCATCTGACTCAACCACAACACTTATTGAGATCGAGTACTCATAAGGTAGATTCTTATTACGCAAGACCACCTCCTAATTCATATGCAATTGGCCCGTGGGTTGAGCGGTCTAGGTCGCCAGTTATTCCCCCGCTGGGGCGACTCCACGGTACCACCGAAGTGGTTTCACGCCATCCAAGGCGATCCTCAGCCGTTGCAACGCGGGGCCAGATGTTCCCAATGTCAACCGCTCTGGGGAACCCACGGGCCAATTGCATATTATTTGACACCACACACCTCCAGTACTTGCTCTAGTTCTTTCTGAAGCCTTCCTATGTAATCACACAAACCACCAAGTCGCTTCTTGAGAAGAGTAATATGTTCAATGCAATCATCGCAGCCACACTCGTTGCACTTCTGAATGTGATCCTCGATCCCTTGGATCTCATCTCCAATGCTAGTTGCGATGCTACTCATGTCGCTTTGCAGCACCTGCCAATCTTTGTTTGTAGTAGTACACCATTTACTTGACATTGCAAACCTCCAGTATCTGATCAACTCTGTGCTTCACCTGATGCTTCTCCCAGGCTAGCTTGTAGGCCCTGAGGGCCATGCTGTGAGCCAAGGATGGCTCGTTGATGCACCACTCTATGTTGTTCGCTAGCTCGGCGTCTGAGCCGTAGCTGAGGTAGTGCGTGCCCTCCTTGAACAACAGGTTCATGCCGTCCAGCTCGTCCCTGTCGGACACCAGCGGTACGTTCATCAGCATGCTCTCAATCACGCGCTGGTTCGGCCCGTCGTGCTTCTGGCCGTGGTTGAACAGCACCTTGCAGAAATCCATGGCCTGAGCTGTCATAGGCCACCTGTTGCGGTTGGCTCGCCCGATCTCTCGGACGTCCGCTTTCCACTTGTGGCGCTCGCATATAACCTTCAAAGCGTCTGCTCTGTCTAGCCCACCCTTGCTCCCAAAGAACCCTACGTCAAATTGCTTGTAGCTGCCAGTAAGTTTCCTCCCATCTACCTCGACTGGGGTGGTCTTATGCGCGTAGGTGGCGGCGTCAACGCTGAAGTACCTTGCGTCGCTAGCACACGGGGCCCAGTGGGCTGAGTTGTGCTTAGTGAAGAGGTCTCGTTTCGCCCACACAGCGAAGAACACGTGGTCATAGTTCCTCGCCGCACGCTTGTGGTAGCTGGGGTGGCCGTGGCTGTCCACAAACCGTACCGCTGAGGGGATAGGAGCCTGTCTGTCCTGGCAGTGGAACGGGAGGTTGCCCTCTCTGTTCCTTCCGCAGTCTATATCTATGAACAGGTCTTGCTTAGCCAGAACCGACGCCGCCATACGATCAAAAGATGTATTTATGTGCCCCTCGCCCAGGGGTATGACGTTGTGCCCGAGACTCTCCAGCGCACGATGGGTGCTGTTGGAGTACGTGATTATATTCTCACCCTTGCTGTCTCTGTCCTGTCTGTAACCCAACACAATATTGGCCATATCAGTCCTTTACCGCTTTGTTTTTCCACGCCTCAGCATGAGAGGTGAGGGGGCAGTACAGTTCGCCTGTCTTCTTCAGTTGCTTGGCCACCAGCCTGTTCTTCTTCAACTGTGCTTTGATCTGCTTCTGGTCGTGGTCCCAGCGTCCGCCTTCGGTGTCGCCTACCTGTTTGAACTTGTCCCGGGCCTCCACGATGTCGACCCACCCGTTGGGGTGGGACACCAGCCCAGCCTTGATGGCTCTTTCAGACCAACTGCCATGTGCGTATCCGACGCCCTTGAACGCGGGGTTGAAGCCACCGATGGTGGTGATGACCTTGCGCGTGAGGAAGGTGAAATCCCCTCTGGGTGAGGAGGCGTACACAGGCGTCACGTTCAGCGCGGCCTTCAGGTACGCCGTGAACCCTGGCTTGCTCTCGGGCACCGTCTTGTCCTGCACACGACAGAAGTGGTGGATGTCAGTGAGCACCGACACCGCCTCGTAGGTCTCGAACCAGCCTTTGTCCGTAGGGACCAGATCATCCTCAAGGATTACACTGAAGTGGTGGTCCTTCATCATCCACAGCGCCCGGTTCTTGTTGCCAGCCACCCCAAGGTTGGGGCCAGCCACCACCGTGATACTTGGAAAGTCAAAGAGCGGAGGCATCTGATCATGGTCGCTGCCGTCATCGCACACGAACACGTCCGTGCCATTGGGTACAGTGGACAGCACGCCCTCGATGACCTCACCGATGTGCCTGCCTCGGTTGTATGTGCAGATACTAACTGCTCTTGTTGTCATCGTACCGTCCTAGTTCTTTATCGAGGAGTCGCCCGCACCGCACCCTTTTACGTTGTGCTGCGAGGCGTTCACCAGGGAGTGCCTTCAGCTCTCTCTTCATCGAATCAAGGTACTTCTCTATTAGCTTAACTAGTCGAGTCGCCGTCATCGTC
>SDBT01011009.1_pt1 | contig 14581 bp, 32 predicted proteins | sample 2277101 | NCBI WGS metagenome assembly SDBT01 (sample SAMN10404973, study PRJNA504765) | marine sediment metagenome | isolation source: marine sediment core GS10_PC15, 103 cmbsf | place: Arctic Ocean: Southern Knipovich Ridge | collected 2010
CTGAATTTATTTCTTCCTTGCATTTGGTTGGAAAAACCCTTACCATCTTGAACCCAATTCACGATACAGTCTTGAGACCACAATACTGATGTAAACAATAAAAACGAAAGAACAATGACCGACAGGTTTTTAACCTGCATTTTAGATTGATTCATAGGTACCTTACGTTTCTTTCTATGTACTAGTGTTGTACAACGGTCAGTATTCTTTCGAGACTTTCAAATGGTTCACGCAATTCTCGATGAACAAACGTGAGGGGTTCGTATGTCCAGATTGCGTGAACCATTTCAACGCCTCGATTTTTTAGCATACTCCAAGACCGAATTAAAAACCTCTTGTTTCTCCGTCTCCGATGATCGACAACCAAGCCATAGTGCTCCGCCTCTTTTCCACTGTATCCAAAGTCCATCAAGATAATCATCTGTAATATTAGGTCTAGCCTGTCGCTGTGCATCGTCAAAGTCTGGCCTTGGAAGATTATCAAAAGCACAAGCAATTTCAAGATGATTATCAAAAGATTTATTTTGATCGTTACCATTTGATACCGATTGTCTACCCACTCTGTACGCAGCAAGGGCAATTAATTCCGATTGATTCTGATTAACCATAATTGCAACATTGCTCATATAAAAATCTAGTTCTTCATCACCAACGATTGCTAAGCATTCATTCCAATATTGAAAATAAATCCATTCTTCGGATACATTATTTCCAGATTGCGTTGCCGTTTCATTGGGTCCAGAATCACCACCCGGTAATGACTTCCCGTACCATATAGATTTCTCAATCTTTTTGTTGTACTCTCTAAATGGTTCATAATCAAGCTTAACCCTATTAAATCCTCTTTCAGCATCTTCGCTATACTCCGAAGGTTGAACGGGAGAAATAGTCAAAGCCAATAATCCTTTTTCACAATAAGAAGATTCATTGTAATCTTCTTCATTGATTACGACCACTCTCGATCCGACAGACAAAGAATTTTCACTTTCAGCTCTCAACTCGCCTTGACCACTACAGGCTGGACATGAAATCATTTTTTGTTCGTCATTCATTTTAATCTCATTATTTAATAAATAATTTTAAGATCCCGGACCACGGGATCACTCCCGTGGTCCTTATGCCAAGTCAATTCTTAAACTAACCTTTATCCCGAAGCTCGTGGCACTCCGCTTCTCGCAGTCTGATTTTCCAAGCCTAACAAGATTTATTCAGACGGCTGATCTGACTGAATGATTTGAAATTAAAATCAAACGGCGCTTGGACCAGATCAAAATTCAAAGATCCTAGGGACAATAGAATCTATTGCAAACACCATGCCAAGAAAAACAACCACAGACAAGGACTCTGGACACATCTTTTTTGATCTTATCGGCCATTTTGTCGGCAATGATGCCAACATGGCACCATGTTTCAAGGGGTAGCCAAACTCCCATTCTGAAGTGTAATCTACATACCATAAGGTGTCACCAATCTTGATACGCCTATTAGAATTATTTGACTCTTCCCTTAGAAATGTATCTTATTATACATATCAAGAATTTCTTTTATTGACATTTTGGATACGTTGTCAGAGATCCCGTGACTTTCTGCGAAATCTTTCTTGTGAATTTCAATAGATTCCTCTGAACTCATTCCTACGACAAAAGCAATATCAGTAATATCCGAAGGACTCAATGGTCTTGAATTTGCTTTATCTTTAGTTGGTTCAATAAGCTTTCTATCAAGTAACCCTAGCGGAAGATCAAGGCATTTTCTAACCTCTTCCATAGTAATTAGATCATCCTTTCCTCGATTCGTGCTGATTCTGCTGCGTAGTTGTTGTCTAACCGTTTTCATTTTCATTACCCATTAGATTATCTTGTCTTTTTTGTATTTCAGTCGAAATAGATTGTCTCAGATCTTTAAGTATTAATTCATCCGTTTCGCTTGCTTCAAGATCTTTGTAACTCATTGTCGACAGAATCGGCGTAGAAGACAGAATTTTATATCGATAAGCACCTTTTTCTTCTGCAAGCACTTGAGCTTTTAATGTATCACGCTTCGCTTTGTTCATTTAGTCAACATTTCTTTAATTGATTCTGCTCTCATGCTTATCATTGTACCCCTAAGTAAACTGGCTCGCGTAGATTCTTCTATAATCCATGCTGCAAGCCTCATGCCGCTGGGTGGCTTTCCTGAAACTTCTTGTGGCAAAAGATGTTTTGCGTTTGAAATTCTAAATGACGCGTCGGTCCAAAACCATTCGCAATTACCATTCTTGGTCGCAAGGTCAATAATATCCGGTCCCCATTCAAGAGCTTCACAAATAAAATCTCCCGGTCCTCTTGAGCCATTTATGGGACCAAAATCATTTACATATATAACCTTACAAAGTCCATCTAATTCATCAAAAATAGTGAGTGCTTCGGTAAGATTATTTATATACGAAAGACTACACACAGAAAGATCTCTTGGCCAATTCGGATAGAGTTCTATCAATGGGTTATATTCCGATCGACTCATGATTCAATTTCGCTTTCCCTTCTATCAGGATGGAAACGATCTACGGTAGCTGAATCTTTGCATGAGTTTGCAGCGTTTCTGACGGCTACATACCAAAAACTTTTACCCAATGAATCGTCAAAAGGGCAATCTGTTAATTGTATTCTCGCTCCTAGATTAGCATACATTTCAAATCCAGATTCTTCGTATTGATCCATTGCTTTCATATCAAATTCTCCTGTGAATCAAAGATAGGGATTGTCATCGCCGTAATGAATATTGTCATCAATACGTCTACGGTCAACCCGTTCGCATCTCTCTGAGCAATAGTCACCATCACACTCTTCATCACAAACAAAACAATGCATACGATTTTCATCAACAATTTCTTTACTAATCGCCGCTTTCAGTTCACTAGGATTCAAAAGATGTTTAAATCTATTATACCATTTATCAATCGTGGATTGATTCGCAGATCCCCCTTGATCCGTGCTTGTATGCGGCTCGTCTTCCATGGGTCCCAACTCTCGGTCAAGATTCCTTTCTTTACCATGATTCCATTTTCCATGATCATCAATGAGATCATCTAATGAGTCGTCGGAATCATAAACAGTCCAAGCATCTCCAGCACCATACTTTAATTCGATTTTTCTACCAGTCGAAGTAGAAACAGTAAGAGAGAAGAATCCATTATCAATCGATGAAATTTCCTCAACTGTGTACCTTGCATCTCCGGATCTATTCGCTGAAACCGATAATCCGGGAATCAAATTTTTTGTAAGTTCTGTTCTCTGCGTTTCATGCTTCATGCTTTACTCCAATCAATTCCACGTTTTGAAAGAATACGACGGGCGGCCTTCACGGCTTGATTATCGTCGTTCCCTTGTGCGGTACGAATCATCTCATTGATTCTTGAAGGCTTGCGAATCTCTCCGGACTCGACCTTAAGAGCATATTCAGCGCGGAGTCGTGTCTTTTTCGCCATGAGATCATTGTCAAATCTTTCTTGCCTCGCCAGCTGGCGACGTCGAGTGCTGACTCCAACCGAGGACACCGAACGATGAAGACCACAATCACCGAACCCATGACCAGCACCGTTGGCATTCAGGTAATCCTCTTCGCTAATCGTCAAGGGCTGGATTTTTTGGCTCATTAGGATTCTGTTTTCTTGGTTCCGAGCTAAATTGACTCGACTTGAAACAGTATATACCGTCCTTGACGGACTGTCAAGGACTATTTCAGATTTCTTTCAGTGAATTTCAAAGTATTCTAGTGACTGACGACAGGATTTCCCTAGCAAGATCCGTGCCAACCATAAGCGATCTATGATACCTTAATAACAAAATGCGACGAACTATCCGCCCCAACGTAGTGCGCGGCTAGCAAAGGGTCGACCGAACGTAAAGAGCCTTTAACTTCGTAGACCACAAGAATGCCAGCCTTAAGCAGCGAGATGAGCGCGCGGTGAGTGCACTTGTCCAAGTAACGAAGGGAGCAATCATAGATGAGAGTGCCGGACACATACCCCAATCGATGATCGGTGTATGTGCTTAGGGCAAGTTGTTGTCTGGCCGTAAGTTTCTTGGGGTTAGCCGGTTTAGCGTCAACTACGTAGCAGTTTGCGCGGTATGAAGTGCCGAAGGAGATCTCAGATAGTAATTTGGGAGTGCAGAGAAACGGGGCGTCAACAGTGGGGTATGCCAGGGTTGTCATAATTGGTATATCCAGCGTTAGAGGTCTTCTATGCAATCGGTTATTTCTTGTTCAAGATCTGGGCGTACGCTTCTAAGGTAGTCGACAAAGCCTTTCAGGCAACCTTGGCCATCCGCGGTTTCGATGGTCCTGAAGACATCGACAGTCCTGAGCTTGTCGACGCTATCGGCTGCTATCTGGATAATCGATTCGTATTTTTTCATGATTTCTGGCTCCAATGAGTTCCAGCATCATAGGAGTTCATCGACGCTTGCGCAGAAAAGAAATCAGTCAAGGGAGCAATACATTCCTTGTGTCCAAATGCTTTGTTTTGCCCGTTTTGCGTTGTAGTGATATGAACATCAGAGACATACTTCTTGCACACTTCGCAATTTCCGAAACGGGTCGACGATGATCCTATAGACCTAGGGTAGGATTTTCCGCTTCTGGGATCTGTATAAGTCTTCATGGTTTTTTCTCCGGTATTGGGGTTGATTTGCGGGTGGTTTCCCGCTCACTGGAGATAACTATAGCGGGTCTATGACGATTCGTCAAGGACTTTCTTGGGATTCCCTGCCTTTTTTACTAGAATCTTTCCATGAATCATCGTAGAGCCATACGAGCAAAGACTCCAGGACCAATCGATACCACAGGATTTCTCTGTGCATTTCTGATTTTCGTCAAGCCTTGATCCACATCTATTGCATAATTTCATAATTTTATCTCTACAATCCCATTTCGTGGGCTCGGTCCTGACGTAGAATCTCTTCTCGGTCTTCTCGCTCCCTCGATTCTGTCAACGATCCCAGGAGCTGAACCCAGGAGAGTAGCTGTAGACGGACCGCGAGGACGGCATCTCGCTTGAGCTTGAAGGGAGTAGGGTTCCGCGAGCCTTCAACCTCGACTTGCCAGTGGGACAATCTACCTCTTCCACCCTTGCCGATTTTTTCGATATAGTGTTCTTTTCCATGATCATATATGCTACTTTTCACCCTATCGATCTTAGCTAAAAGCTCTGCAATCTTCCGGCGCTCATCCCTCGCCGTTTCTTCGCGGCATAACTTGGCATCCTCCCTTGACGTCAGATGAGAAAAATTCTCTACCGCCCTTAGTCGCGCCGCTTGTCCGGTCTCTTCTGTTTTGATCTGGGAAAAAATCTCTTGTAAATGTTCTTCGTCCTCACTGATAAACGCCATACCCCTTTCCGTCCAATTTATTTGAGTGTGGGATAAACGGTATACCAAACCAAGGCTTTCCGCATCTCTGTAAATCTGCTTATCGCACCAGCTAGTCAAGGAATGATGCGGACTTCTCTCTGTCAACCTCATAGCTCGGACAAAAGACTCAACGGTAATTTTTTCAATCATTGACCTGTTTCTCTTCAATTTTTCGTTTCAACCTTAACTCGAAAGTCTCAAGGGTGAGAGTGTACAAAGCTCATTCTTGATGCAAAGTAATCCATGCATAACAACCCTGACATCCTCTCGTCGGTAAACATTTACAGGTCGCTTAGCACCCTTCCTCGGCTAGATTCTCATCACAAGCCCAGCCAATTTCGCTTCTGATATGACTTAGTCCACGAATGACAACCTCAACATCTTCTTGTCGATAAGCATTGACGGGTCGCTTGGCACCATTCCTTCGGTAAGTCGAGCAAGCCGTGAGACCAACGGCGGAAAAGATCGACGAAAGAACATGAGGTTCAATGCCGTACTCTCCGGAGATCATAGAAAAATCCATGCAGCCCTCAGGCAAGGATGTAACCACGGATCCCTTTAACGATAGGATGGTCTCCCTAACAGAATCCAAGTCGACCACAGAATAGAGCTTGGATCCCTTGCCCTTAACTCTGTCCGCTGGCCTAAAACTTCCAGTGGATTCCGCCCCGGTCTCACGAATTACCTTGTAAGCCATGGCTGTCATTCCGGAATTTTCCGGAAAAAAGCCTCTAACCGTCTGCACTGCTCTTGAATCGTACGATGATTGCAACATGGTTTAACCCCTTAGAAATTATGCACTCAAGAGGCGCGATTGACAATGTCAGTCAGGCGGCGAGTCTGATCAGCTGCCATGCGTTCCAGTCGACACCAACGCTCATCGCGTGTCATGGTACGTGACGTGGTCCGCTTAGGGCTCAGGGGTCCGTCGCTGTAGTGCGGGTCGACGAAGAGTGTGGGCTTTTTGGTTTTCATGGTGTTCTCCGGCTCGTCTTGGGGCTCCATTTCCCCTCGACTGAAACCAGTATAGAGAGTCCTTGACAAACTGTCAAGGACTTTCTTGAGAATTTTCAAGGAATCTTCAGTGAGCTTCCAGAATCCACGACAGATTTTCCCAAGCAAGAAGCATGCCAACTCTGAGACCAAGGCCAGGGAACAGCAGCGCCGGAGAATCATTTTGAGAAAAACCAGATCAGGTCGGGGGTCCGATCGGTAGCCTATACACATGCATCATTTCATTAGGCGAGGCACCTAGAATATTCTAGACGTGAGTTTCCCTGAGTGGTTCCGACATTTCTTGAAAAATATCTTGCAGTTTTTTCCATTTATCCCATGGTAACACTACTGCAATAGGGTTGTCATTTTTAACTAACATAGTGATCTCATTCCTACCTGTTGATTCGATGATTCTCTTGATCCTAAAGAAACAATTCTTTTTCTTATCCATTCTTGCGGAGCATCTTCTAAGTTTCTCATTTCTCACAATCTCCATTTGTCAAGTTCTTTATTCTCCTTCTAATTCGACAGTAGTAGCGCCAAGGCGAGCAAGGTTCCAAGCACGAAGTGAATCACAATCGTCAAGATGACTTGTACCTGAAGGGTTTCTATTGCCTTGCCATTTTCCAGATCTTTCATGTCTTTTCTACCTGTTCTTTCGCTTGGAGTTTCAGTTCGAATTCCACTTCCTGCCTGACATTACTTCAGTTTTTAATTTTATTCTGCCTTCGGTCGGAGTCAACCCGTCTTTTATCATAACAGCAATTCTTTCAGACCATGTCATCCGACCCTTCTCGGCTTGCGACAGTGAATCATATTTCGGAGTTTTTTTAGGCTGATTTTCTTCTTTATTGATCAGTGCCAGTTCGACGCCGTAACCTGCATCATCCATCGCCTTAACCAATTCTTCCGGGCTGTAATCATGAAACGCAAATCCATAAGGTGTCGAGTGGTTAGAAAATATTCCGTCAACCCTCAGGCTTGAGTAGATTCCTCCGACTTCCTTGGCAGTCCCGAGAAGAGTTGTAACCCCATCGATCGAAGTAACTTGCCATGGCTCAACAGTCTCTTCCAAAAATCTACTTATTGAACCGTTACCGCTGTAGTGGTTGCTATGCATTGCATTGTTCCTAACAAAGTCTCGTATATTTGATGCCTTTTCCCGAGGCGAAATTATGAATTGATGACCGTCCAATCTCAATCGTGTCTAGGGCATGTCTCTCTTTTTCCGTAATGCTGTCATCAAGCAATTCGGAATGTAAAAAATTGCATGATGTCTAATTCCTAGAGGAGAGACTGAACTGATGTGGTGGTTCATATCTTCAAGCCTCCTACGCTTGCGCATGTAGTCGAGGTAGGTACCAGTAACACCCGTGACGTGCCAGCATCCGCTGGAACTGTAGTGGAGGATATGGTAGTGGTTGGCTGGGTTGACATTATTCTTTATGGTTGACGCCTCTCTGCTCTATCTTCTCTCTGCAATCTTATTTGTAGCTCCCCTTTAGCTGCAACCCTAACAAGGGCGGAAAGGTTCAAGTTTTCTAGTTGTGTGTACAGTTGTTGTGTCGACATTTGCTTAGCTGCTAGGACAATAGGATGTGTTTTCATGTTGTTGGCCAGTAAACTTCCGGCGTAGTTCAGTTTTTCCTCGGTTGTAGTGGGTTCTGTATTCATGGTCTTTCTCCTTCTCCGGTTGTTTTATGCGTTGACTTGTCGAAGAACACCTTGCCAGTTTGCCTCGGAATAGTCGATTCCAGCAACCGTCGCTCTACGTGAATGATATGTATCTTCAACCGTTCCGAGTTTTTCGAGCTCGTCTATTGCCGCTTGCTCTCTGTCGTAGTAGCGATCCTGAAACTCGCTATCCATCTGCCAGTTGTAGATCCGAGTAACTTTCATGACGTTTCTCCAATTCAGTCAATCGTTTTCCCAAGATAGAACCCGTGAGCAATCGGATGATTCGACCATTTAGGCTCAAATCCTCCGTTCTGAATCCAGTCATAGAGATCTTGAACGCAAGACATCATATCCCGTTGACAATCGTCCATGTATTTTGGGTCAAGGTGTCCGGTCAGTAGTAGGGCAAGGGTTGAAAGAGTTGCATTGGGATCCATGTTCCGTCTCCATTCAAGTTTGGTTTCTTTGCGCTACTTCAAGAGACGTTGCAGATCGTCCAGTCCGGATTGGAGATTGGCTCCTGCGGCTTTAAATCCAGCCGCCAGAAGGGCATTCACTCTCATCGCATTGAGGTCCAAAAGACGGTGAACCTGCGGCTCGCTTGAGTGGGTGGTCTTAGTCATGAGAAGTTTTTTGGTAGCGATCTCTACTGTTGTGGTGGTGATCATGGTTTTCTCCGGTTCAATGGTCGGTTCACTTCAGGAAACGTCCCGAGGACGCTTCCTGAAAAGAATCGTCATCAGGCCGCTAGCGCCGGATGATCTGGGCAAGACTTGAAGGTCTCACGAATCCTGTCAAGCTCTAACCGCCAGCTCGGAGCATTGGAGATTAGCCGGGCGGCTTTGTCAGCCCACGATCGATTTTTGAATCTCAAAACGTCACCAATACCAGCGACACAAACAAAGAAAGATTCCGTAGTGTAGTAACTGTCAATTCCCGTTCCATAAGAAAAAGCTTTGCGAGAACCTTCTTTTAAAGCCATCGTGCGGTAAGGAGACTTCAAGGTAGCTCTTCTCATGTTCATGCGGGCAATGTACTCGGGGCTTGCGGCGATCGATTGGTCGGTGCTGGTGTGGCTCATGGTTTCTCTCCGGCTGGCCTAGGTCAAGCGGTATCCGTCAGTATAGAACTGCTGACCCCTGTCCTTGGCCCGGATCGCGTCCGCTATCATTTGAAAGAAGTTACGCTCTAACCGCGCATCCTCTTCCTTTTCAGCGCATTCGGCACACACCCGATCTGATCTCTTTTTTGTCAAGGACTGCGTGAGGTATAGTTGCGTGTGGCCACATGTTGCGATCATCGTTCGCTCGATGTACTTTCTGGTGCTCGCCTGGATCATGGTTTTCTCCGGTTCAAGGTCTCAAGAGTTAACTGGCAGAACGACTTTTTTGTCAGAAAAAACAAGAAACGTCCTGGTAGGGGTGCAACGTTCTCGGTGAGCTTCTCTGAACCCCTTGGCGACGTGATTAGGGATACCAGAGAAAACAACGGACGTGCTTTTCTTGTTCTTGGAAATTTTTGTCACATGCCCTTCCTGGTAACAAAAGTCTCCGACTTCTAAGTCGTTGACGTTGGTGTTAATCTCTGTGTTCATGGTTTCTCCAGTCATTACTTATTAATCGCTTGTTAATCAACACAGATACCAGCCATGAACATTGACTGAAGAGCTTTTTCTATTGGAAAATCAATGATGCTTTCGCAATCAAGACCTTCCTCAACAATGACAGAGGACAGCGCATGACAAGCATCGTCAATCCCTTTTTTCCAAGCCTTTTGAATCTTCGCGTCCGTGTACATTGATCCCTCTTCTCTCTCGGTTATGGCCATAATCAAATTACGCTTGATTTCTTCTTTGACTTCTGATGTGGTCATGGTGTTTCTCCTTGGTTTTTACCTGACTCGCTTGCCAGATACTATTTGTATATGCAGAGTCCGTGCCAACAATGCGCGCCCTAAGAATAAATCCTCAAACCCTTTGAGAGCAAGGACTTGCAGACAATGAAAGCAAGAGACGAGACGAGCGCTGAGGGTAGAGTGCAAATAATTGTCATGGGTCCGGAAGCATATCTTGTAGCATAGATATCGTAAGTCGTTGAAAACAAAGAGGTTAACCAGTGACAATTATTTGCACCCTAAAACGACAATTATTGGCGCTCTTCGTCAGTTATTATGGGATCCACGACTGATTCCTCTGCCGTGTTAGCATAATGGCGCCGCATGTCCCCTAGGTGTCGATCTACGGTTTTTTCATGCAAAGAAAATTTCAAAGCTATTTCTTGTCGAAACAGAGGAGAAAACCCCCCAACGATGAACGGTTCCAGGGCTAGCCGTAGATCTGGTGGAGTCGTTCGCCTAGGTCTCCCAGGGCTTCGCGTAGCGTCGTGTAGGCCCTTGTAGACCTTGAACGCGTGCTTGTAGGTGATAGAGTGTTGAGCCGCTATAGCGACGATGGACGGATTTCTAGGACGTGGCATATAGAATCTCCTTTCGCAGAGCAATAGAGTGCAAGTACCATGCCAAGTGACATCTTGCGCACAAAATACAGCCGCTTGTCTAATGTTGGCATGATGTTTGCTTACTTATATTCATATAACGGACAAACCCCAGGGGAAACAACATGACCAAGAAAACCACATTGACCAAATTGACCAACCTCTATCAGGGTCTCTCGCAAGCGATAGGCTCTTTCAAAAGCGCGGTTGGCTACGATGAGCGTGTCCGCGAGCTCGACTGGGTGTGCCGGGCCAATCGGGCGCTCCTCGACGGTCTAAGCCATGGCATTCGACGGTCCGCACGGTCCGCCGATATGGTCAATCGCGCCATGTATCTGTCGAGCGAAGCGGACGGCATGCACGTTGACGCCGAGGAAGAGGCGAAGAGGATGGCTCGTCGCATAGAGCGAGCGGCAACATGCTCCGAGGACGAGTTTTTCGCTGCGGTGCGCTCCGATCTTCCCCGGGTCTTTGGGGCCAACGATAACACCTGAGACTGATTTCCTGAAGCGAACCATGAACACCGAAATCACATCCAGCAACGACAAGTCCATGACCAACCACACCGACGGCAAGGCTCTGCAATCCTTCATAATCAGAATCGCTAAAGAAGCTGGTCGCGTTCGATGCCAAGGCGTAATGAATTACAGTTCTTGGCGCAAGTCGCCAGCCCAGTGTCGTTTGACCATGGATCTGATAAAAGAGTTTGCTGGCGATGGGATGACACTAGATATTCTCAATGCATCGGACGCTGGGTATCAGGAATTTATGCATGAATCTACTGCAACCCTTCCTTGAAAGCAGAGTCTCAAAACGTTCTTCTCGGACTCGTCGGGAAGCGCGGTAGACTACTGGCCTAAGAACACAACCCCGAATAACCAGAGAACACCATGAAACAAATCAAGAAACTCCGGCCCGTTCCTAAGTATAAAGACGAAGCTGAACACCTTCAATACTACAACCCAACCATCACTCACTCCGGATCCTACCTGCTACAGCGTCGCGTCCACGTGATGACAACCGAGCTCAGGGAAGACGCTAAACGTCAAGGGTTCAATGTTGAGCCCGGTATATCTCACATCGTTCAGGCCAGTCTCTACAACGGCGAGAGCTGGGAGAACTGGCACATCCTTACAGTAGCCAAAGGGCATGCCGAAGCACAACGCCTAACCACAACACCTAACCCTTGAAGTCGACATAGCAATGACAACCAAAATAAGTCACCCGTTCTCTCATCTTGGACCCGCACCGTACCGCTTCGTCTCTGCCAGTTGTTCGGATGATCGCCAAGCTGCAATGAATGAACGCAAGAATGAAGGCTTGGTCTACTCCGAGAACACGTCCGGATCGTGCGATCACTGTGGAATGTGCATTCAAGATTTCTACTACTTCAGAGCTGCGGACGGTACCAAATTCAAGGTCGGATCTGTCTGCTACGAAAAAGGGTTTATCAGCGAAGAGACTTACGCGGACCGCAAAGCGCTAGCTCAGGCAACAACTGCCAAACGCGAAATGGCCACAAAGAAACGTCATTCCAAAGAAGCTGCGAAAATCTCCGAAGCCCTAGAGTTTTTCAAGGCAAATCAAGAAGCCCTCGACGCCGCGCCGCATCCCAGGTTTTCTAGCAAGTCTCTAAACGACTATACTTCATACATGTGGGACCAATGCGGAACAACTGGCAAAATCAAGCTCTACAAAACGGTCAAAGAAGCCCTTGAAGCTTAGAGATCATTGAAACCAGAGCATGAACATCACCGGTAGGAAAGTCTTTTGCGGTAGGACTTCCGTGTCTCAATGAAGTGTGGGGATACTGTCGCGTATGACAATCAAAGGACAAAAATGACTCAAAAAGAAATTCACGACACAAAGTTTCCAAAGCAACTAGACAAACTCAAGGAGCATGGAAATGAACACGCTTATGGATCAGTAAAAATCTCAGTACAAGACCATGCTTGGCTTGCCTTGAGAGATGGCAATATCTCACCCGAAAGTCTTTGTGAAGTGTTGTGCTTGACAGCCGCTCTCACAAGACTGGGTGTAAATCCCGTGGAGCTCCTGCGGCAAGGAAAAGAAGCACAAGACGCTAGTATGGTTTCCATCGAGTTTGGGAAGCTCAAAAAACTATGGAATGATCAAATAGAAATGGATCGTAAACGAAATAAGTCACCACAAAGACAAAGAACAAGAGCATGAATATTGAGCTCTACCGCGTTGGCACAAGCTTGGTGGTGCAACAGATCGATAAGACCATGGGTTTGATTGGCGCTTCGGTCGAAATTCACTTTGCCCCAAGGGACTTACGGTTTGGTCTCTTCTGGCAGCGACGTCTAACTGGCGGCGGAGCCCTTGAGAGCCGTATTTATATCCAAGCAATTCCGTTGTTTCCAATCTCTCTGACATTGATCTTCTACGTCGAACCGGAAGACTGGATTCATAACGACAATGGACACGCCATACAAAGCAAAACATAGTTATTTTAATCCCCAGAATTCAGCCCTGCCTGATTGACTACTACCCAGGGTATGCACCGATCGTGTCGATCATGTGACCCTTGTCAAGAAGGATCAACGGTCTGAATTCGATGTAATCCTGCCAAATACCTTTCCCAATTCTTCCGATACAGCAACCGGTAGATGTTAATCTACCGGTTGTCTCGCCATTTTCGAATACCCAAACGCAAACAACCGATCGAGGAAGATAATCCCGCTCGGTTGCTCTAGTCTCGTATGATCTAATCGATCTCTCGCCCATCCTTCGGAAATCTCGGAAATGGAGTCGCGGTGGCCAGTCTGTTCTCTCGGCGCCAATGGGCGACCGCCTGTCCCCCGTCGTCGCACATCCGAAACCAGTCAGGTCCCAGACCGATCAGCATGTACTCTGCGAAATGCACCTGGGTGGCAAGACGTTCCTCCCAAGTACCCCGGAAGACAGGAAACTCCGGCACGTACGGTTTCACGGGACGAACCACCCGGACGAGCTTGTATTCTCGATCCCCGCGGGTTGAGTCCGCGGTTTCGCGCCAGGCTCGGCGCGTATAGATCGTTCGTCGTTTTCTCGGTGCCCTCATCGCTTACCTTTCTCGCTTCCAAGGCGAGAACTCTGGCCGGACTGATTTCCTAAATGATTTCCCCTTATGGTAGACGACAGAGGAATCGAACCCCCAGGAGGTAGCTAGCCATTTATCCGCTCCAGACCAATTGCGTACGCGTTGGAGTATCGTCTTAATGAATCACTGAGAAAGAACCTTGAACCCGTTAGAGATTGCCAGAGGACTCGTGGCAGCATTCCATTTTAGCTACCTCCGAGAGATTCCTGTCTTGCTCGATCTTCTCTAAAAAGATTCTGCATATCAAGTATCCAGCCGTTTCAAGATTCCATTTCAATGATCAATTATTCGTCGAAATTGGCTCGAAGCTACCAACCAATTCGACGTGAGCTTACCAGGCTCTTGCAACTTACTTTAGCTCTTGGGTTAACTCACGGATCCCCATGTTAAAAATTTCGGAGTAGACTCTGTGAACAAACTTTCTTGAACCAATTTTCAGCTTTTTAGTAACATTTCTCCCGGCGGTTTGTCGCTGCCCGTTATCTCTCAGGGTCGCTTGTGAATCTCACCTTATTTATGCCCTCTTGTCTTCAGCAATCTTGGATGAAATCGTCTTCAAGAGGTCGCTCTTCGCGGTAAAATCTGTTAATCGACTCGTGCTTTTACACCAAAGGGTCCACACGTTGCTGCCGCAGCGCAGACGGGAATTTTTAGTCCCTTGTTCTCACCTAGATTTAAGCCGCTTTCTGGCACCGTAGGAAGACAAAACGACAGGATTTCTACTACGGGTCACGGTGTTATTTGACATTACCACTCTTTATGGATGGCTACTTCTAAGCCTACCAGTGATTAACAGATCAATACCAGCACGTTTTTGTTCTACTCGCGTGCTCAAATAGTACTTGCAAACACCGTGCCAGAGAAATCAACGAGTAGTCAAGGGTCCAAGGTCGACAGAATTAAACTATCCGGCCAAAATG
>SDBT01011010.1_pt1 | contig 14581 bp, 9 predicted proteins | sample 2277101 | NCBI WGS metagenome assembly SDBT01 (sample SAMN10404973, study PRJNA504765) | marine sediment metagenome | isolation source: marine sediment core GS10_PC15, 103 cmbsf | place: Arctic Ocean: Southern Knipovich Ridge | collected 2010
TTCCGGTACCTCATTAAGCCCTTTAGCTATAAGTTTCTCCAATTTCTTATAGACGTATTCCACGTTTTGTCGAATCAGTATCTTTTCCTTTAGTTCTGCTATGCTAGTTTTCTCTATTCGTTTGCGAGGCACTAATAACTTATTGCTGCAAGTTCTCCTTTTAGTATTATAGCAACCATAATAGCCACCGCTTTTCCCACTAATAAGAACAATCGGTCCTCCGCATGAGTGGCATCTCATCAGTCCCGAAAGAAGATGCGAAGGACTTCCATAAACATAGCTTCTCTGTTTTATCTCCCCTTTTTGCCTATCTTTCCTGACAGGCCAAGCTCCTTTAAGTTCTTTCCACCTCTTTTGCGCTCTCTCCCAGGTTTCCTTATCAACGATGGCGAGCTCTTTTTTGAAGATGGGCATTTGTTCCTCTTTTGGACGGACAACCTTCTTTATTCTTCCGGTCATCGGGTCTCTCACATTCTTCCACTTTCTCCATATCCAGAGACCCATGTATTTCTCATTCTTCAAAATTCTGCTCACCGTTGAGGTATTCCATCCCCCCGAGTACCCCTTCTTGGTGGGAATCTTGTCTTGGTTGAGTTTCTTTGTTATTTTGCAGGCACTCCTTCCCGCAATGAACTCCCTATACATTCTTCGAATAATATCTGCTTCCTCAGGTTCTATTTTATGAACCATTCCCTCGTACTTGGCTTGGCCCTTTTTGTTCACCTTCAATTCACCCACGGGCTCGGTCCGGTATCCATATACATTTTCACCGGTACTGAATCCTCTTAACTTTTGCCCCTCTAAACCACGCATCGTCTTTTTCCTAAGGTCATCAAGATAGAGTTCATTTATGAATCCTCGTATGTGAATACCTAGTTTGGAATTCTCATCGCCAGTCACGATGCCATCAGAAACGGAGATGAGTTTAACTTGGTGATAATCAAACTTGAGGACTAAGGTGAGCATTTGATGATTACTTCTTGAGAGACGCGACAAATCATCCACTACCACCGTATCAAATTCCCTGTTCTCCATACCCTTCTCAAGAGCTTGCAGTCCGGGTCGGTTAATCAGAGATCCGGAAATTGCCTCATCAATATAGATACACTCATCATCAATGGTCATCCCGTGCTCCTTGATGTAATTCTTGCATACCCTTGTTTGATCATCAATACTTTTCTCGCTCTGATTCTCTGAAGAATATCGTGCATATATTGCTGCCTTCATGTCTTACCTCCATTATTCCTGAATATCTCAGGATTTTGTTTAGCTATCTCGATATATTCGTCTGCCATAATAGAAACTACAATATCCAGTAGTCTCTGGACAGAAACGTTGTCAACCCAGGTAAAACTTGTCGGTTGAGTTGTTTTCTTACTATTCTTCTCAGCTTGCGCAGTATGCATCAAGAAAGCCTTGCATTATTACGAAATAGGTATATAATCTTATTATAAGACCTATGTAATAATAAACCTTACTATAGATATATTATACTACAAAAGGTTTAAATTGTCAAGTACTTTCTCTTTAGAATTCAAAAAGCGCAATTTCTGTCCTTGCGAGCGGAGCGAAGCAGCTTACTATTCAAGTGTCATTGCGAGGCAAAGCCGAAGCAATCTCGCTTTAAAGACAAAACTTTCATAAATCTGTTTCCACACTTGTTCCAGAAAAGAGTAAACAAATGGACCCCAAGAAACTAGGCAAGAAGATCAAGCTGGCCCGCGTCGAACTTGATTTGACTCAGACTCAACTTGCCGAAAAAATTAGTGGCAAACAGAAAAGCATCTCTGGTTATGAAACCGGGGCCACACTACCCTCCATACGAACTCTAATCAAAATCGCCAAAGTCCTCAAAAAACCAGCTAGTCATTTTCTTGATGAGTGAAGACGATGTGTCTCTAAATTTCTTCAAGATCACAATAACAAGAAATTATGATTTGGGACTTCATCTATGATTGTGCATAAATGAAGTAGTTCGGTTATTTCAAGTTATACGCAATTAGAGCCACAAAGAAAGAGAAAAAATGAGTCGATTGAAGTGGCCAATTCCGAAGTGGGAACAACTCGTTGACGAGGTACGAAGTCATGATGAGACAACTCTAAAAGAACGTGTTGATAGATACAAGTTCGTGCTTGAGGAGTTCGGTCCGCCCGTAGATATATTCCTTATTGGTGGGATTCCAGCGATGTTCGCGATACATGAATTAGAACGATCTTTCGTTGTTGCCGGGAACTATTTCACGACCATACTCATAGCACACAAGTTTTTATTGAACACTCACTAGGCGGAACATTCATTCTCGCAGGGGACGATAAAATTGCCGAACGTGCGTTTGCTCCCTTATCGACATATCCACACAGAAAGGAATCAAAACTGTGGACTTAGCACATCAACTTCATGAGCTGCGGAAAATGCGAAATCCCTATACCCATCCAATCGGTGGTATGAAACCCAGGGGCTGCATGGGACGGTTATAGATGCAGGTCTACGATCCCAACAAACTCGCGGAAGGGGATGCACGTCGAATCGCCGAAATTGTTGTGAATTTCTTACGGCACACCAAGCCAAATTGGATTCCAGGTTTTGTTAATGAATAAGAATAAACAACTGGATAAAGGGGATTAGCATAATGGGGCAAACCGCTGCTCTAACAGCTTATAACAAACTGGTATCTGGATCAGCTCACTGTGTTCGTCTCGACCCAAATCCTCGCTACGCCCGGACTTCAGGCATACGCAAAACGCTAGCCGAAATGGAGGGTAGAGAGATATGTTCGAAATTTATAAATATCTAAATTTAGTTAGAAGAAAACGCTGGGAAGGACGAGAATATGGTAAAGTTTCAATAATGATTGGTGCAGGATTCAGCAAAAACGCTCAGAAAAGAAATCCACATGTTCTCGATTTTCCTTCATGGCTGGATTTAGCGACATTGTTGCATGAAAAATTATATGCCTCAAGAAACATAGCACAAAACATAAATCCTTTATCATTGGCTTCCGAATTTGAAGCTGTGTTCGGGAGACAGGAACTTGAAGATTTTATTATGAAGAATATACCGGATGAGGATTATTTGCCTTCTGATTTGCACACATTACTTTTAAACCTCCCTTGGGCAGACATTTTTACAACTAATTACGATACATTATTGGAAAGAACTTCATCACATGTTTATTTAAGAAAACATGACGTTGTACTAACAAAACAGGATATTCCAAGGGCAAAACAACCGAGAATAGTAAAACTTCATGGCACATTGCCTTCTATTAAGCCTTTCATAATAACCGAGGAAGATTATAGAACATATCCCCAGAAATTTGCTCCATTTGTAAATATGGTTCAACAATCTCTTATGGAAAATATCTTCTGTTTAATAGGTTTCTCAGCCAATGATCCTAATTTTCTAAACTGGATTGGGTGGGTTAGAGATAATTTTGGTGAGTCGATGCCTAATATATACCTTATCGGCATCTTGGACATCTCTGAATCAAAGAAAAAAAGTTTTGAAAGTAAGAATATAATTCCTGTGGATCTATCTCAAAAATTTCCAAAAGAACAAAATTTCTTAGACAGGGATTATAAAGCAATGGAATGGTTTCTAGGGTATTTGATCGGAGGAAGACCCATCGACAAATCAAACTGGCCAGATGCCAAAAAAGTTTTATTCCCTCTAAATATAAGTAAAAGTAGAGATTTGCCACACATACCTCAGAATGCGGATACTCCTCTTGTACAAAAGCCTTATCCTGACTCAAAATTACGAAAAGATAAAAATGAAATTAAAGATGAGTTAGGCCTTATTTGGGAACAGTGGAAACAGATAAGAGAAAATTATCCTGGATGGATAGTAATGCCTCCAGAAAACATGAAAAATTTATGGCGTTACACAAAAGACTGGATCGAATTTATTTTATACAATTTAGACAAAATAGATGAACCCTCTGATTTATTTTTACTCTATGAACTGAACTGGAGATTAGAAAGGTGTCTGGCTCCTTTATTTATGGACTGGTACGGAAGATATGCTGAGATAATACACAAATACAACCCATTTCCTGATAGTGTATCTTCAAATGCACCATTTACTCCGAACTCTAAATCGGAATGGAACTGGGAAAATATTTCAAGAAAATGGATTGAACTTGTTTTTGCTGTTATGCGTGAATCTCGAGAAGATCTGGATGAAGAAAGATTTGGTGATTGGTCTAATTTAATAAAAGAAATAATTCCCAAAGATTATTCTTTGCAGGCAAGATGGTATTATGAAAATGTTTTATTCAACCTTATGAAGTTCGATATCAAAAAGGTGGAAGGCTTAATTAAAGAGTGGCCACAAAATGCTGATTATCCCGAATGGGAATTAAGAAGAGCTGCTATTTTAGCTGAGCTTGGAAATCTTGAGAAGGCTGAAGATATATCAAAAAATATTTTGAATGAAGTAAGAAAAAGACAGAAGCCTGGAGATGAAGATTTTTACCTTTTTTCTCTTGAGGGATGGATTATGTTACTTTTAGACGCTGTAACTTTAAATAAATTTCCTTACAAACAAGGGATACAAGACTTACATGAGTATTTTTTTGGACGTATGAAATATCTTGATCAATATAGAAGTAATCCGTGGAGAACTATAGAAGACCTTAAGAACAAAATAGTTACTGAGAAAGCAATTTTTAAACCGAAGAAGGAAATAAAGAAAAAATTTGATCCCGGTGAAGAGGTAGTAACTCATCATTTTGGGTCTAACCAACTAGATCAAGTCTTCCCTGCGTTTCAGTTTCTCAGAATATTTGAAATTGGAGGAATGCCTCATAAAGTCGGAAACGTGAATATGCACAAAGAAACTGTCACCAAGGCAGCCCAGTGGATCAAACCTTTTGCACCTTTTTGGGCATTATCATCTTTTGTAAGAAGTGGTGAAGACAAAGAAGCTGAGATAGATAACTGGTTTTCACGATTAATAATAGCTTCTTTATCTCCAGAAGAAATTAAAAAATTTTCATCTATCTTTATTCCTAGCTGGAAGCAATCAAGAAGACAAATTCAAAGAGTTTCCCTGTCTTTATTAGATAATACCATTTATCAAAGACTTTTTAAGATTCTAACTGAGATAGTGTCACGATTTTTGTTTAGATTGAGTGATAAGGAACAGAAGGAAGTTTTGAATGTCGTTCTTATTATTCAGAAGTCAAATATTTCAGCAATTTGTGGAAGCGATTATTGCGTGCCTTAAGAGAAGAAGATACTTTAAACAATATGGATAAACTACTACTATTGCCAGTTATAGGCTATGACTTTCAAGCAGAAGATACAGGGTATCCTGAGCCATTCTATTTTCTTGAGTTGACTTATACAAAAAGGTTACCGGACGGATTTGATAGAAGTTCATGGGATATTCCGATAAGAAAATTAATAGAAATCGTAGAAAAAGGTTCATCTAAAGCAAGAGAAATTGCTATTTTCAGATTAACTAAAATCAATCATATTGATGCATGGGCGAATAAAGAAAAGGATGATTTTGCCAAAGCATTATGGTCAAAAACGGATGATGAATTTCATTTAGCTGTAGAAACAGGCTTATCTACATTTAGCTTACTATACCTTCCATCTCCCTCTGAAGTAATCGCCATAGATTTGATAAAAAAATGGGTGTTAAAGAGTGCAATTTCTCAAGAAATAAATACATTTCCTAATTACAGCATCAAGAATTATTTCGAAACACTTATTGAATTAGCAAAAAAAGATACATTTAGCAATAAGGAATTGCTTGTCATTTTAGAAAAATTGGATAACTGGGTGGAAAAGGCATGTAAAGGTTATTCACAATTAAGAGTTTCTTCGCCCGGGATAGGAGAAGATTATATCATAAATTACTTTAAATATGTAAAGAAGATTCTAAATACAGTGATTTATCCAAACATTAACAATGGGGTAGAAGTTGATGAAAGGAGAAACTTGATTGAACACATAATACAAAAACTTAAATCAGTTGAGATTCCTATACTTTCTGTCAAACCCGGAATGCTAATATTTTACAAAGACAAGTATAATAAGACAGTTTCTAATTTCAAAAGATCTCTTGTTTCTCGAAAAGAAGAGGAAATTAGAGAAGCTCTTGAAGGGATTTATTTCTGGTTATTTTTGAAAAACGAACGCAAAGATTTCCCTACAATCAATAAGATATTAATCAACGACTTATTTAATAAAGTTTTGAATAGAAGAAAGCCTGGTTTGTTAGATTCTATATTAATAACTTCAAGCATATTGGGAAATTTCCCAGGTGAATTCAGAGAGGAGCAGGTAAATATTCTTTGCGAAGCCTTGGAGTTGCTATTGGAAGAATGTGAAATTCCTCAACTGACGGAGATAGGAAGTTGCGTAGATGGAAATATTTTAGAATTAAGAAAGGAAGCTTCAAAATTAGCTCTTTCCATCAAAAACTGGTTTGAAAAGATAAAAAAGGAGCCTCCATGCATTATAAAAGAATGGGAGAAGAGTGCAAAAAGCGATTTTTTACCTGAGGTTTGGAAAATATGGGAATAAAGCAAACAATAACATAAACTTCCCATAACAGCGGACATACGGTTACGCTTCGTTCTGCCCAAATGCTCGGCTTTGACTCGCACTTTGCATATCCGCAAAATGTTATATTAAATAGCGCATCAAAGAGGGAAAATGAAAGGTTTCAGGCTCTCAAGCTTCAGGCTATTCCCGATCTTTTTAAGGAACAGGGTACTCTAAAGATATTATTGCAGATGGATAAATAAAACCAGAACAAGAATTCCTTGGCTCAAAAATCGCATTTCTAAAGTAAGCTTTGCTTGATCAGATCATTTTTCGGAAAATAGGTAAAGTAGAAATTATTTTCTGCGTGGTAAATTGAGAATTCAAAATTACTGTTCATAGAATTATTGATCATATTACAAAGCAAAACGAATGAGGGAGGAGCGTTAAAAATGGCCGACATAGATACTCTAATCAAAGAAAACAGAACAAATCATTTAAAACTATTGACCATTGTTGGGAATAATCAAGCCAAGATAGATAATATCGTAGATTATCTAAGAAATAATGGATGGGAAATGTATGATGTTGAAGAAAAGGTATTAGAGATTGCTAAAGATATACCCGAGGATAAGATTAGATTACGAATTGGAAAAGAGTTAAGGAAGTGGGTCAAAAGCTTGGCGAACCGGATAGTCCTTGTAAATTCAAATATCCTATATTCAGGACAAATGGATAAGATAGGTCCATTCAGCGCTTTCAAATATTGCATGAGGAATAAGGAAGGCATATTATTTTTGGATGCAAAACTGAGAGGGAACGTCGCTATATACTCAATTCCAGGTAGGCCAGATTATAATGAAAGAGAATTATCAGATGTTCTATTCATAGAATTAAACAATGTTGAAGTTCCGGAGGTATCATGATGGCGAAAATAAAGGACCTTATAGATTTTGAAGAAATAAAGGATGTAATTGACATAGACAGTGATTTAGACACGGTCGAAGGTAAAAAGAATATGGTAAGGGATTATATTATATCCGAGAGGCTAAAGCCAAATATAATAGATATAGCCAAAAATATTATCAAACCAGGACACAAATCGGTTCAGATAATTGGTGGTTATGGGTCTGGTAAATCACACCTACTTGCCTGGATAGTTTCTCTATTAGAAAACAAAGAATTAGTTGATGATATTACTGATGAGGATGTTAAGTCCAAATTCAAAGAAGCATTAAAGAGAGATTTTGCAGTTATACAATTTGAACTTCAACCCGGAGCATCACCACTGAGTGATTTCTTCTTTGACAGGATTGAACAGCAATTAGAGGATAAACATGGTATTAGAATTCCCGTACAGGACAAATCGAAACCAGCGGACTTTAAAAAAGATATAAAGGACATTCTCAATAAGATCAAAGAAAAGGACCCAACAATGGGTTTTGTTGTTGTAATTGATGAGATATCTGATTTTCTCAAGCAGAAAAACAAGCAGCAGATCAACAGAGACGTCCAATTCCTACGGATACTTGGTCAGGTATCTCAATCTATGGATTTCTTGTTCATTGGTTCTATGCAGGAAAATGTATTCTCGAGCCCAAAATATGTTGACGAGGCAGAAAGTTTCGGCCGTGTATCTGAGAGATTTTATATTGTTACAATCTCAAGAGAAGATATTGAAAAGGTGATCTCAAAAAGAGTGTTAAGAAAAGACCTGACGCAACGTAGTCAGATAGACAAACTTCTTTCAGAATATAAGAAAATATTTCCTCCAATCAATGCAAACCCTGATTCATACATTGATTTATTCCCAGTCCATCCCTACGTGACAAAAATTTTCAATGAGCTTCCATTTTTTGAAAAAAGAGGAGTTATCCAGTTCACTACGGGGCGGGTTAAGGAAATCTTGGATTATGATTTCCCCAAGTTCATTACATATGACAGTGTATTCGACGAGATAAATTCAAAGCATACAATTCGTAATCTCGATGAAGTACATCCAGTGATCGAAGTCGTAGAAACATTAGATAGTAAGGTAGACCTTCTTGAAAAGGACAAGCAAGAAGATGCAAGGAGTCTTATTAAGGCCCTAGCTGTTCTTAAACTGTATGGAAAAACAGTAAATAACGGGGCCACACCCGAAGAATTAGCAAATGAATTGTTGATAACATCTAAGACCATAAGAAACGTAGATAGAATTCTTCTCATTTTGGATAAGGTGAGGGAGGTCACAAGTGGACAGTTTGTAGGAAAAACAAAGAATAATTACTTCTATATCAATCTTGAAGTGGAACCTGATTATGATGTTGTTATCGAAAGAAAGATGAAAAATCTTCCTCAAGGCATGGAAGACGAGGAACTTCTGAACATTATCAAATATACTGATTTAATAGATGCCCAGCACTTGGAGTCATATATTAGAATATTCAAAGACACCGCAACCTGGCCTGACAAGAAATCATTTAGAATGGGACATTTTATTCTTGACGATGGCTCAGAACAGGTAAAGAAAGGAAATATTGATTTTAACCTTGTCATTTGCTCACCTTATAGAAGCAACTCTAAAATATCAAGTTCGAAAGACACCGCAATACTATCTATCGCATACAGTGAAGAAATAGACCAAGTACTCAAGAAATTAGCAGCTACGCGATTGCTCATCAGTGAGGGTTATGTAAAAGGAGTTATGAAAAAGAAACACAATCAATACACAGATGGTGCAAAAACGTTAATACTAAAAACAATGCTGGACTCGGAAATTGAAATAGACGGAACAAAGCGAAAAATAAAATCGGTGATTACAAAAGAACCAGAGAACATAGATGAGTTCTTTCACTATCTTAAAGAGAATCTATTCAATACTCAATTTAGCTCTACATATACAAAGTACCCCAAGTTCTTGAATCAGATCTCATATGAGAATATAAAAGGTGAGGTCGAAACTACAATTGAAGAGTTAACTCAAAAAGGTGAAAAGAGCCTATTCTCGAATGCGAAGAACATATTATCTTCGTTAGACTTGATTGATATTGACGGAAATATCGATACTGAAAGCTCTCTCTATGCAAAGGTGATCATCCAAGAACTGGAAAAGAACAGAGGTAAGAATGTAAAGATTGAGGACCTTATGAACAAACTGAAGGCACCTCCTTTTGGCTTGGATGAAGAAATGACATATTTGATCTTTGCCGTGCTAACTTATACCGGACAAATCAATTTGAGAAAAAGAGGTGGAGGGACCATAACTTCTTCAAATCTATTAGATGTCTTGAAATCAGGCCTTGAAGCATTCAAGAACATTCCTTATGCAGCTCTTGAAACCGAGTTTCCAGTAGAGGCGATTGTAAAACTATTCAGGGCTTTAGATTTGAATGCTGGCCTGGCGAGGAACCCAAAAGATAGAACTAAAGCAATACAAGATTTCCGTTCTAAAGCACTGGGAATCAAAGAAACTTTAGATTCAATTAAAAGAGGTATTGAGGAATTATCGACTAAACCAGACCCGGTAATAAATACCACCACGCTGTCCAAAAAAATTAATGAAACTGACGATTTTCCCATCGATGATTTTCTGGCTGTTAAAACGGTCAATGATTTCAAGAAAGTTAAATACACTGATACTGAAATACACGAAATTGAAAATAGGATAGGATTAACATCCAGCATTAAGAAATTCCTGGATGATTATAATAATTTCATTTATAAAGAATATTCCTATGTAAAAGGCTCGATTAAATGGCTGGATTCTTATCCTGAGTTTTTCTCAGAAGGGGATAAGGCACCTGTGAAACAGATATATGCTGAATGTAAGCCTTTAGTTACCGAGATTTCCAATATTTTAGATCCAGAAAAAAGAAGGATGCTGAAAGGAAAATTAGAGCAATATAAAAGAAAATATATCTCACTATACTATGTAATACATACCAAAACCATTGGTAGGGGGATACACTGGGACGAACTTGATGTTATAAATAAGAGTAAAGAATTAAGAAGACTTCGAGATATTAAGGCCATCCGATGTATAAACCCCTTGAGTCTGAATAAGCTCGACGAACAAATTATTTCCTTATCCAATATAATGTGCAACAAGTTAATGGAGGACCATCTGAAGGATAACTATATTTGTACCTGGTGCAGCTTTCCGGAAAATCTCAAGGACATAACAAATATCAACAAAGAAATAGAAAACATGCAAAAATCTATCAGTTCAATTTCTGAAGAATGGAGAAAGACGATTCTTGCTGAGATTGAAAACTACAAAGACAATATTGACCTCCTATCGCCCTCAGAGAAAAAGGTCATTGAAAAATTAAGAGCAGAGAAAAAATTACCTGGCGAGATAGAACAGAATCTTATCGCTGCATTGAACAATTTGTTCTCAGAGCTCAAAGAAGTGGAAATATTACCAAGGGAGATAATGAATTTTGTTTTCTCAGAGTCAAGTGTTCTGGACTATGAGACATTCTCCCGTAAGTTGGATGAGTATAAAGAGAAGATGTTGGAAGCTGGGGATAAGAAGAATATAAGAATCAAGATGAAGGAGGGGGAATAATATGGACAGAGACACAGCAAAGCCTCTAAAAGAGCTTCTCGATTCCGTTAGAGATATTGATGGGTTTCCTATTGCAAAAGATGAGAATATTTTAGCTTTATCCGATCCTCCATTTTATACCGCATGTCCTAACCCTTATATAAAACAATCTATAGAAGAGTATGGGAAACCCTATGACCCTGACAATGATAATTATAATAGAGAGTCTTTCGTTGGGGATGTGAGTGAAGGGAAAAATGATCCTATATATCACGCCCATGCATACCATACCAAGGTTCCTCACAAAGCCATAATGAAATACATTGAGCACTATACAAATCCAGGTGACATTGTCTTTGATGGATTCTGTGGAAGTGGTATGACCGGAGTTGCCGCTCAGATTACAAAAAGAAGAACAATTCTTTCAGACCTGTGCCCCTCAGCAACTTTTGTTTCCTATAATCATAATTCTCCAATAGACTCCATAATATTTGAAAAAGAAGCAAATAAAATATTAGGGGAAGTTGAAGAAGAATGTGGATGGATGTATGAGACTAACCATAACAAAGATAATGGAATGAAAAATATAGTCAATAAAGAGATAGGGGGGAAAATCAATTATATTGTGTGGAGTGATATATTTGTTTGTCCGTACTGCAGTGCAGAAAATATATTTGACGAAGTTGCTACAGGAATAAATGGGAAAAAGGTAAAGAGAATATTTGAGTGTAGTACATGTGGAGCAGAATTAAAGAAAAGTAGTTGCAAGAGAGCGGCTGAAATATTCTACGATTCAGCACTTGGAAAGGAAGTGACACACGCCAAACAAGTTCCGGTTCTTATCAATTACTCCGTTGGTAAGAAAAACTATGATAAAAAACCTAATGATGAGGATTTGAAGTTAATTAAGAAGATAAATAACATGGAGATTCCTTATTGGTTTCCTACAGATCAAATGCCTGAGGGTTTTAATACACGGCAACCGAAAATTTCACATGGTCTCACTCATGTTCATCATTTCTATACCAAAAGAAATTTGTGGGCACTAGCGAAAATATTTGATTTGCTAAATGAAACATCAGAATGTCTAAAAGCGTGGTTATTCTTTACCTATGAGCAGGCCATAATGGGTATGTCCAAATGGGCTAGATATGTTCCTACACATTACTCTCAAGTAAATCAGGGGTTAAGCGGTACTCTTTACATTGGATCGCGCTTAGTGGAAGTATCTCCCTCATATATAATAGAAAATAAGATAAAACGTTTGGCGAATATCTTAAAAAAGATAGAAAGTTTCAATATCAAAAGTATTATGGTGTCTACTCAGAGCTCAACCCAATTAAAGAACATTAATGATAATTCAATTGATTACATATTTACAGATCCACCTTTTGGATCAAACCTGATGTACTCTGAGCTTTCTTTCATATGGGAATCTTGGCTAAAGGTTTTTACAAACAACAAAAGTGAGGCAGTAATAAACAAGTATCAGAACAAGGATTTGTCAGAATACACCGAGCTAATGACAAACGCGTTTAAAGAAATGTACAGAATTCTTAAACCCAATAGGTGGACTACTATCGTATTTCACAATTCCAAAGCATCTGTATGGAACGCAATACAAGAATCCATAACGAGAGCTGGTTTTATCGTTGCGCAAGTGGCAGTTTTAGATAAAAAACAGGGAAGTTTTAAGCAAGTTACCTCAGCCGGTGCAGTAAAAAATGACTTGGTAATAAATGCCTACAAACCAAAAACTGATTTCTCAAAGCGCTTCCTTAAAAATGCCGGTGAAGGCATGGAAATTGATTTCGTCATACAGCAATCAGAGCATCTTCCAGTAAAACCAAATATAGAAAGGACCGAAAAGATGCTTTACTCTAAAATGCTTGCCCACTATGTTGAAAACGGCTTTAAAATTAAATACGACTCTACAAATTTTTATAAACTACTCTCAGATAATTTGGTAGAACTCGATGGATACTGGTTCCTTGATAGTCAGGTTAAAGAATATAATAAATGGAAGAGTGGACTTAGCCTTGAGCAGATAAAAAATGTTTTAGATGGGCAGCAAGTCCTATTCGTCTCCGATGAGAAATCCGCTTTAGCCTGGTTGTATAATTTCTTGCACCAACCAAGGACATATAGCGAAATATATATCGCCTATCAGCAGGTTGCCACCACTACTGATGATAAAATTCCCGAACCTAAGGAACTGCTGGATAATAATTTTATAGTAGAATATGGAAAGTATAGACGACCTATCAGCCGGGAAGAGAGAGAAGGAATCAATAAAAACCGAGAAAGAGAGCTTGACAGAACATTCCAGAACTTATTGAAACAGACAATAGAGCCGAAAGGAAGGATAAGGAATGTACGCAGGGAAGCGTTGATATACGGATTCACCAAATGCTATCAGGAAGGTAGATACCAGGATATTCTCACCGTAGCAAATAGACTATACGCCAGTACGCTTGAAGCAAGTGGAGATATCATGGACTTTATTGATATCGCAAGAATCAAGACATCTGGCGAAGAGAAAAAACAGAGGACTATTGATAACGAGTTTCCATTATGGAGATAGATGAAAAAGTGGTGAGTGAGCTATATGCAGAATATGGTCCTGGCACTATTATCTCCAAAAACAAAATATTCGATAAGGAGTTCTGTAAGGTATTTTTTGAGAGTGCAGGAAAAATAATTGAGATTCAGTTAGATGATTTAAGAACAATTGATAGTCCTACGGACCTTTTTAAATCCAATATTTTTTCTTCACCAATAGAATTCAAATTAAATTCTATGGCGCATTCGATTGAAGTGATGGCATCAAGCGAAAAGCCATTATCGCCCGCTAATTTCAAGATTAATTCCCTGCCTCATCAACTGCTGGTACTCGACTTTGTCATAAACCAATTCAGACCGCGCTGCCTTTTGGCTGACGAGGTTGGACTCGGTAAAACGATTGAAGCTGCTTTGATAATGGAGGAGCTAAAACTGAGAAACATCGTGAAACGAGTTCTCATAATAACACCGGCTGGACTAATCAATCAGTGGAAAGATGAGCTGAAATTGAAATTCTCAGAAGATTTTTCCATATTTGATGGGGAGACATTTAAATCCTTCAAGCAGCTATATGGTCAGGAAACCAACTGTTGGTTGAAATTTGACCAGGTAATAACGTCAATTGATTTTTTGAAACCAAAGAAAATGCACAACGATCTATTAGAGTATGAACTAAAAAGACGGCAAGAACACAATAAATATGTGTTTGAAGATTGTGTTAATGCAAACTGGGATATGGTGATTATAGATGAAGCACATAAATTATCAAAATACAAGACTGGTGAGGAAACGGCTCGGTTTAAATTAGGCAATAGTCTATCTGATGGCGTACCCGTATTTTTAATCCTGACTGCGACCCCTCATCGTGGTGAGCCTTATGTTTTCAAAAATTTACTTGGTCTTGTCGATCCTTACCGCTTCAACAAATTAGAGGATGTTAAGCCCGAGAACATTAATAAAATGACCGTAAGAAACAAAAAGAGAGCC
>SDBT01011011.1_pt1 | contig 14580 bp, 14 predicted proteins | sample 2277101 | NCBI WGS metagenome assembly SDBT01 (sample SAMN10404973, study PRJNA504765) | marine sediment metagenome | isolation source: marine sediment core GS10_PC15, 103 cmbsf | place: Arctic Ocean: Southern Knipovich Ridge | collected 2010
GGCCTCCAGGTAAATGGAAGGACAGAAGATGTCATGACTACCACCCCCCTGGAAGATAAGTTTTCCTCTTTCGGCTGGGAAGTCAGGACCATAAACGGCCATGATATAAACCAGATATATGAAACCCTCCTGGACATACCCTTCAGGGCAGGAAAGCCTTCGGCCATAGTAGCAGATACTATCAAATGCAAGGGCCTGGCCCTGGGAGAGGACAAATTTGAATTCCACCACTGGCATTGTGCAGAAGACGGGATAGACGGTGCCATAGATAATGTCAAAGGACAGTGCAGGAAGGAGATAGCAAAAATTGAGTAAGAAGCAAGAAGAAGAATTATTTGAGGACCCCAGAAAAGTAATAGCCGGGACCCTGGTGGAACTCGGGGACCGCAATAAAGATATAGTATATGTTTCATGCGACTCCTCCCTTGGCGCTTCGGGCGGCCCTTTTAAAGAGAATTTTCCAGAAAGGCATTTTGAATTTGGTATTGCCGAGCAAAGTTCCATGAGCACGGCTGCGGGACTTTCTGTTTCAGGAAAAATACCATTTATAACTGCATATGTGCCGTTTATAACACTTAGATGTTTTGAGCAGATAAGGGATGATGTCTGCAAGACCAACCTGAATGTAAATATCATGGGAAATAATTGCGGATTTTCAGTAAGTGCCCTGGGTCCCACTCATGTGATATTAGAAGACGCCGCAGTACTGAAAACTCTTCCCAATATGACCATTATATCTCCTGCAGACGGCCCTGAATACAGGCAGGCAGTATTTGCGGCAGCAGAGATAGACGGGCCGGTATATCTCCGGGTCCACCGCCAGAAGGCCAGAAGGATAAATACAGGTGATTATAGATTTGAAGTGGGGAAAGCAAATATACTAAAAGAAGGAAATGATATTACCATTATCTCTGTTTCTACCATGGTGGAAAAATCCCTTGAAGCTGCAAAGATCCTTGAAGGCAAAAATATCAATGCAGAAGTCATCAATATGCATACATTAAAACCCATAGACAGCGATATCATCCTGGAGTCAAGTTCAAAGACAAAAAAGGTGGTAACAGTGGAAGAGCACTCTATAGTAGGCGGGCTGGGAAGCTCTACTGCAGATGTGATTATTAAAAATAATCCTGTTGAGATGAAAATGATAGGGATAAATGATGAGTATGCAAAAGTCGGGACATATGATGAGCTGATAGAGCATTATGGGCTGACCGGGGAAAAAATAGCTTTAAAGATAGAAAATTTTCTCGGTTAAGTACTATTTATACAGAAGGTATTGGCAGAAATTCAAAATAAGAATAAAGAAAGGGGATATCATGAAAATAGCCATAGGATGCGATGAGATAGCCATCGATCTAAAAAAAGCGCTGATAGAAGTCCTGGAAGAAAAAAATATTGAATACACCGATTTTGGAGTAAATACTCCCGGGCCGGTTGATTATCCGGATATAGCAGCTGAAGTGACTGCCGAAGTGCAAAATGGTAATTTTGACCGGGGAATACTTGTTTGCGGAACGGGCCTGGGTATGGCAATATGCGCCAATAAGTTTGATGGAATAAGGGCAGCAGTATGCCATGATATATATTCCACCCAGAGATCGATACTTTCCAATGACTGCCAGGTACTGGCCATGGGTTCTCTGATCATAGGTAAAGATAATGCCAGGGAACTTCTAAGGATATGGCTGGATATTGAGCGTACCGGGGGAACCGTGAAGAAGGTAAAGAAGATCACCGATCTTGAAAAATAATCTTTTAATATAGAGGCAAAGATGTCATACGATGTTAAATTGATGGTAAAGGTCGCAAATCTATATTATAAGGAAAGCCTGAACCAGGAAAATATCGCAAAAAGGCTGAAAATGTCCAAGTACCAGGTCAACCGGATTTTAAAAAGGGCACTTGATTCAGGTATGGTCCAGATAAATATTATTGATCCCACGGTCAATATTTCTATACTGGAAGAAAAACTTGAGAAAAAGTTTGGACTTAAGAGAGCCATAGTGGTTGAAAATTTTGGCCTTTCGGAGCTGGAGTTAAAATCAAAACTTGGCCAGGCAGCTGCAAAATATTTAATGGAGATCATAAAGGATGGAGATGTGATCGGGATCTCCTGGGGTACCACCATAAAAGAGGTAATAAATTTTCTTCCCTCAAAAATAAATAAATCCGTGCAAATAGTGCAGATAACAGGCGGCAGCCATGAGCTTTCAATTGATATAAACTGCCATGATATCACAAGGCGGTTTTCCTCAAAGTTTGGGGTAGAGCCAAAACTGCTTTATGCGCCGGCCATTGTCGATTCAAAAAAAATGCATGACATGCTGATAAAAGAATCATCAATAAAGAGCACTTTTGAGTATTTCAATAAATTGACCATTGCAATTGTGGGAATCGGGGCCATATACCCAAAGGTAATATCTACACTCCTGAAAACGGGCCATATCGGCAGGGATGATATGGCCTCTCTGAAAGAAAGCGGTGCAGTAGGGGATGTATACTCCCACTTTTTTGATATAGACGGCAATATATGCGACAGCAAGCTGACCGGAAGGCTTATAGCCATGCCGGTAGCAGAGCTGCTTAAGGTCCCCTATTCAGTGGGCATTGCGGGGGGCGAGCTTAAAGCTGAAGCAATACTTGGTGCCGTAAGGGGAAATTATATAAATCTACTGGTGACAGACAGTACTGCTGCCGAGAAGATCCTGAAGCTTATTTGATAATATTTTAAGCATTCCTGATCATAGGATGATCTAATGTATTCTTGCATTAATGCAAGTTATTGCATATAATTATTTATGAAAAAATATCTATTATGGCATTGATTTCAAGCTTCTATTTTAAATGATATAAAGAGCAGGACCTTTAACTGGAAGGAGTTAAATGAGTAAATTATCCAAAGAGAAAAAAATCCAGATGCTGGAGACATTGGTAGAGATAAGGCGGTTTGAGGAAAAGACAATACAGATGTACCAGAGTGCAAAATTTGGCGGATACCTGCACCCATACATCGGCCAGGAAGCAGTTGCTGTGGGTTCATGCAGTGCCTTAAAAAAAGATGACTATATTATATCTACACATAGGGGCCATGGACATTGTATTGCAAAAGGAGCCGATCTTAATAAGATGATGGCAGAACTGCTGGGCAAGGCTACCGGGTACTGCAAGGGAAGAGGCGGTTCCATGCATATAGCTGATACAAAACTCAGGATGCTGGGAGCAAATGGTATCGTCGGAGGCGGAATACCGATATCAGTAGGTGCCGGATTCGGATGTAAAATGGAAGGCAAAGGAGACATAGTGCTTTGCTTTTTTGGTGACGGGGCCTCAAATGAGGGAGGTTTCCACGAGTCGCTTAATATGGCTGCAATATTTAAATTACCGGTGATATATATATGTGAGAATAATATGTATGCCATATCAATGTGCTCCACTGAATCAGTAGCCTGCAAGGAAGTCGGCAAAAGAAGCTGTGCATATGATATTCCAGGATATAGCATTGACGGAAGTGATCCGGAAATAGTCTATGATACAGTAAGCAAAGCGATAAAGCATGCAAGAGACGGCAAGGGCCCTTCACTTATTGAAGCAAATGCATACAGGTTTTTTGGCCATCATCCCAATGATCCTGCGGACTACAGGGATAAGGAAGAAGTCGATTACTATAGAAAGGAAAAAGATCCTATAGTAAATTTCAAGAAAAAGTTATTGGATGAAAAGGTAGTAACAGAAAAAGAGATCAAGGAAATCGAAGACAGTGCTGCTAAAAAAGTTAAAGCAGCCCTGGATTTTGCTGAGGAAAGCCCGGAACCGGAACTGGACGTCTTCCTGGAAGAAGTCAAACAGATATAGGGGACCGGGTCCAAGGGATGTTTTTAAGGTTTAAATAAATCTTAATGTTTCCAAATAATTTCATAGAAAGGATAATTAATGAGGGAAATAGAATATAGAGAAGCTATTAAGGAAGCGCTCATAGAGGAAATGGACAGGGATCCAAAGGTATTCCTGATCGGTGAAGACATCGGGGTCTATGGTGGAGCTTTCAGGGCATATAAAGGATTACTTGATAAGTATGGGCCGGACAGAGTGATCAATACTCCAATATCAGAGTTAACAATAATCGGAGCGGGGATCGGGGCGGCACTGACCGGCAGGAGACCGGTGGCAGAGCTCATGTTTGTAGATTTTGCTACCCTGGCCATGGACCAGATCGTAAATCAGGCGGCAAAGATCAGGTATATGACAGGGGACAGTTTAAATGTTCCCCTTGTGATAAGGACCCAGGGCGGCGCCGGAAGAGGTGTAGCGGCACAGCATTCCCAGAGCCTGGAAGCCTGGTTTTATCATGTTCCCGGCCTTAAGGTAGTAATGCCTGCTACTGCCTATGATGTAAAGGGACTGCTTAAGACTGCCGTAAGGGATGATAATCCAGTGATTTTTATTGAACACAAAATGATCTATCTACTTAAGGGCCCGGTGCCGGAAGAAGAATATACCATACCTTTTGGTGAAGCAGATATCAAGCGGGAAGGCAAAGATATTACCATTGTGGCATATTCCAATATGGTATTTGAATCCCTTGAGGCTGCAAAAATACTCGAAAAAGACGGGATAAGCTGTGAGGTCATAGATCCAAGGACCCTTGTTCCGCTGGATTTGGATACTATACTTACCTCTGTTAAAAAGACCAACCGCGTGGTAGTGGTGACAGAAGCCTGCAGGAGAGGCTCAGTTGCATCAGATATCAGCGCAAGGGTAACCGAGAAGGCTTTTGATTTCCTGGATGCGCCTGTAAAAATCGTAGCAGGGTTAAATACCCCTATCCCTTATAATTCCACCCTCGAACAGGCATCAATACCACATGCATCTGATATTGTAAAAGCCGTCAGGGAATTTTCATAGATCTTATTAAATTATTTTTTAGGCCAGGAGGTCAAGTTGGCAGAATATGAAAAATCAGCCATGCAGAGGCTGGATGAGACAAGTGAAGCCATGGAGCTATGGTGGGATTCCTCCCCGCTTATATTTAAAGCATGGACAAAACAGATGCTTGATGATGCCCCGGAAGGCGAAAGAGGGAAACTGAAGGAAAGCCTGAAAGTCATGTTTGACTATGATGATCCATCCAAAACATTATTTTCCGGCGTAACGACCAATCCAAAACTTACAAGCAAGGTATTAAACCTTATTCCTGAAGAAGTAAACCCGATAGTGGATAAGATCATAAAAGATCATCCTGCCGGCAGTGATTATGACCTGGCCTGGGAAGTATATAAGGCCATAACAAAGAAAGGTGCGGCCCTTTATATGCCGTCCTTTGAAAAATCAGGACATACAAAAGGTTTTGTAAGCGCCCAGGTGGATCCCAGGCTGGTCACGGATACCAGGGAGATGCTGTCGCAGGGACTTATCTTAAAGAACCTGTCAGAGAATATAATGATAAAGTGTCCCGGGTCAAAAGAAGGGATATATGTAATGCAGCTTTTGACATCACTGGGGATCCCTACCAATGCCACGCTTGTCTTTAATGTTCCCGGAGCAATGGAAGTGGCAAAGGCAGTAAAGAGGGGATATGAGACCGGACAGGAAAATGGGATAGATTTTAGTGATTGGCGTTCAGTCATCACTATAATGATCGGAAGATTTGAAGAAAGGCCTGAATTTGCCGAAAGCGCCAGTTCTGCAGGGATAGAGCTGACCGAGGAACTGAAGAGATGGACCGGTATTGCCATTGCAAAAAAAGCACACAAGCTTTTAACCGATAAAGACAATGGCTACAGGAGCAAGCTTCTGCTGTGCTCCGCAAGGCCCGGCCCGGGTGAAGGAAATGTGTATCATCTTGAAAAAGTAGCCGGCGGCAATCTGGTATATACGCTGAATCCTGAAATAATTGCTGACTTCATGAAAATTTGCGGCAGCAAAGAATTATCCCATCAGATAGATGACCCGGTGCCCCGGGATATAATGGACAGGCTCAATAAGATCCCTTATTTTAACCAGGGTTATGCTGAAGACGGTATCAAGAAAAAGGATTTTATAGATCATCCCTCTTTTAAAATTACCAGGGAAGAGTTTTCAGGTTCAATGGCAGAAATCGAAGCATATGTAGTGGCCAGGAAGAAAAAGATTTAAAATGGAGAGCCGTTTCTTCTCCTGATATAGACCTGGTCCACCATGGCCCTCTCTGAAAGGGAAAGCATATAAAGGACTGTCCGGGCAATATCTTCGGGCCTTATAAGGATCGAAGGATCAAGGTCTGGACGGGCCGGGCCGATCAAGTCAGTATCGACTCCTCCCGGCAGTATTGCCGATACCCTGATACCATTTTCCTGGACCTCTGCTGCCAGTGCTTTGGTAAGCCCCATAATACCATGCTTGGTAGCTGTATAGGCAGTCAGGTCAGGGTAACCTTTAAAACCCACAACACTTGAGATATTGATAATATAGCCGCTTCCGGCAGGGATCATGATCTTTAATGCCTGCTGGCAGCAGACAAATACTGCCCTGAGGTTTACAGCGATCATACTGTCAAACTCTTTCATGGGGAAATCAACAAGCTTTCCCGCGCTGAGTATGCCTGCATTATTAATAAGGATATCAAGGCTGCCGATGCTTTTCTTGATATTATCAAATAAGGCTATGATGTCATCTTCCCTGGAAAGATCAGCTGCAATAATAGTCGCCCTGCCACCGGATCTTTTGATCTCCCCCCCGACTTCTTCAAGCAGGTCTTTTGACCGTGCAGTCAATACTGCATGAACCCCTGCTTCAGCCAGGGCTTTAGCTATACTTTTCCCGATGCCCTTGCTGGCCCCGGTTATCAGTGCTACTTTATCTTTTAGTCTCTCATCCATTTACAATAACTATAACGAATATGGTATCCGGTTACAACAATTTCTGAGGTTTTGGGATAATAATACATTGTTCTGGAATAATAGATTGTTTAATTATAGAATATTGTAAGATTTGATATGAGCCCTTAATGTAAATCTCAATAATAAAATATATAAGGATGATAAAAATATGGGAAAAAAGATCATTATGCTCACTAATGACGATGGGATTGATGCCGGGGGCCTGTCCGCCCTCTATAAGACCTTGAAGGCAGATAAAAGATTTGACATAAGAGTCATTGCCCCGGACAAGGAAAACAGCTCTGTGGGCCATGCCATTACAATATTCCGCCCCATCCCGGTGAGAAAAGAATACAGGCTCGGCAGTTTTTACGGACATGCAGTCGGGGGTACGCCGGCTGATTGCGTAAAGCTGGGAGTATGGGCGATCCTGGACGAGACTCCCGATCTCTTAATATCAGGGATCAACAGGGGTGCAAATGTAGGGGAGAGTATTATTTATTCGGGTACAATATCTGCGGCTACCGAAGGGATCATCTGCGGTGTGCCTTCGATAGCAGTCTCTATAGATAATCATATCGACCCTGACTATAGCTATGCAGCCAGTTTTGCAAAGAAGGCAGCCGAACAGGTCCTTGATAATGGCGGGCTCCCTAAAGGGACCCTTCTTAATATAAATATACCGGATGTCCCCGAGGAAAAGGTAAAAGGCGTAAAGATTACTGTCCAGAGTAAAGCAGGGGTCAAAGACACCTTTATCAAAAGGCAGGATCCGAGAGGCATGGATTATTACTGGTCGGATGGCGAGTTTATTGAAGAGACAAAAGATATTAATTTTGATTCCAATGCATTAAAAAATGGTTTTGTTTCTATTACCCCGATCCATCATGATATGACTGATTATAAGGTGATGGACCATTTTCAAAAGTGGAACATCGAAAAATAGCCAGAAAGATATTATAATAGCCCTGGACCGGTAAATTTGGAAGCATTAAAAAATGGAGATTAAAAAAGACCAATTTATATCAGAGCTCAGCGTTGGTACACGGGTGGATTCCGTGTTTGCAATCGCAAGAAAGCAAATAAGGCAGAAAAAAAATGGTGAGGATTTTTGCACGGTCACCCTGCAGGACCGCGATGGCACGATTGAAGGGGTATTATGGACAGAGGTCTTTTGCAAAACAGAAGACTTTAAAGAAGGGGAGTTCCTCACAGTAGAAGGTGATGTGCGTGAATACAAGGGAAAGAAACAGCTGGTTATAAGCAAGCTCACAAAGCTTAAAGACACCGAAGAAATAGATCCTTCAGATTATATGAAAACCAGCTCTAAGAATATAGAGGAGATGTACTCTGAGGTCACGGGATATGCTGCAAGTATTAAAAACCCCCATATAAAAAAACTGCTGGAACTGTATTTTAACGATAAGCAATTCGTAAAAGACTTTAAGGGCTCAACTGCGGCGATCCTGTATCATCACGCATACAATGGCGGCCTGTTAGAACATACCCTTTCCGTAGTAAAGATCTGTGACGCATTATCCAGTATCTATCAAAATTTAAATTATGACCTCCTGATCTGCGGAGCCCTCCTTCATGATATCGGCAAGATAAAGGAGTACAGGACCGGGGTGACTTCTAGCGTAACTGATGAGGGTAAGCTTCTGGGGCATATAGCAATCGGTTATAGCTGGATCCTGGAGAATATCAAAAAGGTGAAAGGTTTTCCCACAGACCTTCAAAACAGGCTTCTCCACATAATACTCAGCCATCACGGCCATAAGGAATTTGGCTCCCCAAAAAGGCCAAAGATACTGGAAGCCTTTATAGTCTACCATGCGGATCATATGGTGGCTGAGATGCGGGGCTATAATATTGTCCTTGAAGAAAATACAAACGTTGATGACTGGTCAGGTTATGTCAGGAATTTTGAAAGGGCAGTATTCCTTAAAAAACTGGAAATAGAAGGGGATGATACCGCAGACGAAGCTTCAAAAAAGACAGATGCTAAAAAAGAAAAACCGCTTCCCCAGAAAGAACTGTTCTAGTGATTTGACCCCGGGCATAGCATATATTTATCAGATAAGCCAGATTTAAAATTTTCTTTTTCCAAGCTCAAGGACTGCTTTCCCGCATATTTTGTTTACCGGATCCCAGACAGTCGATATTGCAGGAGCATAGCTTAAGTCCAGCATATAAATATCATCAACGGTCATCTCAGCCGTAAGGGCAGTCGCAAAAACATCTATCCTCTTGCCGACTCCTTCTCCGCCGATCATCTGCGCGCCCAGAAGCCTCCTGGAGCCTGTATCTACGATTATCAGGACAGCAATGGCCTTTGCCCCGGGAGCAGAGCCTGCATGGGACGGGTAGCTGTCAATAAGCTTGAACGCCTTAAACCCGAGTAAAAAGGCTTCCTCCAGGCCGATCCCGGCCTTTGCTATTTCAAGGCCCAGGATCTTATCTACGCTGGTCCCAACTGAGCCCGGGAATAAAGTATCTCCGCCTGCTGCATTCTCTCCTGCGATCCTCCCCATCTTGACAGCATTATTAGCTGTGGGAACATAATCTTCTTTTCCGGATACAATATTTTTTACCACACAGCAATCACCTGCAGCATATATATTCAAATGGGAAGACTGTAATCTGGGAGTTACCTTTATGCCACTATTTAGCCCCAGCTCCACTGATGTATTACTGAAAAATCCTGTATTCGGTTTTATGCCTGTGGCCAGTATTATAAAGTCACAATCAATTTGCCCCCCGCCTGTAATAGTGACAGAGGTTGCATTGCCGCCGCTGTCAGTATCTATTGACTCTACACTGGAACCAGTAGTGATGTCTATATTATCCATCTCTGCTTTTTTTGATAAAACAGCGCCGATCTCATATTCATAGTCCTTAAATATCCTTTCGGACCTTTCGATAATATTTACCTTTATGCCCAGTTTATTTAAAACCTCTGCCATAAGAAATCCTATCGAACCCCCGCCGATAATGACTGCTTTTTTGGGTTTTTCAGAGTCAATGAATTTTTTTAAGCCCAGGGTGTCTTCAATATTCCTGAAAGTAAAGACATTCCCGGCACTGGTCCCGGCGATCCCCGGAATAATAGCAGAGGCTCCGCTGCAGACTATCAGCCTGTCATAGCTAAAAAGCTTTTTTTCAGAATGCCGGGCATTTACCTGGAGCTCTTTTTTAGCCGGGTCAATACCCGTGACTTCATGTTCCAGGAGGATCTTTATATTCCTTTTTTGTTCAAAGAATTCTTTAGGATAGGCAAAAAGGTCTTCGATCCTTTTAACATATCCTGAAATAAAATAAGGCATTCCGCATGTGCCGTAGGAGACATATTTGCCGCTTTCGAGGACAGTGACCCTGAGTTTCGGGTTTATCCTTCTTGCCTGGCTGGCTGCAGCGAGGCCGGACGCATTTCCTCCTATGACTATTAGTTCCTGGAACAGGTCATCATACATTTGTTTTCCAACTTTCCCGGCGGTTTCAAATAATTTTAACAATTCTATAATATTATATACCTTATTGCCATCCAGGTGGAAAATATACCGGGTCCCGGGGGACTTGGTCGATGTTGATAATATTGTAACTGTATTCCATTTCCTACATAATGTGTTGCAATTTGCTCATATTGGTGCTACATTCAGTAAACAATATTATTAAAGGAGTTGATATATATGGCTAAAAAGACATCAACAATTCATTTGCGAGTTGAACCTGAAATAAAAGCAAACGTAGAAAAATTGCTTGATAGGCTAGGTCTGTCTACAACAGATGCGATAAACATCTTTTTAAATCAGATAGTCTTAACTGGTGGGCTGCCATTCCCCGTAAAAGTACCGCGACCTAATGAAATAACCCTGGCCGCAATGAAGGAAGCAGAGGAAATTAAAAAAGGTATAATACAGTCAAAAGCTAAAAACGTAGATGAATTTTTTGAGGAAATGGACGTATGAATAAAAACATACGTTATACAATTCTGATTTATTTTCTTGATCAATATCTATAAGAATTTGTATAAATATACCGGGTCCCCGGGAAAATTCGGCAAATATTAGACTTCTTAAATATCCATCTTTTTAATATAATCAAATTATCAATTTTTTAATGTATTATAACAATGATGCGGTAGTAACTGTCACCATTAAGTTTAAAGAAAGGATCTCTTATGGACCAGGACTTAAAGAAAAAATTGGAGGAGAAGGCAAAAGACATCAGGAAGGATATTCTGGAAATGATCTGTGAGGCCGGTTCCGGCCACCCGGGCGGTTCACTTTCCATAACTGATGTCTTTTCTTATCTCTATTTTAGCGGGACCCTGAATATAGATCCCGCCGATCCCGCCAAAAAAGACAGGGACAGGGTGGTGCTCTCAAAGGGCCATGCCTGCCCGGTACTTTATGCGGTACTTGCAGAAAAAGGATATTTTGACATGTCTGAACTTAAGACCCTGCGTAAATTTGGAAGCATCCTCCAGGGGCATCCGGATATGAAGAAGGTCCCCGGCGTGGATATGTCAGGAGGCTCTCTCGGCCAGGGCCTTTCAGTTTCTTTAGGAATGGCCATTGGAGCAAGGCTTGACAACCTGAAGATAAATATATTTACGATAATGGGAGATGGCGAGTGTGCCGAGGGCCAGGTCTGGGAAGCAGCGATGGCGGCGGTACATTATAAGCTGGATAACCTTATAGCCATAGTAGATCTAAACGGCCTCCAGATCGACGGCTTTACAAAAGACATCATGAACACCGAACCCATGGCAGATAAATGGAGGTCCTTTGGCTGGGAAGTACTTGAGATAGACGGCCATGACTTTGACCAGATCGACGATGCAATAAATAAAGCCATAAAGGCAGATATGCCGGTATGCATCATAGCCAATACCACCAAGGGTAAGGGAGTCTCCTTCATGGAAAATGTCTGTGACTGGCATGGGAATGCACCTTCCATAGAAGAGAAGGATAAGGCGATCAGTGATATTTTTGGCAATATTGCTGACTGATGATCCCGGGAAGTGCAGCAATGGTTTAATCTTTTAAAATAGAAGGAGTTTTAAATATGATAACTGAAAGTATAAAGAAGATCTTATCTACAGGTAATGATAAAAAAATTGCCACCAGGGATGCTTATGGTGCAAAACTTGTAGAGGCAGGCAAAGTAAATAAAGACATCGTAGCCCTGGATGCTGACCTGGCCGTAGCAACAAGATCATCAAAATTTGCAAAGGAATTCCCTGAAAGGTTTTTTGATTTTGGGGTCGCGGAACAAAATATGATAAGCGCAGCAGCCGGTCTTGCCACTATGGGAAAGATTCCTTTTGCCTCGACTTTTGGAGTTTTTGCCAGCAAGAGGGCATGTGACCAGGTGAGTTCATCTGTGGCCTATCCAAAACTTAATGTAAAAGTAGTCGGGACAAATGCAGGGGTATCTACAGGTGCAGACGGGGCAACACACCAGGCCATAGAAGATGTGGGCATCATGAGGTCCATCCCTGGTATCATGGTTTTTTCACCCTGTGACTCTACTGAGACCGGCAAGGTCATGGATGCCATGATAGAATATGAAGGTCCATGCTACTTAAGGCTATTCCGTGGAGGGGTCCCGGTGATCTTTGGTGACAATTATGATTTTAAGATCGGCAGGGGAGTAAAACTTGCAGAAGGAGACAAAGCTTCCATAATAAGTACCGGATTTGTCACCCATATTGCCCTTGATGCTGCAAGGGAACTTGAAGCAGGAGGGATCGAGGTAGACCTTATAAATATTGCATCGATAAAGCCACTTGACGACAGGATGATAATCGACAGCGCAAAAAAAACCGGGCTTGTAATAACTGTTGAGGACCACAATATAATAGGGGGCCTGGGGAGCGCCGTATGCGAGGTCCTTTCAGAAAATAATCCCACAAAGGTAATAAGGCTGGGGATACAGGATAAGTTTGGCGCTTCCGGCACCACCGATGAATTGATGGCCGCTTATGGGCTCGATAAGGGATCTATAATAAAAGCCGTAAAAAAAAATATATAATACATAGCTATTATCCATGAATATTGAAAAGTACAGAAAAGATGCCGAAGAATTCCTGTCACAGGTAGATAAAGAGTATTATCTTCATTTTTCCGGCAGGAAGCAAAACCTGGACTTAAGCACTATCTACACCAGGTTTAAATATTTGTTTGGAACCGGCAGTATCGACTACTTAAAAGACTTAAAGGATAAAAGCTCAGGAGAAGAAGCCAAAAAAGCAACTTATCTTTTAAAGTTTTGTACCAGGGGTTTTATGGAAGAGCAGGTCAAAGACCTGATGGATAAGATCGCCGGGGACGAAGCCAGTGCAAAGATCGAGATAGAAGGGGAAAAAATACCATTCCGGTTTTCTGAAATACTGATGGCCAATGAAGGGGACAAGGCCAAAAGGGACCTTATTGAAGACAGGCGGAATGAAAAAGTGGCCTCCGTGTTTAATGGGACCCTGGAAGCTTACTGGGGCAAGCTCCACCAGCTGGCAAAGGACCTTGGATTTAAAAGTTACAGGGATCTTTTTTCATATTTAAAGGAAGAAGACTTCACGGAACTGGAATCAGGCATGGAGGAGCTTCTTGAAAGCACCGACGAGCTTTACCGGGAACATGTCGGAAAACTTTTGGAGGAAGAGCTTGGACTAAAGTTCGAGCAGTCAAGAAGAAGTGATTTTGCATATTTGAAGAGGGCTAAAAAATACGACAGGTATTTTAAAAAGGAAGGGCTTGTCCCAATATTTACAGACACCCTGTCCGGAATGGGAATAGATATAAGCAAACTAAAAAATATATACTTTGATATTGAAGAGAGGGAGAATAAATCACCCAGGGCATTTTGCAGTACTGTCAGGGTGCCCCAGGAAATATATCTTGTCGTGATGCCCGGCGGAGGGCAGGATGATTATGAAGCCATGCTTCATGAAGGCGGGCACACCCTTCATTTTGCCAGCACAAATCCAAAACTTGACTTTGAGTACAGGTATCTGGGAGACAATGCCGTGACAGAAGGATTTGCTTTTGTCCTGGAGCAGCTGATGCAGAATCCTGCCTGGATCTCTGACTTCCTGGGGATGGACAATCAGGAAGCCAGGCAGTTTGTATACTTTTCAAACCTGGTAAAATTATGGTTTTGCAGAAGGTATGCCGGAAAGTTAAAATATGAGCTCATCCTGCATGACGGCGGGTCGGTAAGCGGCAGGGAGGCTTCATATAAGGAGATCCTTTCATCGGCAAATCTCATGGAATATTCAGAAGTGGATTATTTAAGGGATGTAGATGAAGGATTCTACTGTACCAATTATATAAGGGCCTGGGTCTTCCAGTCGCAGCTAAGGGACCACATGGAAGAAAAATTCGGGTACCAGTGGTACAGGAAGAAGAAGGCCGGTCTTTTTTTAAGGGAACTCTGGGACCTGGGACAGAAATATCCTGCAGCAGAGATCCTCTCACAGCTCGGGTTTAAGGGCCTTGATATCAACTATCTTATAGATTCGCTTACCAGGGGTATCAAAAGTTTTTAGGTTTCCGGTTTTTATTATAATGATATATATTATAAAATAATTCTTTGATGGCTAATTAGAAAAGAAAGGGTAAAAATTGGATTTAAAACAAAAGATCAGAAGTATTGTCGATTTTCCAAAAAAGGGCATAGTTTTCAGGGATATCACTACTGTGCTCCAGGATCCGGAAGC
>SDBT01011012.1_pt1 | contig 14580 bp, 8 predicted proteins | sample 2277101 | NCBI WGS metagenome assembly SDBT01 (sample SAMN10404973, study PRJNA504765) | marine sediment metagenome | isolation source: marine sediment core GS10_PC15, 103 cmbsf | place: Arctic Ocean: Southern Knipovich Ridge | collected 2010
CTCGATGCGCGTCTGAATGGGCATGATCCAGGCATTCGTCGTCCCCGGTAGCTGGACAGTCTCATTTAAGTCGGTGATTAATTCTTCCCAGGTTCGTGCCGTCATTTCCGGCCAATACGGCGTCAGCAAGTCCCTCTTCGCCATGGAGGACGAGATCAAAACCACCGATCTGATGTTGTGGTGGCGTGTGTTCCTCGAACTCGGCGCGCTCGCCAACTCCGCCGAGAAGACGGCCGATCGGTTGAGGCGCATGCTGTCGCAGTAACTGTCAATGGGCCACGGTCGCCCGTTCGCGGACTCCCCAACGGGCTCACTTGAATCCGAACCAGAGTCGAGTCGGTCTTCTTATCTCGATCGGCTGGCGAAACAACTCGGGGCCTAGCCATCTTGGACTATCTCTCCCTCGCACAGAGCAGTTTTTGGGCATTGAACCCGTACTTCATCGGGGCAGCCGTCCTCGCAGTCGTGATGCTCTTGTGGGACACGATCGAGGTCGGTCGAAACGACGCCGCCAATATCATCAACTCCGTCTTCGGCGCTCGCATCATGACCCGCGAGTGGGCCATCCGGATCGCGGCCATCGGTGTCATCCTGGGGGCCTCGCTCTCGTCAGACGTGATCGACACTGCGAGGAAAAAGATCTTCACGCCCGGCGATTTCAGCATCGAGCAGGCGTTGGCCATCTACATCTCGGTGTACCTCGTGGACACCATCCTACTCTACGGCTATTCGGCCTTCGGGATGCCCGTCAGCACGACCATGACGCTCGTCTTTTCGCTACTGGGCGCGTCGTTGTTTCTGGGTGTTGTCCGCGAGGGAGACTCGATCAACGCCGTCAACTGGCTCAGCGCCGGAAAGGTGATCCTCGGAATCGTGTGCTCGATCCTCTTGTCCGGCATCATGGGTTTTCTGCTTCAGCGCGCTGCCAGAGGTGCGCTTCGAGATAAGTGGTCCAGCCTGCCGGCATTACTCCTTCATGGCGGGTGGGTCGGCGGCGGCCTCATGGCCGGTTTGTCGTACTTCATGCTCGTCAAGGGGATGAAGAATATCGAATTCGTCAGGCATCTAAAAGAGAGGATCCTCGAGAACGAACTCGGCCCGATCGTCGTGATCCTCGTGTTCTGGGTGTTCTATGCCATTGTGATTCACACTTCGCTGGTGCTGTATAGAAAACGCGCGGCGGTGTTGCTGTTCCCCGTCCTCACCGTGATCGGCATGTTTGCGCTGGCCTTCGCCTTCGGGCAGAACGACCTCGCCAACTGTGCCTCGCCCGGACTCGCCGCTGTCGAGCTGATTCGGGGGCATCTGAACGGCCTCGAGGTGGCGGAGGTTACCGAAGTCCGGATCCACTGGTTGGCCTTGATGGGGTGTGGCGTTCTGCTCGCGTTCGGCATGATGTCCAAGAACGCTCAGCGCGTCACACAGGCAGCGGTTCGGGCAGGCAGCGCAGGAGATCGCGTCAAGCTGTGGGCGCCCCGCTGGTGCATCCGCCTTGCGAGTCACATACTCCGCAATCAGCGGCCGACGCCCTCCCTCGCGCCGACGATCACGAAAACCGCTCGCGGAAAAACGATGCACTATGACCCGCTGAGGGGCTGTGTGATTGTCTGCGTCTCCGCGTGCGTCATCGCAACCGCGTCCGCCCTGGGGCTTCCCGTTTCGACGACCTATGTGGCCTTTGCCGCCGTCGTCGCGACGGGCATGGCGGATCGGATCTTCGTCCGTGGCGACGCGGCCTTGAAGCTCGGCCGGTCGATTTGGGTCGTCTTCTCCTGGTTCGCCGCCGCCGTCATAGCGACCCTTGCGGCCGGGATCGCCTGCCTCACCATCTATCATATGTACCTCTGGGGAGCGGGCGTCACGGGTATGGTCGTCTGCGTTCTCGCGAACCTGACGCTTCGGCGCATTGTCAAGCGGCGCGCGGACGCTCAGGAAGTGCGAGTTCGCCAGGAAGCCGAGGAACGCATGTTCCCCGACGACTTCTCGACGGAAGACGAGTAAGGAGCATCACGGTTGGACGTGGCGTGCAACGCCGCAGCGGCGCGATCAGAGCCGCGACCGTAAGGGCGCGGTCAGCGCTCGATCGAGCGGGCCCTTGCATTCGAAGGGTAACCGCTCCCTTACGGTCGCGGCTCTGATCGCGCCCGCCCAAGGGCACACCTCGGTTTGCCACGCTGCGCCGAGCGGGGTACCATCCGCCCATGTCCACCGCCGCGGTGCTCACTATCTCCGACACACGATCAGAGGGCACCGCCGCCGATCGTAGCGGTCCGGTCGTCGCCGAGATGCTCGGCAAAATGGGCCTCGATGTTCGCCTCCGGAAGGTCATCCCGGACGAAGCCGAGCAAGTGCGTGCCGGTGTCCGGGACCTCGTCGGCGAGGTCGGCCTCGTCGTCACGACCGGAGGCACGGGGATCGCCGACCGAGACGTCACGCCAGAGGCCGTCACACCCCTGTTCGATCGCGTCCTGCCCGGTTTCGGGGAGATCATGCGAACGGGCGGCTATGAGAAGACCCCCCTGGCCATCATCTCCCGCGGAGGCGCCGGCATCTCGGGACGCACGCTGATCGTCATGCTCCCCGGCAGTCCGAACGCGGCGAGCGAGAGTCTGACGCTTCTCGGACCCGCTATCTTGCATGTGCTGAAGTTTCTCGGGCGTAAGCCAGTAGATTGTGAACTCGATGCCCGGGGCGCGTCGTAGAGAACACGAGGCCCCGCGAGGCCGCACGAACCCGGTGCGTTCCGGGCTGAGGCGCGAGGATCACCATGCTCCCCATTCGCGGCAGTGTGCCGACGCACTCAACGCCCTACCTCGTCTACGGGCTCATCGCCGTAAACTGTCTCCTGTTCCTGTTCAAGATCTGGGGGCCCGTCGATCCTGAGCGGTTCACGCTGGAGTACGGCTTCCTACCGGCGGAACTCGTCTCGAAGTCAGACAGCTTCGAAGCCGACTTTCGCGACGAGTGCATCCGCCAGATCGGTCATCGGCCGATCACAGATCGGCACGGCCGGGTACTCATCAACAATCGCACGAAACAGCCGGTGCTCATCAAGGACGACCCGCGACTCCTGGCCCAGGCCCTGCTCACGAATCGCGACGCCATCAACGCCCAGGCAGCAGCAGCAGCCGCGAAGCCGGCATGGCTAAACATCTTCACCTGCATGTTCCTCCACGGCGGCTGGATGCACCTGCTGGGCAACATGTTCTTTCTCTTCGTCTTCGGAGCGAATGTCGAGGACCGACTCGGTCCCTGGCTGTTCGCTGTGTTCTATCTCGGCACCGGCGTCTGCGGGAACCTCGCTCACACGTTCGCCGACCCCGGCTTCACCCCGTTGGTCGGCGCCAGCGGCGCCATCGCCGGGGTCATGGGAGCCTACGTCCTACTCTTTCCACGGACGCGCATCCTGGCCATCGTGCCGATCGGCTGGTACCCGGCGACCTTCAATCTCCCGGCCTGGGTTTACCTCATCTTCTACGTCGTTCTCCAGAACCTCTGGCCCGCCCTGCGGGGCGGCGAGGGCAACGTGGCCTATTGGGCTCACATTGGCGGTTTCGCGGCCGGCATGGCCATGATCTTCATCTTCCCACATCGCAAGCACCAGCCGCCCCCCCCCGAGGCCTACGATCGAGACACCGACGACGCCGATTTCGTCCTCTAACTCCATAAAGCCGCCGATGGCATCGGCGGTCTCCACAAAGCCGCCGATGGCATCGGCGGTCCCACGCAATCGCAAATTCCCCTAGAATGGTCAACCCACACAATCGACACACGGAGCCCGTCGGCGGTCAATAACCGCCGCGCGGCAAGGGAACCGGCTCACAAAACGAGGACCATCATCGTGCAAAAAACCCATCTCCAACTCACCGGCATGACCCTGCTTGCATTCCTCGGCGCGGCAGGAGCATGGAGCGCCCAGGCCCACGCCGAAAGCCACCTGATGCGCTTCGCCGACGTTCACGACGACAGCATCGTCTTCACCTACGAGGGCGATCTGTGGCTCGCCAGTGCCGCCGGCGGTGACGCCCGGCGCATCACCAACGATCCCGGCACGGAGCGATTCGCCAAGTTCAGCCCCGACGGCAAGCGCCTCGCGTTCACCGCCAACTACGACGGAGGCACCGACGTCTACGTGATGGACGCCCGAGGAGGCCCCCCCACGCGGCTGACCTACCACCCCGCACCCGACTATGCGCTCGACTGGTTTCCCGACGGCCAAGCCGTTCTGTTCCGCTCGCGCCGGGCTTATCCCTTCCGTGGCGAGGAGATCTACAAGGTGTCGGTCGACGGCGGCCTGCCCGAACGCCTGCCGGTCGATCGCGCCGGCCTCACGGCCCTGTCCCCGGACGGAACGCAGATTGCCTACAACCGAATCAGCCGCGAGTCTCGCACATGGAAACGCTACAAGGGAGGCATGGCCCAGGACATCTGGGTCGGCAGCCTCGCCGCCGGCGACTTCCAGCGCCTGACCGACTGGCCGGGCTCGGACAACTTCCCCATGTGGGCCGACGATTCGATCTGCTACACCTCCGACCGCGAGTTCGGCACGCTCAATCTCTACAAGCAGAACGTGGCCACCAAAGAGATCACCGCCCTCACGTCCTACCCCGACTTCGACGTCAAGTATCCCTCGATCGGCACGGGCAAGATCGTCTATCAATACGCCGAGTCGCTGCACTTGCTCGATCTCCAGACCGGCGAGTTTCGCAAGGTCGAGATCAACATCCCCAGCGACCTCGTCAAGATGCGCCCGGCCTTCCTGAGCCCAACCGATCACGTCGGCTCGTTCGGCCTCTCACCCAGCGGCACGCGACTGCTCATCGAGATGCGCGGCGAGATCGTCAACGCCCCGGTCACCCAGGGCGAGCCGATCAACCTGACGCGAGCCTCCGCCAGCCGTGAGAAAAACGCCACTTGGTCGCCCGACGGTCGATGGGTCGCTTTCATCTCGGACAGAACCGGCGAAGAAGAGCTGTACCTTGTGGATCAAAAAGGCCAGGAGCCCGCTCGACGCCTCACCGAAGGCGGCAAGGGCTTCCTCATGCAGCCCGTCTGGTCACCGGACAGCAAGTGGCTGCTGCATTCCGACAAGTTCCTGAAGCTCAACCTGGTGGACGCCGCCACGGGCAAGGTCACGATCGTGGACCAAGGCGAGTACGACGACGCCTGGGAGCGTTGGGGAATTCAAGACTACGTCTGGTCGCCCGACAGCCGCTGGATTGCCTACACGAAGATGGAGGCGAACCTGCACGAGTCGATCTTCCTCTACTCGTTGGACTCGAAGAAAACCCATCGTGTCACGGACGATGCCTGGAACGACTTCAGCCCGTCGTTCGACGGCGAAGGCCGCTACCTGTACTTCCTCTCCAACCGCAGCTTCGCCCCGACGATGGGTGCGATCGATCAGAACCACATCTTCCTCGATGTGTGCCGGCCGTATCTGATCGTGCTCGCGGCGGAGGAGCCGTCACCCTTTGCGCCTCAGGACTCCGAACAGACTATTGACGACGCAGACGGCGACAAAGCAGATGGCGACAACGCAGAGGGCGACAAAGCGGATGGCGACGACGCAGAGGGTGACAAAGTGGATGGCGACGACGCCAAAGGGGACGGCGATTCGGAGAAAGACAAGGACGAAGCCGAGGGCGATGACGAGAAGACGCCCAAGACGGTGATCCACCTCGAGAACTTCGCTCGGCGCACCGTCGTCGTCGAAGACATCAAACCCGGCAACTACTTCCGCCTGGAGGCGACGAAGGACGGCTTCCTATACCTCAGCAAAAAGGGCCGCTCGTTCCTCAAGTACCAGGCCGTCACGGACAAGACCACCGAGAAGCTCGATCTCTACTACTACAACATCGACGAGGAGGATGCCGACGACCGCGAGACAAAGAAAATCCTCACCGGCATCAACAACTACCACCAGTCCACCGATGGCAAGAAACTCGTCTATCGAAGCGGGCGGGCGCACGGCGTCGTGGACGTGGCCAAGGAAGCCGAGGTCGGCGACGGCAAGGTTGATCTCGCGGGCGTAAAGATCAAGGTCGACCGCCCGGCGGAGTTCGCCCAGATATTCAACGAGGCCTGGCGCGTGCAGCGAGACTGGTTCTACGACCCGGGCATGCACGGCGTCGACTGGAACGCGATGGGCGAGAAATACCGCAAGTTCGTCCCGTACTGCGGCGACCGGAGCGACCTCAACTACCTCATCGGCGAGATGATCGGCGAACTCGGTGCAGGCCATACCTACATCTACGGCGGCGAGTACTTGGACCGTGCGAAACGCATCTCCACCGGCCTGCTCGGCGTCGATTTCGAACCTGCCGCGACCGCGGCCTATCACCAGATCGCCCACATCGTCCCCGGTCACAACTGGAACCCGGCCGAGCGATCACCGCTCAGCGCCCCCGGCTGCCCCGTCCAACCGGGCGACTACCTCATCTCCATCGACGGCGAGGAGGTCGCGCGCGGCGACAACCCCTACCGCCTGCTCGAGAACAAGGCCGACCGCGTCGTGACGCTCGGCTACAACAGCAAACCCACGGCCGACGGCGTCCAGACATACCGCCTCCGCACGCTGGGCAGCGAACGGACGATCCGCTATCGCCAATGGGTCGATCGCAACCGCCAGTTCGTCGAGCAGCAAGGCCAAGGGCGCATCGGCTATCTCCACCTGCCCAACATGATGGAGCCCGGCCTCATCGAGTTCGCCAAGGCCTTCTTCCCGGCATACACCAAGGACGCGATCGTGATCGACATCCGCTACAACGGCGGCGGCTTCGTCGGCGACATGATCGTCGATCGCCTCGAACGCAAGCTCTGGGCCCTCACCCAACCCCGCGAAGGCAAGTTCATCCGCGACCCGGAACGCGTCTTCCACGGCCACCTCGTCGTCGTCATGAACGAAGACACGGGTAGCAACGGCGAGTACTTCGCCGAGACGATCAAAATCAGACAGTTGGCGAAGCTGATCGGCATGCGCACCTGGGGCGGCGCCGTCGGCATCGAACCGCACCAGATTCTGCTCGACGGCGCCACGACCACGCCGCCGCAATTCGCTCCGTTCGGCATCAACGGCGAGTGGCTCATCGAAGGCCACGGCGTCGTCCCCGACATCGAAGTCCAGAACATGCCGGGCGACGTCGTCCAAGGCCGCGACGCCCAACTGGAGACGGCCATTTCGGTGCTGCTGGAGCAAATCAAGGAGGACCCGATGCCGCTACCCGAGCGCCCGGCCTATCCGAAGAAGCCGAAGCCCACGCGCTAAAACACAAAAAGCCGCGGATGGTATCCGCGGTCCCACACAAAGCCGCGGATGGTATCCGCGGTTCCACATAAAGCCGCGGATGGTATCCGCGGTCCTGCTGTTTCGTACGCCGATGAAGACCGCCGATACCATCGGCGGCTTTATGGGCGACCGTCCTACGATCGCGTCTTGCCCTTGGCGCGGGCCTTGCTCCGACGTCGCTTCTTCTGGGTAAACGGGATCTTCAGTTCGTACGAGCCGTGGTCGAGTTCGCTTTCGACCGGGTATCCGCACTTGTGGAAGATTCGCAGCATCCCGTGATTGTCCATCAGAACGTCCGCCGTGAAGCCGGCGATGCCGCGGGCGATGGCCGCGTCCACAAGCGTATTCATCAAAAACGTTCCGATCCCACGGCCCTGGTAGTCGTCGCGCACCAGGAACGCCGCGTCGGCGAAGTTCTCGCGCGAGTCCTTGCTGTAGTGGCCGATGCCGATCATCTCGGCGCGAGCGTCCGCGCCGGTCAGCACGACGATCGACATGTCGGCGTCGTAGTCCACCCGGAGAAACGCCTGCAACTTCTCGTGCGGCATGGCCTTGATCATGCGGAAGAACCGGTAGTGAATCGACTCGTCCGACAGCTTGTAGAACAGGTCGCGCAACAGCGACTCGTCCGTCAGCTTGAGCGGTCGCATGAACGCCTTCGATCCGTCCTCCATGTCGATCCACTTCTCGAGTTCGTCCGGATACGTCGGCGTCCTGAGCGGAATCTCGTACTGGTCCGCGAAGACCATGTGCCGGGTCTTGGCCTCGGCCAGTAGCCAGGGGCGGAACTTCGGGTGCGCGATCTGAATCAGAGCCATGGCCCGTTCGCGGATGTTCTTGCCGTGGAGGTACGCGATGCCGTACTCGGTCACGACATAGTGAACGTCGCCCCGGCTCGTGACGACGCCGGCGCCCTGCTTCAGGTAGGGCACGATGCGCGAGTAAGTCTCGTTCGCAGCGGTGGACGGCAGGGCGATGATCGGCTTGCCACCCTTCGACCGCGCCGCCCCACGCGTGAAATCCACCTGCCCGCCGATGCCGCTGTAGAACATCGTCCCGAGCGAGTCGGCGCAAACCTGCCCGGTGATGTCCACCTCGATCGCCGCATTGATCGAGATCATCTTCTCGTTTCGGGCGATGTTGAACGGGTCATTGACGTACTCCGTCGGGTGGAACTCGACCAGCGGGTTATTGTCGATGAAGTCGTAGAGCCTCCGAGAGCCCATTACGAAGCTGGCGATGATCTTGCCACGGTGGAAGGTCTTCTCGTTGTTGGTGATGACGCCCGACTCGACGAGCGGGATCACGCCGTCGCTGAACATCTCGGTATGAATGCCGAGGTCCTTGAACTCGGTCAGGTAATGCAGCACCGCGTCGGGGATGGTCCCGATGCCGAGCTGGAGTGTCGCGCCGTCCTCGATGAGGTTCGCGACGTGCCGGGCGATCCGGTTCGACAGGTCGTCCGGCTCGCCCTGGATGGCTTCGAGGACCGGCCGGTCCGTCGGCACCAACAAATCGATGTCGCGAACGTGGATGAAGTTGTCACCCAGGACGCGCGGCATCTGCTGGTTGACCTCGGCGACGATGAAGTTGGCGGATTCCGCCCCCGCCTTGACGATGTCGCACGACACGCCGAAGCTGCAATAGCCGTGCTCGTCCGGCGGGCTCACCTCGACCAGCGCGTGGTCGATCACCACGCGGCCCGTGCGAAACAGGGCCGAAATCTCCGAGAGGAAGATCGGCGTGTAATCGGCGCGGCCCTGGCCGACGGCCTCTCGGACGTTGGGACCGATGAAGTAGGCGTTGTGGCGGAACCGGTCGCCGAATCGGGGCTCTGCGTAGGTGGCCACACCGAGCGTGAGAATATGCACAATCTCCGCGTCACTGATGTCCACACGAGCCGACAGGGCCTCGACGAGCGTCTGTGGCTCACCCGCCCCGGATCCGATGAAGACCCGCTGTCCGTGCCCGACGAGGGCGACCGCTTGCTCGGCCGTCGTGATCTTGTCCGCATACCGTTCCTGCCAAGGCGGAACGCTCGTGCTAACCATGGTGCGACTCCTGACCGACAGAGTCCCTCGCCGTAAAGCGGCTGTCCGGGACGCATCTCGCAATTGGCGTGCCGGTTAGTATAGCAGAATATCGGGGGTCAGCGGCCGCGCAGACATAAAGCCGCGGATGGTATCCGCGGTCCCACACAAAGCCGCGGATGGCATCCGCGGTCCGACATAAAGCCGCGGATGGTATCCGCGGTCCGCCGATACCATCGGCGGCTTTATGGGCGGCCGCACTATCGACGCCGAATGCGCCGACGGGCAATGAACATACAAGCCGGCAGCAACAGCATGGGCGTCGCACCCACGGCGCCGCACAAACTGAGAAAATCGAACGCACCGCCCACCGGACCCGGCATCGGAAACGGCCGCACGGCGAAGCCGTCGCAATCGTCCCACAGGTCCAACTCATCCGGATCCAACAAAGCGGCATCGCCGGCCTTGCTCGGGTTGTCCCGGTCGGTGATGTCCACCATTTGGAGACTCCGCTGCGACAGGGCGAACACACGATCGCCGATGACCCCGACGCGATGGACCTCGCCTTCGTGCTCGAACCAGCCGCGCTGCGTCAGGGCCGCGTCGTTGAAGTCCACGAGCTGCACGCCGTTCGTACATTTCGGCGGCTCCCAGTCGTCCGGCAAAATCTCGGCCGCCGCGCCGCCGGGCATGGCCACGACATCGCCATAGTCCACATGGCGGAAGGGAATCGCGATCAAGCCAAGTTCATCGACAATCTTGAACGCCTTCTCGTCGTACGTCGCCTCGGACGATGTGAACGAGCCCGGCGGACCGAGGACGACGCGACCGAGCTGACTCGGGTTGGCGGGATCCTCAACGTCATAGTAAGCCACAGCAGGCCGACGCCCATCGGTGTCGTCGATCCCGACGGCGATAAGCCGATCGCCGCGCGGCTCGATGTGCGTGGAGAAGCCAGGCACCTCGAGTTTGCCCGCCACTTTCGGATCGGCCGGGTCGCTCAAGTCGATGACGAACAGCGGATCGACGCGCAGGAACGTGACAACATAGCCCCGCGGCCCGTCAAATCGGACGGCCTCGAGCGACTCGTCCTGGATGATGTCCGTTTGACCGAGCGCGGCGACGCTATCGAGGTCGGCCAGATCGTAAGTGAACAACCGGACCTCGCGGAAGCCGAAGCCGAACGACTCGGTCGCGATGCGGAAGACGCCCTCGAAGGCGTCCATGTAGAACCGATTGCGGATGCTGCCGGGCACGGTGAAGGCGTCACGCAGTTGGATCGCGCCGGCGGCATCGGAGATATCCACGATCTGGATGCCCGTGAGCGTCTCGCTGTTGTCGAAGTCGTACTGCCGGCTCGCGGCGAAAATCGCCGTGTCCGACACGTGCATGTCCAGCGCATCGCCCGTCAGATTCAGACGGTACACCGCGACGATATCGTCCGGATCGGCCACGTTGATCGACGCGACGAACCCCTCGCCAACGGCGGCCTCATCGTCCTCCGGGTCGTTGGCGAAAAAAGGCCGGAAGTTCGAGCCGATCACATAAATGATGTCACCGACGCGGCGGCTCTCGTTGGCGAACCCGACGAGGTTGATCTTGCCTTCGGAACTCGGCGCCGTGGGGTCGGTCACGTCGACGATGGCGAGTTGGCTGCCCTCGAAGTCAGGCCGAGGCGGCACGGGGCCGTCGGGCGCGATGCTCAGCGCGTTGGCTTGGTCAACGCCGACGTCATAGGCGATAAAGAAGTCGGCGCTCAGGAGAATATAGACGCGGTCGCCGACGACGTACATCTCGACGCCGCGGCCGCGCAGATCCAGATCGCCCAGCAGCGTCGGATCGTCAGGATCGGCGACGTCGACGATAAGCAGACCCTTGTAGCGATTGATCGCGTAAAGCCGGTCGCCGACGATCTTGATCACGTCGGCCTCTTCGATGTCGCGGAGTACGGCGCCTCCTCCGCCGGCGTCGTCGAGCGCCATCGGCGCCGCAGGCCCCGCCGCCATCTGCGCAGGGCCCGCCTCACCATCCGGCTGGCCGTTCGAGCCGACCGGCGCCGTATCGCAACCGGAAGCCCAGAGAACCATCGCGGAGAGTGTCAGGAGGTGGAAAGTCACACGAGGGAGAGAAACGGTCGGGGAGAGAGCGGATTGCTTCAAGTTCATCATGTCGAAATCCTCAGCGAGGCTTGAGCCGTCGATCAGAGCCGCGACCGTAAGGGAGCGCAGGTCGTTCCACTGTGAGGGCACCACGATCGGGCAACAGGCGCTCCCTGACGGTCGCGGCTCTGATCAGGCGGCGGGATCGAGCGCGCGCCACAACAGCCGTACACCCCAAGTCTACGCGCCCACCAAGCGTCCGCACAGCCCGATTATGGGCAAAAGACCCTCCCACACCGACCTGGGGGCGTCAGAAACCGGTGTGTGGCCGAATGAGCGGTGGTGGTCCGAAGTAGCGTCCGCATGACCCCGTGGGCCCGTCGGGCTAGACTGCCATCCCATGGCCGCAAACTGGCTCGACCAACTCAATCCCGCCCAGCGCGAGGCGGTCACCCACGGCGACGGACCGCTCCTCGTTGTCGCCGGGGCGGGCACGGGCAAGACCCGAACACTCGCCTGTCGTGTGGCGCACCTGCTGGACAAGGGCCTCTCGCCCGACCGCCTGCTGCTGCTGACCTTCACGCGCCGCGCCGCCGCCGAGATGGTTCGCCGGGCCGAGCAACTCTCCCAACAGTCGGCCGCCGGGCACGTTTGGGGCGGGACGTTCCATGCCGTGGCCAATCGACTGCTGCGCATCTACGGGCAAGCCGTGGGGCTTCGCCCCGACTTCACCGTGATGGACCAGGGCGACGCAGCCGACCTGATGAACCTGATCCGCAGCGAACGGGGCCTCGGCTCGCGAGACCGGCGGTTCCCCAAAAAGAATACACTTGTCAACATCTATTCCCGCACAGTCAACGCGCAGGAGAAGCTCACCAGGACGCTCGAAAGGTACTTCCCCTGGTGCGCCGCCGAGATCGAGGAGATCGGAGGCGTCTTCGAGGCCTACACGGCACGCAAACGCGAGCAGAATGTGCTGGACTATGACGACCTGCTGCTAATGTGGCGTGCCCTGTGCGCGTCGCCGCAGGCCGGCCCCGCCGTGGCGGATCGGTTCGAGCACGTCCTCGTGGACGAGTACCAAGACACCAACGCCGTACAGGCCGACATCCTTCGCGGCATGCGCCGAAAATACGCGAGCATCATGGCCGTCGGCGACGATGCCCAGTCGATCTACTCGTTCCGTGCCGCGACGATCCGAAACATCCTGGACTTCCCCCAGCAGTTCGCCGACACGCGCGTGGTGACGCTCGAACAGAACTACCGCTCCACGCGCTCGATCCTCGCGGCATCCAATGCCGTGATGGAGCAGGCGACCGAGCGCTACACGAAGGCGCTGTGGTCCGACCGCGCGTCGGGCGGCCCGCCTGTCCTCCTGACTTGCATGGATGAGCAGCAGCAGTGCGAGGCCGTCTGCCAGCGCGTCATCGCCCACCTCGAAGAAGGCATCCCGCTGATGCGGCAGGCCGTGCTGTTTCGGGCGGGACATCACAGCGACATGCTGGAAGTCGAGCTCTCGCGACGGAACATCCCATTCCACAAGTACGGCGGGCTGAAGTTCATCGAGGCCGCGCACATCAAGGACATGCTGGCGTTCCTGCGCATTCTGGAGAACCCGACAGACGAATTGAGCTGGTTCCGCGTGCTGCTGCTGCTCGATGGCATCGGCCCGAAGACGGCGCAGCGGATCATGCGAGAAATAGGCGTTCGCCAACAGCCGACGACGCCCGCCGGGGATAATGGGGGTCGAACGATCACCATGAAGTCGCCCCTGCGACGGTTCATCGAGAAGGCCCCGCGAGTACCTACCGCAGCGCGCGAGCAAACCGAGCGGTTGCGCGAGACGTTGGCGGCTTGCAGCGGCCGGCGCGTGGGCTCGGCAGCAGACTCGCCGACCGCGGTGCCGGACGGCCCGCCGGCCGCTGTGCCGCTCGCGTCTCAGATCGAGCGCATCCGCGCGTTCTATGAACCGGTGTTCGAACGCCTGTACGACAATGCGAACATGCGCCTGCGCGACATCGAACAACTCGAGGCGATCGCCTCAGGCTATCGGTCGCGCAGCCGATTCGTGACGGACCTGACGCTGGACCCGCCGACATCGACGTCGGACCTCGCCGGCCCCCCGCATCTCGACGAGGACTACCTGATCCTCAGCACGATCCACTCGGCCAAAGGCTGCGAATGGGACGTGGTAAACATCATCCACGCGGCGGACGGCATGATCCCGTCGGACATGGCTGTCGGCGACGAGGCCGGCGTCGATGAGGAACGACGCCTGTTCTACGTCGCGATGACCCGGGCGAAGGATCACCTACATGTCTATTTTCCATTGCGCTACTACCACACCAAGCACCGTATGGGCGACGCCCACAGCTATGCACAGTTGACAAGGTTCATCTCGCCATCGGCACTGCCGCTATTCGACCAACAATCAGCCGCCACCGAAATCGACGACGACGCGCCGACCGAGCCAAGCAACGTCCAACAAGTAGACCGCTGGGTCAATCAGCTGTGGGGTGAGGAGTGAACGCCGGCATCGCATGAACGAGGCGGATCGCGCCCCCGATCGACACGCGCACAACAAGCCCACGGATCAGAACTACGGCGGGCCCTTCCATCGGAATAGGTGCTCGGTACGTCGCCAAACCCAATAGACCACGGGGCCCAATCCGTGGGCTTCAGGCACCCCCACATCGCCGCTCAAGCGTCCAAACCACCGCACGACGCCGGGCATGTTCGACAATGTAGCCGTTCACGTTCACCTGGTGCGCCCTATCGCGAATCGGAGGCGGGCCACGTGTCGATGACGCCGGGACAGGCACCGGGGTGACCCTGGCAGATCGCCGAAAGCACCCTCCAGTCGGCCGCCAAACACCGGCGCGGGACGTGACGCGCCGGCCCGCGGTCGTGCCGCTATTCGCCTTCTTCCGAAGGCGGCCGGGTGCCACTGCTTCAAGCGGTGCCGCGCCCCCCCGTGTTTCGCACCGCTTAACGTCTCCTCCTGCTGGAGCGGATCTCCGACACACCGAAACCGTCGCCAGGTCCGGCTGCTCACGCCGGAACGATGGGCTCGCTGAGGCGGCCTTCCAGCAGGGGGCCGTCGGGGCGGAGGTGACGGCGGCGGACGTGGACGCCATAGGGGCCGGTCGCGTCGGTCGGCATG
>SDBT01011013.1_pt1 | contig 14580 bp, 8 predicted proteins | sample 2277101 | NCBI WGS metagenome assembly SDBT01 (sample SAMN10404973, study PRJNA504765) | marine sediment metagenome | isolation source: marine sediment core GS10_PC15, 103 cmbsf | place: Arctic Ocean: Southern Knipovich Ridge | collected 2010
GCCCACGTCCGTAATGGGCGTGGGCTTTGACACTAACTTAAGAGGATAGACAAGTGCAGGCAGACCAACTGAAACAGGCAACGGGATTGAACATTTACGAAGCGAGCATCGTCGAAGCTGATGGTGTCACGTATTTCATGGGCCGCAAAGGCACCGACAAACTCGTAGGTTGCGTTGGCGGAGGCAAGATAATCGGCGAAGCTTCCGGCGAGATCGACGGCGCAGCAATCACCGTCGGTGCATGCGACGCCGCCAATGCAGCGGTCATACGAGCCGCACTGGACTGGACCGCGCCGCAACTGATCGGCCTGGACACTTCGGTGGGCCTGGGCGACAGGCTGGGGCTTGCAACGCCCGGACACGTTCGCGCTATCCGCGGTCGCGGTCTTAAGACGATCCTCGCACAGCAGTCCATCCGCGAACTTGCACGCACCAACCGCACGCCGCAGATGGTCATCGACTGTGCGACCTTCGGCGTGTTGCAGGAAGGCTTCACCGACGGATTCGGCTCGGACGCCGACCACCTGCAGGAACCGGCCGACATCGACGTAACCGTCGCGGCTGGGTTCACGATGTTCACTATCGACCCGGGCAAGCACGTCGATAACGACGCCGATACGCTCGAAGGCGACGAGCTTGTCGCCAAGTATAACGCAATCGATTTCGACACGTTGGCGATCACGCCCGACGAACTCAAGGCCGCTTACGCAGGCAAAAGCTTCCCGCTCGAAGGCGGCGGTTCGATCGACTTCGACGAGCAGATGCTGCTGCGGGCTGGCGTGAAGTATGGCAACGCAATAGCACACACCGTCAAGATGTACCGCCACCTCAGCGAAGTCGCCACCGGCGAATTCGAGTTGGAAGTCTCGGTCGACGAGACCGACAGCCCGACCTCGACGGCGGAGCATTACTTCTTCTCGGCTGAGCTGAAACGCCTTGGCGTCAAGTGGGTTTCGATGGCACCGCGATTCATCGGCGAGTTCGAGAAAGGCGTCGATTACATCGGCGATCTCGACGCATTCCGCGCTTCCTTCGCCGAACACGTAGCCGTCATGCGAACGCTCGGACCGTACAAGATGTCCATCCACTCCGGCTCGGACAAGTTCAGCATCTACCCCATCGTCGCCGAGCTTACCGACGGGATGGTTCACCTGAAGACAGCCGGTACGAGCTATCTCGAAGCGCTGCGGGCGATCAGCAAGGTTGACGCTGGCCTGTACCGCGAGATTCTGGACTTCTCACGCGGCCGATACGAAACCGACCGGGCGACCTACCACGTCTCAGCCGAGGTTGCCAAGGTACCCGCATCGGCAGATTTGTCCGACGAACAACTCGGAGGGTTGCTGGACGATTTCGACGCACGCGAAGTGCTCCACGTTACGTTCGGATCGGTCCTGACCGAGGACGGCGGAGAGAAGTTCAAGACCCGCATCATGGCCGCTCTCGAAGGCGACGAGGAAGCACACTACGCCGTGCTCGAAACCCACCTCGGCAAACACGCGGACCCGTTCCAGAAATAACCAAGTTCCCAATAACCCAAGCACTCAATAAAAAGTCCGCCTCCCAAATGGGACGCGGGCTTTTTTTATTTCTTTTCAATTGAAAATCGGAAATTGAAAATTACTTAAGTCCAAACATCTGTTCCTTGAGGTCGAGGTAGTAGATGTAATCGTCTGGTTTAACGTTCGGCGGGCAGCGGTGGTCGCAGAATGGTATATATCCGCCTCGCTCGACGTAGGGTGCGAGCGATTCCATGTACTTCTTGATCGCTTCCTTGCCGGCTCCGAGCTGCATCTTGTCGAACCCGCCCATAATGCGGAGCTGGCCTTCGTACTCGTCCAGCAGGTCGCCCGGATGCGTGCAGGCGTTGACTTCGTACGGGAAGAGGCAGTTGATTCCGCCTTCGAGGAAATACTTCAGGATCGAACGAACATCGCCATCGCAATCGGTGTACCACAGGTCAATACCGTGTGCCTTGAGTTTGGCGTCGATGCGTTTGTAACGCGGCAGGACCACGTCGCGGAAGAACTCCGGCGTGACGATGGGCCCGTTCTTGAAGCAGATATCTTCCCAGCCTGAGGCGAAGTCGAAGTCAACCTTGCCCAGTACCTGATCCAGGATCAGCTCGACGATCTGGCAGGAGGTTTCAACCATGTCTTCGACCATATCGGGATAATCGAACATGGCGTAGGCCAGGCCTTCGAAGGTCAGGATATCGCGGATGCGGCCGATCATTGAACCGCAATGCACACCAAGTGGATAATCGCGGTCGGTGGGGTGCTTGGCCACCAGCGCATCGACGTCAATAATGCGAGATGGGTCGTCCAGGCGGAAACGCTCGGCTTTGCACTTGGCCCAGTCGTCGGGAGTGACGATGGCCGACTTGATGAAATGCGGAATCGTATCGTGTCCATCGGCGGGCACCTCGGCCAGCAGGCCGCTACGGTTCTGGATAATATTGGTGCTGCCGCGGGTCTCAATGATCTTTTCTTCGTACGGAGGATTCATCAAGTATCGCCCGCCGAAAACCACCAGCTTATCGAAGTTGAAGAAGATATTCGCCTCGGTGTTGGTCGTAACACCGTTGTCGGTAAAGATATCCCAGCTGCGGAAGTTGTCTTTCCAGTAACCGAACTCCATGTTGAAGCAGCGGTCAACTGGCTTGAAATGCATCTGGTTGTTGAAGCGTTCGCGATCGGTCATCGTCCCGGCCCACTTTGCTCTGCACGGCGTGACTGACATCCGGAAGCTCCTGTATGTTGACTGGCGACGGCCTGTAGGTTATGAATTGTGGAGCATTATCGTACATGGTCCTTTGGCAAGCAACCAATAACGCGAGTATTGAGAGTGAGAATTATGCAAGGCCCAAAAGTAGTCGTAATCGGAGCCGGCAGCCTGTTCTTCGGGCGTCAGGCAATCTGGCAGATGGTCCATTCGGAGCATCTCAACGGCGGCACGCTGGCGCTGGTAGATACCGACGGCGAGCGTCTGACCAAGATGGCTGAGCTGGCCCGCAAAGTCGTCGCCAGCCAGAACGTGCAATTGAAAATCGAGGCCTCAACAAATCGCGAAGATGTGCTCCAAGGCGCTGACTTTGTCGTGCTGAGCTTCGCCGATCGCGGCGTGCATTTCCGCGGGGTCGACTGCGAGATATCCGAGAAGTACGGCATCCGCATGTGCTCCGGCGATACGATAGGCCCGGGCGGAATCTTCCGAACACTCCGCGAGCTGCCGGTAATCATGAACGTTTGCAAGGACATCGATCGTCTCTGTCCGGACGCATGGGTTATCAATTACATCAACCCCACCACCGCCAACGGCATCGGCCTGATGCGATACGCACCGCAGCTCAAGAGCTTCGCCCTGTGCGACGGGCTGCACATGCCGAACATCAAACGCAGATATGCCAATCGCGCCGGCATTATCGATTCCTTTGACGAGTACACGCCCGACATCGTCGAGCGGTTCGATTTCCAGGTATCAGGGCCTAACCACTTCACGTGGATACTCAAGGCCGAGTTCGACGGCAAGGACGTTGTCCCGCAGATCGTCGAAACTCTGAAGCAGAACGCAGCTACCGAGAGCGACGAGGTCGAAGGCGGCGCTAAATCCAGATTCAACGAATCAATCGGCTATGCGCTCTACGACGTCTACGGCTACATTCCCAACCGCGTCGCGCACACGAAGGAGTACTTCCGCTTCTGGCAAGGCCTCGGCAAGACGCCCGAGCCAATCGCGCCTCTGGACATCTGGCAGACCTCACTCCGCTATGCGCGCCATGACAAAATGTGGCAGCAGGTGGATGATTTCATCAGCGGCGAGACGCCAATCGCGGAGTACATGGAAAGTTTCGGGCCTGACCACGCAACGGACATCATCGAGAACATGTGGGCGAGCCTCGGCAAGCAGTTCTACATCAACACGCCCAACAGAGGCGCGGTTACGAACATGCCCGACGATTCGTACCTGGAGAACCTCTGCGACATCGACATGCAAGGCCCCCGACCCGTCCCAACTTGCGACGCACCGATGGGCCTGCGAGGCCTGTGGCATCAGATACTGGACACCCACGAACTGACCGCAGAGGCAGCCGTCACTTGCGACCGCAGCATTCTTCGCAAGGCGATGCTCGTCGATCCGATGGTGAGTTCAATCGCCGACGCCGACGCGATCATCGAAGAATTGCTGCAGGCCGAGCGCGACGCACTGCCGGATGGGTGGTTTGAATAGAAGCGCCCACGCTCGCAATCACTCGATGACGAGTTGGTGGGCGGTGCGGCGGACGAGTTGATGTCGCAGCCACACCGGGTCGCTATCGGGGAAGTCCTCGCGATAGTGCACGCCGCGCGTCTCGGTGCGGTGCAGAGCGCATTGGGCGATCACATAGGCGGCCGTCAGCATATTCTGCATCTCCCAGCCGACCGGTTCGAGGAAGGTCTTGTCCAGGACGTATCTGCCCCAGAAGCTGACGATCTCGAGCGTCTCTGCGAGCCTCTCGCCCTTGCGAACGATTCCGACGTTGCGCCACATGACCGAACGTAGCGAGTTACGAACATCGCTCAGGTCCAGTTCGGTTCGCTCGGATGGCTGCATTGACCAGTCGATCTGGCGGGCTGAGTACTTATCGTTCGAATCGGCCAGCAACTCACCGGCGAGCTTTCCGGCTGCCTGCCCGAACAGCAGTGCCTCGGTGAGGCTGTTAGAGGCCAGGCGATTGGCACCGTGCAGGTATGTGCAGGCGGCTTCTCCGCAGGCGAGCAGTCCGTCCATGGACGTTCGCCCTTGCAGATCGGCTTTGGCTCCTCCGATCATGTAATGGGCAGCTGGGTGTACGGGGATCAGATCTTCGCCGGGGCGAATACCGAAGGAGCGACATTGGGCGTCAATCGAGGGGAAGCGCGTGGCGAACCTTTCGGTGCCGATTTCGCTGACATCGAGAAAGACGTGCGTCGAGTTGGTCTTGAGCATCCGCTCTATTATCGCCCGCGAAACAATGTCTCGCGGCGCGAGTTCGGCCATTTTGTGATACTCGTTCATGAAGCGCTCACCGTGACGGTCGACGAGTTTGGCGCCCTCTCCGCGAACGGCTTCGGATATCAGCGAGCGTGTAGCGCCTGCGACGTAGAGCGTCGTCGGATGGAACTGCATCATTTCCATGTCCGCGAGTGTCACACCAGCGCGGAACGCCATCGCCGCGGCATCTGCCGTCGCGTTGGGTGGGTTAGATGTTTCACGCCAGAGCATGCCCGCCCCACCGGCGGCGAGGATGACCTGCTTGGCGCGGATAATCTGCAGACCGAATCGCGGATGCCAGGTCAGCGCACCGACGCATTTAGCGCCCGGACCGCCTTCGGGCGGATCGGTCAGCAGGTCCATGGCAAAGCATTCACCGAACACCTTTACGCCAGGAGTAGCTCTCGCCGTGGAAGACAGCGTGTCGATCAGCACGCGCCCTGTCGCGTCGCCATGTGCGTGCACCACACGGGCTGCGCTGTGCCCACCCTCGCGCCCGAGGCTGAGCTTGTTAGAAACTGTGTCGAAATCGACGCCCATCGCCCGCATCTGGCGTATCTGTTCGGGAGCTGCCGTCAGTGCGTGGCGAACCACCTGCTCGTCGGCCAAGCCGTTCCCGGTCGCCAGCGTGTCGGATATGTGTGCCTCGACGGAATCTTCGTCGGTCATCACCGCCGCCAGACCGCCCTGGGCGAAATATGAATTCGATTCGGCAGCCGTGCCCTTGGTCAGGACAATCACCTCTCCGAAATTCGCCGCTTCGATTGCCGCGCGCAGACCGGCTACCCCGCTTCCGATCACCAGAACGTCGGTGAAAATATGACCAAGCCGGCGGCTTTCAAAACTGATCAGATATCGTCTTTGTAGGTAAGTAGAATCCATGATTCCTAATGCTTAATGCAAAATGCAAAATGCCCCTTACAGAAACGCCCAAGGCAAATATCGAACGTTTCGCAGGTGAGTTTGTCATTTATCATTCGTCATTGGTTCTTGTTTCTGGCTTCTTTTATTTTGTCGCGGAGGAAGCTCTTTTCCGTCGGCAGATTCGCCTGTTCCCAGGCGGATTCAATATTTATGGCCATTTGCCCGTTGTGCTCCTTCAGTTCACCAAGGGGTCCGGCGTCGGGCGAACCTTCCGGGGCAGTGAGGAATTCGTCGTGACAGTCCACTCCGAGCAGGTAGACAGGATCGTTCGGCGGCCGGGAGAGTCGCAGTTTCATATGAGGATAGGCCCAGTTTCCCAGGCGTACGGCGAACGATCTGACCTCGTCAAGATTCGCTTTGGGTGGTGTACGCTCGGTGCAATCGCTCATAAGATACTCAGCGGCGTCGAACGGTCCGGGCGGTGGAAGCACCGATTGGAGGGACTCCGGAGGGTCGCCATCGTAGGCACAGGCGAGGTAGAGTGATATCGCCTGGCGAATTGAATCTGCAGAAGGTAGCAAAATTGACTCACCTTGTTCAGACATTGGACCCGAAAGCATATTAAGAGTAAGTTTTGCCGATAAATCGGCTATAAAAGGTTTTGAACCATTCACATTGTAATACACTGTAATAGAAGCATCGCAGGAATGCGATTAAAGAGGTGAGATTTTGGCGGCTTTAGAACTGGACAATCATCCATTAGTTATGGTCGTCGAAGACGACGAGGAGATGAACGAGCTCCAGCGTGAGTTGCTCGCAATACACGGACTGCGTGCGGTAGCGGCCTATGACGGCGAAAACGCTATGGAAGTGTACGAACAGTCCGATGCCGACGCGGTGCTGCTGGATATCATGTTGCCACGCGTGGACGGCTTTGAGTTTTGCAGGCGGCTGAGAAAATGCCAGAAGCGGAACCTGCCCATCGTGATGGTTACGGCGCTGGACAGCGACGACTGCCGCCGCCAGGGAATGGAAGCCGGCGCCGATGCGTATTTCTGCAAGCCTTTCGATCCGGATGAGGTAATAGGCACACTGGTCCGCCTGCTTGACGAACGCCGCGGGAACGGTAGTTCGTCGTAAAGCCCCCCCTCCGCCGATCATCCGATGCTTTTGACCGTCTGATTCCTGCCCTTACCTGCGCATAGGAATTCTCACCATGAAGGTGCTGCCTTCAGAGCCCGTCTCGACATCCACGCCGCCGCCGTGCAATTCAACGAAGTACTGCACAATCGCCAGGCCCAGACCGATACCACGCTTCTCATATCCGATCATGCCCGACGAATGCTTCAGCACGTCGCCTCCGCTATAGAAGGGCTCGAAAATATGTTTCAGCTCAGCGGGGGGAATGCCCGGGCCCTGGTCGCTCACCGCAATGGTCAGATATCCGTCGCTCTCGGACGCGTCCAGGCGAATCTCACCCCCGTCGGGCGTGAACTTGATCGCGTTCATCACCAGGTTCTCGATGACATCCCGCAGCTTGGCCCGGTCGCCGCGGATAACCGGGACGTCCTTGGCACCCTCGATCAGGAATTTCTGGTTGCGTCTGTTGACAAAGCTGAAGACGTCCAGTTGCACTTCCTCAACCAGCTCCCCAACTATGACATCCTCGTAGCACATCTCCGCGCCATAGCGTTCCTGGCGGATGAGCTTGAACATTCCCTGGATAATCTCGTCCAGTCGCTTTGCCTTGGCGCCCATGACCTGTATGGCGTGCAGGAGCTTGTCGGGGTCTCTGGAATCTTTCAGCAGTCTGACCGCGCCGAGAATGTAGCTGACAGGCGTTCTTAGCTCGTGTCCGGCTACACGAATGAAGTTGGTCTTTAACTCGTTGGCGATGTGCAGCGCCTCATAGACGCGCTTCTGCTCGGTGATGTCTTCGTATGTGCCCAGCACGCCGATGATCTTGCCTTTGGCGTCTTTGAGAGGCACTTTGCTGGTTCTCAGCCAGATTTTCTCTCCCGACGGGGTCGTCTGCGGTTCCTCGTATCCGAGCTTTTCTTTCCCGCTGTCCATGACCAGCCGATCGTCCGCCCGGTAGCGATCGGCCTGTTCGACCCAACCCAGCTTGTAATCGGTCTTTCCGATGAGTTCGTCAACAGCATCCAGCCCCGCATCGTGGCAGAAGTGCCAATTGCCACCTATATAGATCGAGTCGGTATCCTTCCAGAACACGCGAACCGGAATCGTATTGAGGATAGATTGAAGCATCTGCTGCGATGCCTGGAGTTCCTCGGAAGCTTCCTTCTCGGTCGTCACGTCGAGTCCGTATATGTTGACGTATCCGCCGTCGACGATCGGCGCAAGGCTCAGTAGGAACGTCTTACCGTCGGTACATTCCAGTTCGGTCCGGATGTTCTCGCCCGTATCCAATGCCCGCTGGATCAACTCGCGCCATTCGCCACGGACCTCTTGGCCGGTTTCACACTGCCATGTAGCCCGGACGCAATCAGACGCATTATTACCGTAAAGCAATTGCCCGTCGGATGAGACTCGCATGACCGGGTTGGGATTTTCATCCGGGAACTTGGCGAGCTTGGCGATCTCTTCGACGGCCTTCTTCTCGGCCGTCATGTCCAGTCCGTATAGATTGACGTATCCGCCGACGACGACCGGCGCGAGCCACAGCAGGAACGTCGTACCGTCAGCACACTCCAGTTCGGCCCGGAGGTTCTCGCCCGACTCCATAGCCTGCTGGATCAGGTCGCGCCACTCGCCGTGAACCTCCTGGCCGGGCTCGCATCCCCACATCGCTCGGACGCGATCGGACGCCTTGTTACCGTAGAGCAATTGTCCGTCGGCTGAGACTCGCAGTACCGGGTTGGGATTTTCATCCGGGAACTTGGCGAGCTTGGCGATCTCTTCGACGGCCTTCTTTTCGGCGGTGATGTCCTGGAACATAACCGCAAGTTGGTTTTCGCCAATCTTATAGACCATGACGTCCCACCACTTGGCGACTTCTTCCTGATATTTCTGGAAACGCCTGGGGAGTCCCGTCTTTCCAACCTGGCCAAATTCGTCGATCCACGACTGATGCAGGTCAGGCATGATATCCCTGACTGTGCTACCGGACGGATCGGGAATTCCCACGAGTTTACTGAAGGCCGGATTGGTGGTAATGAAGCGCCAGTCCACCGCCTGGCCCTGTTCGTCATAGATCATCTCATTGAGAGCGAAACCGGTAAGCATGTTCTCAATGATTGTGCGATTCTGCTCTTCGGACGCCCGCAATGCCCGCTCGGATTCAATATTTTCGGTGATGTCGCGGATGATTGCGCAGATCACGCGCTTTGCGTGCATGGTAAAGACGGTATTGGAGATTTCGACGTGGAACGTAGTTCCGTCTTTCCGCCTGTGCTCGCGGGTGGATCGCTCCATCGTGGCGCCTTCGAGAGCCTTGCGAAGGTTCTCGTCCGTCACGTCAGGTTCGACGGAAATATCTTCCGGCCTCATGCCGACGAATTCGTCTCGCGTGTAGCCGTACATGCTGCAGGCGGCTTCATTGGCGTCGATGATGGTGTGAGTGTCTGCTTCGGCCATAAGGATAGCGTTGGACTCTGTTGCGAACAGCAGCCGGTACTTCTCTTCGGAGTCCTGCAGTTCCCGCTCGGTCCTCTTGCGGTCGGTGATATCGGTGACAACTCCCAGAGAGCCGCAGAACGTACCGTCGGAATCGAAGATCCCCTTTGGCGAAATAATCGTCCAGAGGGTGTACCCGTCCTTTGCCAGCCAGGCGAACTCGTAGCTGCCTTCTTCTCCGGAGCGTCGCTCCGCCTGCCGGGCTTCCATGACGTGCTTGAATTCCGGATGCACAAAATCCAGCATCGGTTTGCCCAGCATCTCATCCTGGGTATAGCCCAGCATCCTGCAGAACGGACCGTTAACGTATGTGAAATTGTAATTCTCATCGCCAAGGGCCAGACCCTCGGCCATCGTCTCGACGAGCATGCGATATCGCTCTTCGCTGTCGCGAAGGATCTCGTCGGCGTGCCTGCGATCGGTGGCATCCCTGTTGCTGGCGCGCCGCCCGAGCCATTTCCCGTCCGCTCCGTACACGCCCTGACATACGTGTGCGATCCAGCGCACCTCGCCATCGGGGCGGATTATGCGGAAGTCGATCTCCGCGGAACCCTGGCCTTCCCTGTTGTGTTCGTCGAGATGATGTTCGATGGCTTCGAGATCGTCCGGATGAGTGATCTCACGCAGAAGGCTGGGATTCTTGAAAAACTCCTCCATCCTGTAGCCGGTAATGCGCTCGCACGATGGAGACACATAGATATACCTACCGTCCGATCCGGTCCAGTATTCCCAGTCGTAGGTAAAATCGGCGACGGTTTTGAGACGCTCCTGCGAGTCGCGGAGCGCCTCTTCTGCAAGCTTGCGATCGGTAATGTCACGCAATGATGCCAGCAAACGTCCCTCGTTACCGATCATCGCCAGTTTAAGATTGAACTCAACCCAGAACAGCCGCTCTTTGTGATCTTTGCACAACCATTCGAACGATTGCGGATAGCCTTGGGTGACTTTTCGCATCTGGCGCATGGCGTCATCATGGGTATAGGGAGACTCGCCTGAGGACAGTTCGCCAACCGATTTACCGCATAATTCGTCATGGGAATAACCGAATATCTCGCAGGCCCGTTGATTGACGTCCAGTATCGCACCGGTGTCCACGTCGTGGACGAACATCGCGTCCGAACCGGCGTCGAAGACCTCGCGGTAGTTGGATTCTGAAGTCTTGATCGCTTCGTACGAGCCTTCCACCTGCGAGATCATGGAGTTGAAATCTTCGGACAGTTCGTCCAGTTCGTCCGATGGCAGAATCTTCAAGATGCCCCGCGTGGCGGAAATTCGCGAGGAGTAATCGCCAGCCGCCATCTTCCTGGTTGCAACAGCCAACCGACTAATCCGCCTGACAACGTTTCTATCGGCCAGCCACAATCCGAGAAGGAAGATCATGGCAATAATTGCCACTCCGGCGGCCAGAACCTTGAGGCTCAGTTTGTTCAGTTGCCCCAACGCCTCGGACTTTGGGGTCGAAAGAATCAGTACCCAACTGGGACTTTTTACTTCCATGCCGGCAAGTTCTTTCTTGAAGCTGACTTTGGCATAGCCTTCAAGTCGTCCGGCATCGGTTATCCGCCATCCGATACGGGGATGCTCGGTAATCCTGCCTTCCCACTGGGCTAAAGGTTCCATCAAGGTGACAGGATCCGGGGGAGATTCAACAATCATGGCGTTAGCGTCGGGCAGAGGATACGTGATTCTCCCATCGCGCCGGACCAACATCGGCTTAATGTTTTCGGCCTCCTCGCGTTCGAGTTCTTCCTGTATCGCCGCCACCCAGTCGTCGACATTCCGCACCGACTTGATTACGCCGAGAACCTCACCGTCCTTCATAATCGGAAAGCTGACATCGAGGCTCCACACCTGGCTGGAGGCATCCCACCCTATTTCCGATATGTAGATTCCGCCCTTTCCGTCGGCATATGCTTCATCCCACCAGGTCTCCCCCTTCTGGTAGAAATCGCTCGTGCGCCCGGTCGCGGCTACTAATTGTCCGTAGCGATCAGTGACAAAGATTTCCTTTGGGAACGGATGGAACTTCATCATCCGTCTCAATTCCGCCGACAGGGGATTATTCAGTACCGACGCCATTGGTTTATCGGTTTCGGATAACGTAGGCCACTCACGGTCAAGGCGATCAAGCTCTTCGATGCTGCGATGCGCGACGGAGTTGGACAGGAAATCGATTACATCCTGCCGTTGCATATTGAAGACCATGTACCCAATGTCTTCTTCGATATCCACTTCCATATCGCCGGCAGGCGCGGCGGCCATGGTACTCATGCGCTCTGCGATACCTTTGGTGATCAGTTTGCTTCCGCCGACGAACATGACGATCAGCACCATGGCCATCGGAAGCGATGACATGATAATGAGAACTGCTGCCAGCTTGGCACGAATTGGAAGCCTCATTCGGTGACCTCTGCCAGATAATTGTACGAATTCATTGCAGGCAGTAAGCGTTTTCTTACATGTTAATACTATAAACGTCAGGAACCGGACTCACCTGCTCGACTGATTGGACTCATTCGCCGGGCCGGGAAAGCGGAGTTCTTGCGTTCAGAAGCAAGTTACACTACTTTTACAATCGACTTTTAGCAATTGGAAGGATACGAAAATGCGAAAAGAATCAATGGAGTTTCTCAAGAAACTACTCACCACCCCCTCGCCAAGCGGGCATGAATCGGTCAACCAGCGAATCTGGTGCGATTACGCCCGTCAATACGCCGACGAGGTCCACACCGACGCCTACGGAAACGCGGTGGCTGTCCTGAACCCCGGCCGAAGCCCGAAAATCGTCCTCGATGGCCATGTCGACGAGATCGGACTGATGGTTAAGCACATTGACGATAAGGGGTTCATTTACTTTCAGCGAATCGGCGGGGTAGATCCTGCACTGATCCGCTCCAAGCGAGTGGACATCCACACCGCCAAGGGCATCGTGCGAGGTGTTATCGGAGCGACGGCAATCCATCTGGGCGAAAAAGGCAAAGAGCCCAAAGTTCCAAAGATGCACGAGCTGTTCATTGACATCGGCGCTTCCGACGCCAAGGCCGCCAAGAAACGCGTATCAGTCGGCGACCCGATGACGTTCGTCGACGATTTCGAGATATTGAACAAGAACATCGCCGTAGCGCGGGCGTTCGATAATCGGGCAGGAACCTGGGCCGTCATCGAAGCGCTTCGAATCGCCAAGGCTTCCAACCCCAAGGCGTGCATTTGTGCATGCAGTTCGATCCAGGAAGAGACAGGACTCAACGGTGCGCAGATGCAGGCGTTCAACGTCAAGCCCGACGTCGCCATCGCGGTGGACGTAACCCACGCGACCGACACCCCAGGTATCGACGTCAAGCAGCACGGCGAAGTCAAGCTGGGCGAAGGTCCGTCGATAAGCCTCGGACGCGAGAACCACCCCGTGCTGACCGCCCGGCTGAGGAAGATCGCAAAGACCAAAAAGATCCCCATCCAGCTCGAAACTTTCAGCCTCACCGGCGGAACGAACGCATACGCCTACTGGAACAAGAACGGCGGAGTGCCTTCAGTCATCATCGGAATGCCGAACCGCTACATGCATTCGACCGTCGAGATGCTCGACCTCCGCGACCTGCAGAAGACCGCAGACCTGCTTGCCGCGTTCTGCGTGGACGTGAAAAAAGGCGAGAAGTTCAAGGTGAAGGTCTGACGCCCAATATAATGCAATCACCGAAAGGGCTCGCATGCGGTTCTGCATGCGGGCCTTTTTTGCTATAATGCCCGCCATGGTCAGGAACAGAAGAAAACGCAAATCGCAAAACTCTAAAGTTCAACAGGCGCCATCGCCCCAGCCGATTCAGCCACAACCAGGCTCGGGACTGCTGACTATTGTGCTTATGGCCGTGGTCATCGCGGCGGCCGGGGCGGCTGTCTATTCCAACAGCCTCGACGGCGTATTCCTGCTCGACGATAGAACATCCATCGAGGAGAACCCCTACATCCGCTCGTTTGATCCGATATGGGGCCCGCTGCGCACCCCTCCGGCAAACTCGCCGGCCAGGCCCGTCGTTACGCTCTCGCTGGCGGTCAACTACGTTATCAACGAGTACTACGATATCAGCGGGTACGACACCAGGAGCTACCACGTCTGGAACATCATCATCCATATCCTGGCCAGCCTGACGCTGTTCGGCGTCGTCAGGCGAACGCTGCTGACCGAGAGCCTCAAGCACACCTTCGCAAAGCACTCAGCCTGGATTGCCTTCATCTGCGCGCTGATATGGGCAGTCCACCCCTTGACGACTCAGGCGGTGACGTACCTCATCCAGCGGGCGGAGTCGATGATGGGACTGTTCTATCTGCTGACGCTCTACTGCGTCATCCGCGGTTCGACTGCGCTCACCACAGGTGGAGGGACGTCGCTCAGAGATGGCGGCAGACAATCCGGATTCGCCGCAGCATGGTATATTGTCGCGATCATCACCTGCCTCCTCGGCATGGCCACCAAGGAAGTGATGGTCACCGCCCCGATTATCATCCTTGCCTACGACCGGATATTCCTCGCCGGATCGTTCAGGCAACTTTTCCGCCGGAGATGGTGGCTTTACGCAGGCCTGGCGGCCACGTGGTCGCTGCTTGCATGGTTGCAGACGCAGTCCACACACGATTCCTCAGCCGGGTTCTCCATGGACATGTCGCCCTGGACGTATGCGACGACACAGTGCGAGGTGATATTCCACTATCTCCGCCTGGCATTCTGGCCAAGTCCGCTGGTGATGGACTTCCGCGACTGGGTACCGGCCAAAGAACTGGCCGATTGGATCGGATGGGGCATCGGACTTGGCGTGCTGCTGGCCGGGACGGTGGCTGCATTCTTCTGGAGGCCGGCTGTAGCGTTCCTGGGCCTGTGGTTCTTCATCATACTCGGACCGACATCCAGCTTCATGCCGATCGCCGATTATGTATTCGAACAGCGAATGTATCTATCGCTCGCAGCCGTCGTGGTCGGAGTCGTCATCGCTCTCTACCTCCTCACCCGACGGCTGGGTGGCGCAGATTCGCCGCCGGCCAAGGCAATCGCCCTGCTGGTGACCGCCGGTGTGGTCG
>SDBT01011014.1_pt1 | contig 14580 bp, 25 predicted proteins | sample 2277101 | NCBI WGS metagenome assembly SDBT01 (sample SAMN10404973, study PRJNA504765) | marine sediment metagenome | isolation source: marine sediment core GS10_PC15, 103 cmbsf | place: Arctic Ocean: Southern Knipovich Ridge | collected 2010
CAAAGCAATTCTTTTCCAAATCTTAAAACCCATAGAACCTAGCCCCAAGATAGGGGCTGCGATGGCCGCGGGCGGAATAAAGGTTAAGACTCCTCTAAGTACCGAAACTCCTCGTAAATAGTTGTCGTCACTTAAAATACGAGGTTTAACCACTATATACTTAGGGTCAACCTGCATATCTTCTTTCTTTGAGGCTTTAAGAATAGCCAGTGCGGCACCAATCCAATCTATCAATTTTAACCTCCGCCAAACCTTTTTGAAAATACTCTTAACTTTAGCCCACATCCGCATTGCTCAAGGAAACACCAGCATCCTCAGCCTCATTGCCTGTAATCTTTAGCTTCTTGTTGGTGAAATCTCGAGAGGCGTCTAGTGCAGCTTCTCGTGCTGCGTCCATCTTCTCTATTGTGAGCTTTCCAATTTGAATGTTATAACGGTTTGCTGCAATTTCAACAGCCTCGTTCAACATAGACTCAGAAATCTCGTCAGCATTCTTCTCAGCGTTATCTATGATGGCATCAATGATTACCTTTTTCTTTTCTGCTCCAGATAGGTCATTTCTAAAAGTAACACTAATAACCATGGGGAGTACGGCCGCAACCATCTCCTCCAGAATCTCATCGTGTTTCTCCCAGAGAGCTTCTATCCACGTCCATGCCCTCTTAAAAAAGTCCTTAATTTTCTTCCACATTTTATATCTCCTTTACGGTTATTTCGTCATCAAAGTAGATATGTGCGGGGGTTAGTCTCCCCACAGTATAAACCTCGTCAGAATGTTTCCAATCCATCGAATCTGGTTCTACTTTGGTTATAAACGTTTTACCGTCAGACAAAGCAAACAGTTTGATCTTATCCCCGACAACCAACTCATCCTGGATCACTGTATCAGACCGGAGGAGTGCGGGGGTTCCTTCCACAGAGAGGCTATAACTCTGGGTTCTGCCGGAGAGGATTCGCGACCGGTCGTCTCTTTTTGGCACTCTTTTCCTCCTGCGCTCGACGTTTCTGAATAAATTTATTAAACTGTTTTTCACGCGTACCTATGAAATCCAAAACATCTAAAAGACGCGGCCCTGGTTTTCCTGTGTACCCTACGTGAAGATACCCATCATTAGGCTGTTCCACAGCCCACGCTGTATTAGTATAATCTGTAATGACAACTGGCATGAATGTCTCCATATACGTATAGGGCTATACCCCTAGCTTTCCTAGGAGCAACCCTTATTTACGAAGTGGTAACTCTGAGGTCATGACGGCTTTACGGCCGCATTGAATTAGTTGGTCTATATCTTCCGGAATTAGATAGAAATTGAAACCTCCTATCTGCTGAGTGGGGATCACAATAGTTTGATTCCACTCTATTTCCGGAATATGTTGATTATCAATTGCATCTATCGAATATTCAGCAATAATTTTTAGATAATTCCAAATGAACAGCTTAGATGCTTTAATGGCGTGTACGGTTCTCCTACAACCATAATCTGCTCTAGGCCTCAACCCTACAATAGGTCGAATCTTATCAGGGAAGATATCAAGCATAACACTAGTAACTAAGCCGCCGTCGGTTACCGGTTCACCATTAAGCTTTAGGTAGGGAAAGATAAAAGGAATTGTAGAGGACATGCGAACGGCCTTCCAGACTGGAAGATCGGGGTGGGACTGTCGGTCTAGTAAAATTCGTTTACGACCAATAATGGTTACAACAGAAATCTTGCAATCTATAACAAAGTCTTTGAGAGTAGCATTTCCAAAAACACGTTGGTAAAACCTATCTAGTTCCTTGCCTGTATAAACACTTGGATTATTTAGACTAAGGAGGTTTCTAATTCGAAAATCCCGCATTTGGTTATATGGGATTTTGGGGGCCCATTCTCGCATTTCTTGGACCGTCATGCCTAATGCATAACTAGCTGCGATTATAGCCCCGCCTGAACTTCCCGCAATTCGAAGAATGTTGTATTTTCTTTCTTCAAATGCTTCGAGAGCGCCTATAAAACAGGGGGCCCTAACCCCCGAAGACGAAAGAACTAAATCTATGTCTTTAGACTTCTTCCTTCTCCATAGTGACATTAGGTAGGTTCTCCAGTTCCTTATGTTGTTCTGGGAGTGGAAGCACCCAATGCTTCAACTCCAAATCTCTCTGCTTGAGAGCAGCGTGAAGAAATGACACTAGGCGCTCTGTCAACCTCAGCTCCGGAGGAGCTGTAACTGTGGCTATGCCGTCCTCGGCACTAACCTGTACTTCGCAATTTACAGTAATGGATTCTTGTTCTGACATATTAACCCCTTCCGGTGGAACCAAACCCACCTATCCCTCTTTCTGTTTCATCGAGCACATCAAGTTCTTCGAAGTACGCCTGGCAAATTTCATTTAGTACCATTTGGGCAATTCGATCCCCTTTACAAACTTGGAATACCTTATCCCCATGATTAATTAAAAGCACCTTCATAGGGCCACGATAATCACTGTCTATCGTACCAGGAGTATTTACTACAGTCACTGCAAAGTTTGCTGCTAATCCACTTCTAGGCCTAATCTGTATCTCATATCCATACGGAAAAGATACTGAAAAACCTAGACTAACTACTCCTACTTTGCCCGGTTGAATATCAAGATCATGGACTGAAACTAAATCTGCACCCACTGATCCCAAAGTCTTATACTCTGGAATTACTGCGTCCTGGTGTAGCTTCCGAATCTTAATCGTAAGCATTACTTAACCTCAAAGTTAAAGGGGTTCTTCTTTTGAGGCCTAGTGCCCGGCAGTTCCGGGTTAGCCACAACATCTAGCTCAAGTTCGCCTGCGCCGATGTCGGATACTTGGCTCAAATATCCTACGGCCACAATAGCCCCCGGTATCAGGTTTATTTGATTACGGCCACTATTTTTTACCGCTAATTCGAGTTCTACTGCCGGAGCCCAACCATCTATAACAGTAACACTGGGAAACAACTCACAGGCCTGTTTAGCTAAATCCGGATGGGTACAGATAGTTAATACATGCCCACGAGGAATCTTCATTACAGTGCCTGTTTTAATCTTGATAATCTCTAAAGACTGAATTACTGTTGGTTCAGGTACTGCAAAGAGAAGCCTATCTTCAGTTAGTATCACAAACGACTCAGCGTTCTTATTAATTTTGTAAAATTGGATATCAATCATTTAATGCTCCTTGAGAAAGAGATCCCTGATCAGGAGATCCCTTTCGCACAACTATATTACTTCTTACCAGCAACGGCAGTAGTAACGTCATCGACCAAACCCTTACCTCGTCCGAGTACATCGCTCACGAGTCCGAGGGCAGCTCTAAAAAGAGTAGATCCTAGTACCGCACCAACAGCGAGGGCAAAAGCGTTGTCAATTCCCCATGCCATGGTACCAGTCACTAGACCCAAAACTCCCATTACAGTTTCTTCCATTATACACCTCCGTAGGATTGTTTTAATACTTTCTTTCCTCTGAGGACGACGTAATAATATATTGCCAGGGCACTGCAGAGGCCCGGCAAATGCGTCTGGAGACTGGCCAGGCAATGCCTGGCCAGTCGGAAGTCTAAAACTACGTTTACTGTTTTATCGACCGGGATTTCCACCACCAAGCGTAACGCCAGGTAGAGTAGCGTTCCCAACGGGAAGCTTACCTTCGCGACCAAGACTAACGTGAGGAAGTCCAGTAGACGTTCCTCGAATGCCCTGCTTCTGTGCGTAACCACCAGTCCAAACCATACCGTGCTGAGACGGTAGAACTCCGGCAACCATATCGGGGTTGCTTGTAGTTTCCGGACCAAAGCCGTTAGCATTGGTATCAAAAATTGAAGTAAGTGCATCCAAATTAGTTACAGTATTATCGTGGTTTAGTACACCCATATTATATTCCCTCCGTACAATGTATTTTGATTTTATCTTAGGCCATTGTGGTCCGCTGTCGCGGCTGGGTGGGGTACTGAAGTCCCGGGGGAAGAGTCCCCTCACACCCGGAGGGAGAACCTAAGTTTCTATGCCCATTATAATGCCTTGTGAGAGTAGAGGCCCCACTGGCCTCCCTCTCGCTCTACAATAATACGATAATTGGGCTTTTTTGTCAAATATTTTTAACTTTATTCTGATGTTTCTTGTCGAACCACGTTGTCGGCCTGAGGCTTCCCCTCAGGGCTTTGAATGACATCAAAGGTAACCTGTTCTCCAGTTTCTAGTTTCTTGAAACCTTCCATCTGAATCTTAGTGTAATGAATAAATACATCACCTTCAACATCAGGGGAAACGACGAAACCGTACCCCTTCTTAGCATCAAACCACTTAACTACTCCATCAACCATTTTAATCTCCTAAGAAATTCTAATTATGTCGTCGGCAGGCTAACTGCCTGCACAAAAGAATTATACGACAGAAACTGCATTTATGCAGTAAGAATTTCGGGCTTTGTATTAGTTATTAGGACCATGTGTTCAATATGCGTTGCCCGGGTTCCATCCCGGGTTGCAATGGTCCACTTGTCGGATAGCATTCCCAACTGCGTCTTTGTTTTTTTCAACATAGGTTCTAAGCAAAATACCATGCCTGGTTCTAATTCCAGACCTTTTCCTTTAATCCCCGAATTAGGAACTTGAGGTTCTTCGTGCATCTTGGTTCCTATCGCATGACCACAGAACTCTAATATATTATAGAAAGGGCCGCTAATAACCGATAGATGAATCGCACGCCCAATATCTCCCAACTTGTTCCCCACTACACATGCATCAATACCTGCATTAATCGCAGCTTCACTAGCAAGCATCATATCTCTGTCTTCTTGATCTACTTCCCCAATTCCAAATAATCGGGCAGCGTCTGCAAACCACCCATCCAAACTTAATCCACAATCGATAGTAATTAAATCCCCTTCCTGAATGATATCATCTTCTCTAGGTATTCCATGTACAACTACACTATTTCTAGAAAAGCAGATCGAAGCAGGAAAGGGCCTATGAGGGCTCCCATAATTCTTGAAAGCTGGGATAGCATTATGGTCTCTAATAAACTCTTCTGCTATCTCATCTAATTCCTTACCAGACTTCCCAGGCTTTGCACACGCTACTAACATATCCAAGCACCGTGCAAGCAACGCCCCAGAAATTCTCATTTTTTCCACTTGCTCAGGGGTTTTAATAACTGTCATAATACTTCCCTTTCATATCTATGTTAAGTCCCCAGGAAAAATAAGCGTAAGCTCAGTTAGCCCATCTCGGGAGTTTACAAGAACATCGACTGTATCATCTTTTTTAGCCAATAACAAAAGAGTCTCCACCAAAGCTTTGTATCTAACATCAATAGGGCGATCATTATCGTCAAACGGATTATCAGGCCTCTCGGCAATAGGCGCTGCAGTTTCGGCAAGTTCTGCAAAATGCTCATGCCAAGCCACAAACCACACTGATACCTCAGGAGCGTACTTAGCTGCCTGGCTTCGCATATTTCTGGGCAGGGAGTTGATGGCTGCTACGGCTTCGGCATGGCCTCCGTGCTTTATAACCAAAGCAGCGGGGCGTCCTCCCGAATTATAGAAAGTTAGAACCGCTTCTAGTTGAACCTTCCTATCTTTTACACGGGAATACTTTCTGTTGAATAACCACCAGAGAGTAGCACAAATTGCTTTAATACCTCTAGAAGGATCATCCGCTTCTTTCTTACTGAAGTCTGATAAATCGGCTGCCTTCTCAGTCATCCGAGCAATGTTCTGTACTTGTCTGCCTCCGATGCCCGTGAACTGCCCATACCCATAAGCTCCGGTAGGGCTACGAGCTTCACTAATAAATCTAGACTCTTGTGTGATCAAACCTCGAACTAGGTTAGGATCAAGGTCAAAGAGGTCTGCGTACTCTTCAATATACTTTCGAACCTCTTTCTCTCTATCAATTAAAGTTTCAGTAATTTTCCCCATCACGTTCTCCTTGGGCTACTCTCGGCTTGGTAGGCACCGGTAACCTTCACAAATTCTGCCTTTCTCTGCAACTCTTTGATGTCTCGGGCCCCGTTATACGTCATACCGCCACGGACACCCCCGAGCAGTTGGTCGATTGCCGCCTGAGCAGATCCTGTTATTGGTGCCCAGAAGTCAGTACCTTCTGCTACAGTCTTTTCCTTGAGGCCCCCGTAATACTCATTCTGAAAATCCTCACTGGCCTGTCCTCTAAACTTGGCGGTACGAGGCGGTACATCCTCACCTTCATAACTTTTAGTTGCGGCACTCTCATAGGTCAGTGCAAAGATCTTTCCGAGCATTACGGTAGAGGCACCAGCTGCAAGTGCTTTGACGATGTCCGCCGAATTTCGTATCCCACCGTCCGCAATAATAGGTACCCGGAGGTGTTGTGCCTCTTCTGCGCAGTCTCGAATAGCTGTAAACTGCGGAACACCAAAGCCCGTGACCACTCTAGTGGTACAAGCGGCTCCAGGACCGATGCCAACTTTAACGGCAGTTGCGCCTGCATTAACGAGATCGTGATATGCCCTTGCGGTACAAACGTTTCCCGCGATGATTTCCATGCTCGGATAATGTCCTTTGATCCTTCCGACCAAGTCGACCATCCTCTCCGAGTGTCCATGAGCGACATCAATGCAAATGCCAACAGGGTCCAAATCAAGAAGCTTAAATATCTCATCTAATTTACCTACTCCACAAGAAAGAATTACTTTTCCGTCAAATTCAGATACCCAATCCTTTTGGGTTTCAAAGTCTGTGAAACGATGAAAGATAGGAATCCCACCATTCTTAACGATAACTTGTGCCAACTCTGGGCCTATTACAGTATCCATGTTAGCTGGAACCAGAGGCATTCCTACCTTAAGGTTCTGGGTGAGCCAACTACTAAGATCCATTGTGGGATCTATTCGACTAGGGACATTATTATATCTCGGTACTAAAGCAACATCATCAAAAGTTAAAGCTTCTCTCATTATGAACCTACTAGTGTTCCTACCTTATATTTACCCACAACACCTAGTCGAGTAGTACTTCTAATCGAATCTGTTGTAAGCCTATCTACTGTACGTAGATGCATCTTATAAGGATCATTCTTTGTTAAGTCTTCTTCCCAAGCATCCCAAAGCCAGGTAGCGGACGTATCAATATCCTCTGCGTCATTGAAAGTAGAATAAATCTCAGACATCTTCATGTTGGAGATTCGTTCTGATGATAGCCCGTCCTGAGTAAAGTCACGAATCGTTTCTCGTAGGGCGCTCTGAGTTTTGTCCAACCGCTCCATATCTGTGGCAGTCTTGGTGTGTAGGAACAAGTTTCCAGGAAGCTCCCAGTACAGAGATGCGCTTGATCCGTAACAAAGTCCCCTTTTTTCTCGAAGCTCCTCAAATAAATACTGAGACATACAGCTCACGCCTAATTCCAAAGCAATTCTAGTTCTGTATAGTCTAGGCACAGCTACTGGCATCAGAGTATGGATATGGACTTGTTCTGCTCCTGAATCTACTAGTTTGAGCGGACTGTAGTTGAAACGGGCTCTAAACTTCTTTCGCTTAGTTCTCCCTGGCCGAAGCCGATCATACTTATCGACTGCTTTCATCAATTGCTTTTCAGTCAAATCCCCAGTCACTACTAGAAAGATGTTGTCGCCGTGATAGTACTCATCATAGAATCGAGTTAGGTCTGGTATTGTGGCGCTTCGAATAACCTCGACCCCGCCCACAATCGAATGGTATCTAGTCCCTAAAGCGTGCTCAAATAGTTCTTCTTCTAATACCTCCCCCTCATCATCCAGGCATCCCTGGATCTCTGAGATTACTGCCCCCTTCTCAATTTTCTCCCACCGCTCTTCGGGGAATTGGCAGTTGTAGAACATATCTGCTAGAATCTCATAGGACTCCTGCCAATGTTGCTTCAGCCCCGTGGCTTCATAGGTAGTTTTGTCATGGTAAGTGTGAGCATTGGCATACGTACCAATCTTTTCCCAATCGCGATTTATCTGACGCCAAGTTCTCTTTTCTGTGCCAGCAAAGACCATATGCTCTAGCGCATGGCAATAGCCCCACTCAGCAGGGCTTTCGTCGGATGCACCGCATTGAACGTAGTATCGGAAATCTACAAGACGGGTCTTCATGGGCCGAAACAAAACTGTAATGCCACTTTTACCCTTAAGGATTTTCATACAAACTCCCCGGAGCTAACAAACCACAGGCCCCGCTAAATAGAAATATACGACAAAATTCGAAGGATGTCTAGTCGCCCTTCGTCTCTATGTTAATTCCGCCCCCGCTACCAGAACCGCCTCCCTTTCTCTTCTTGCGCACATCGGCGATTCGAGCAAAGCGCTTATCCTTTTCCTTGCGTTCAAAGTCTTTCTGCTCCCGGAACTGCTGCGAGTGCTTAGCACGGTCTTCTTTGGTAGCTTCAATGTGCTGAACAGATTCGGAATTACCTTTCGGTTGGTATACGTGAACACCTTTGTCATCAGCCATGTTAGTCTCTCCTGTAGTTGTCTTTACTCGCTTTCTAATGCTATAGTGATAAGGGAAACCCCCGCAAAGGGGCCACCGACATCAGTTCTGATCATACTTATATCTCCGGGTGTCGGTGCATCCTTAAAGCTGGTAGAATATTTTGGGCCGGTAAAAAGTATACTGCCAAACTTATTCTGATTCTCTCCTACTAAATGTCCTTGATGGTTACTAGATTCCGACATACACATATCTACTAAGACCGTATTCATCCCCGTAGTAGTGTGGCTACCTGAAATAGAAAAATCAGGCAGCTGGGTATGCTGTGCTATATAAGTAGGGGGACCATCTAAAGTACCATTAACCCCACTAATAACCGCCGAGATCCCAGTCATACGGGCAACAGGGTCATCGAATTCGATACTAATAGTTCCTGTCACCGTACCGATAGAGGGCATTGGTGAAGGCAGAATAAAGATCCACGCACACGGGAAACTAGATCCACCGGGACCACTGAGTGATATCGCAGTAGTCATATCTACTGCCGCCAACGGAGATACCGCCGACCCTGAAAAAGTAGCACTTATAGGCTCTGGTTTCTGGGAATCAATTCCTCCTACAAAAACCATGAGAACATTACCAGCTTGTACAGGACCTTCAAATTCTTGTTCCCACGAAATAGCCGTAGAGTTAACTTTCTGAATTCCAGTAGCAGTTGTGATTAGTGTAGCACTCATGGTTCATCTGATGTAACATTAGTAGAATCCATGTTACGTTGTTTAGTTAGGTCCAAGCTTCCAGCAAAATCGTTCCCAAGAGTACCGGGAATATCTCCGGGGCGGTAGTAGTGCTGTAAGTCTGCCTGAGATACATAACTTCCGGAAGTGACGACCAAGTTTGAAGAAAAACCCCCACTTACTATAGTCGTTAGTTCCGCGGACCCTAATATGGAATCCCACATTCCGAAGTGCCCAGCAAGTCCACTAAAAGTTGCGAAAGCTCCCGCTACAGCAGAACCGTAATACAAAGTCCGAGTAGTATCGGTCATTATCCCTGTAGCATTTACAAGAGCTGACCCGGTAGTTGTTATAAACCCGTCCTTGAATGCATCGAGGTCTGTCCCGTCCCATTGCACAAAGGTATGAGTCCATACGCCTGTCTGAAACCAAGTGGGCCACCCATAATGTTTAATGGTAGTCCCCTCAGCGTCTTTGATTAAAACTCTAAGTTCTGCATGCCGCTTTCCGTGACTCTGGCTCTCTACGGGGATGGCAGTTGTAAAAACCTGGATCTCATTACATCCGTCATTATCTCCTGTAGAGAATATCGTAGTGTGTTCTTTGTTCGCTTGGGGCTCAACCCAAAATCCTAGAGTCCAGGTATTAGCAATCCCCAAAAGACTAAGATCATCATTTCTTCCAAGGTATTGACCTTTCCCATCAAGCTTAACAGACATTAGTCCATAGACGCAGCAAGAACCAGCCCATTAGCTACAGCGTGCAGGGGGTCTGCCGCATGGCGTACCTGGCTAATTTCTACAGGCATATTAACTGAGGCTAGTGCTTGTTCAAACTTAGGAATAAATCCCTTCGGTAGTGAAGTACCTCCACCAACCACCAAGGGGATCGGATCTTTAAACTTGGGAAGGGAGGGGGATCTTTCCAAATCGTGAGCAATATTTTCTAGTGTATAAACCAAAAGATTTCCATAATAGATCGCAATAGCTTGATGGACTTGGTTATTAGGATCGGGATTCATGAGATCCAAAGTATCCCCTTCCTTCTCCTGTTGAACCAAACTTCGAGTCATGTCAGTAGCAATAGCTACTTGTTCATCAACCCAATCTCCAGAACGGGAAGTACTAAAAGTAACTACGGAATCGCCCGCGGACATTACAACCACGTTCATCATACCTGCTCCGCAAGAGATAGCGATTCCAGTTAAGCCCTCGTCTAATAGCTCCGAATACGCCAACGCCTCGGCTTCATTCATGGGCTGGGGATCAAACCCCTTACTGGCAATAAAAGACCGAATCATGTCGGAGTGGAATACTTGGTCAAACTGGGCATCAATTGGTTTAGCGGGAACAGAGAATACCATTCTCTCATTTTGATGCCTGGGTTCTCCAATGACAAGGCTGATTAATTCTTTGAGAATAGGGAAGGCTGCCTTCTCTTTAGGAGACAAAACTCCTCGAGACATAGGGCGACGTGTATTCTTATGACGCTCATTAGCCATAACAAAGGCGTCTTCACCCAGAACATAGAATCCATCTGGTTGTTCAATATAAGGGGCTTGGCGATCGTCCAGGCCCCTTTTGAGCATTTTCTTGTTAATAGGGGTTTTGTAAGGAAGATGAAGAAAGCAATCCCTAACTTTTATAAAGTCAATAGTGCCTCCGCTATTAAATCTACCTGATACCAGAAAGGAGGTACCAACATCTAACCCTATTCCTTTTGGGATTTCATTTTCTGCCATATCAAACTCCTTTATGAAGTTCTTGCTTAAAATTTCTCTTTTCTTCAAATCTTCCGGAAGTAAAGCCTTACGTTCATCCGGGCCTGGTTCCGGAGAGGGAGAGAGGTCAGCAACATCTGCCGCGGCAGCTGCCTCCCTCCGCCCCCTCTTCGGTTTTTCTGGTGCTGGACGTAGTCTCCTAGGGGCTTGTCCATCCAGCTTTGAAGCGTCTATAACGCGGATGCCATTCTCAGTATAGATAACACCGTCTTTAGTTAACTCATGAAGTTTTTTCTCGTCCACTCCTACTTACCACCTTTAAGTTTCCTCAACGTCTCCAACTTATCGGTAGAATCTTCACCTTCAATCTCTTCTCGAATTTCATCTTTGTGAGAAATATTTACCTTAGTATCATCCTGGGCCAGATCAGCTAAAGAGGTATGCTTCATCTGGGGCCTGGAAGGATCAAGCATGCCTTCTCCTACTACCGTGGTATTGACGGTAACACCAGACATCCCCTCAGAAATAGCCTGCTTTACAGCATCCACCAATAAGGTGGGGTCCATTTCAGACTGTATCGTTTGTTTTGGTTCTAGAATGTTATTTAACTCTAGAGCTAGCTTCAGATTCTGAAGCTGCCTCTCATCCGCTTCATGCAGCCTACCTTCTTGAACCATTCTTAAAAGTTCTTGCATATCATTCTGTCGAGTTTGATGGTCCTGCTTTAATTGGGTTTTTCTAATCTGATCTGCAACTCCCGGCATGTGTTTATCCTTCCAAGATTGCACGGAGTTTATCAGATACGACCAGATCTTCCTCAGTGTGCTCATCCGAGTCTCCATGTCCATTCTTAAGTTTTGTGATTTCGTCTTGCAGCTTGGTTTTCTCGGTTATATGTCCTTCTAGTTGAGTAGAAACTTCTTGGTCTCGCTTCCTATTTCCATGGCTAAAGTCATAGAGCTTACTAGCCGAAAACCAAGTTCCAAGCCCCTTACCTATCATACCAACGCCCCATTTAAATAATTCAAGTCCACTAAGGGCTGTCCATGTATAATATGTTTCAGGAGTCATGTAATAGAACTCCCAACCTACGCACAAACTAAAAGACAGGAGTAGCGCTAGTACATCTGAGCCGTACTTAAAATCACCAATCCTTCTCTTAACTATTTGTGTAACAGCAATGACAATAGGCACTACGCCCATATTGCCTAATGCTTCTAGTCCTTCCAAGGGAGGGCCACCTCCTAGTAGATATTTCCGAGAACCTCACTGGCTGTCTTCTTGGCATTAAGCATATCCATGATGATATTGTTCTCATCCGCTACGTATGCCAAAAAGTCTTCAAAGCTGTGGAAGAGTTGAGTACTCTCCCCAATTAGCCAGGTAGGAATCTTTTCCAGAGGGAATTCTGTAACTATATACAGAGGCTTTCCCTCACGGAAAGCTTCCCAGGCCTCGGACAAAGTTCCCGCTCCCCGTTGAACCGCTTCATCGTAAAAAACTACCATAGCATCGGCCAACTGAATTCCATACATATCCTTGGGAAACAGATTGTTCCTTACTAACTTTCTTACTTCTGTGAGATTTCCATCAAGCTTCAACTGGGTTAATCTTTTTTGAATAGGATTCCCATGTTCGTCAGGAGATTCCAACTTTACCGGATCCACCGGCTTGTGATCAAATTTTTCCAATTCCCCAGTAAGCCACTCTCTCCAGCCCATTCCAAATTTCTTTTTATATTCCATTCCACCGCTTAAATAAAATTTCATTGTAAATACTCCTTTACTGCTTCTAACATCCCTCTCCAAGTACCTGTCCGTTTGATAAGAGGATGTTCAGCAATGTTGTTGTTCCAAGGTTGATTACGTAACACAACAGGTATATCTCTAGCAATTAGTTGGTGAATTTGCTGAGGTTCGTCCTCGCACATGACATCAATTCCTATTAGTTTACACAGTAGTGATTTATCGTCAGTAAAGAAAACATCTGTGTAGATAAAGTCATGCTCTTCCAACCACTCCAAAGTATCATTAATAATAGTTTCTGAAGAACTCCTAGCTGTAATCATATAAATCTCGGTACGCTGCTCTAAATTGAACAAATCCCAAGACAGTTCATTAATATCTTCCTCTAACGGAGGTAGATTTCTAAACGCATGGAGATTTTCATATAAATGCTTTCTCATTCCTGGCGGCCTAGTTTCGGGTGTCAAACCGAAAACTTCTTCAATCCGCATAACGGGTTTAGAGAAGTCAGGTTCTAGGCCATAGTGCTCTTTAAGTAGGGGTATGACGCCGTGGATATAATCCACAACAGTCCCGTCTAAATCAATCCCCACCCTCTGTATCTTCTTCATTTAATCCGAACCTCTTATATCTATCTTTAACAAATTGGATAGCCTGTTGCTGCGCAATTCTATCTTCGTCACTTGTGGCAGTCCACATCCCAAGCATATCAACCTGCCCCTCAAAACTAACATGGGCAAAGAAGCGCCGTAATTTAGAAAGGCCATTAGTTATAGGATCTATGTACCAATAAAACTCCCAGCCCTCTCCGTCCTCAGCGGCATGTATTACCAAAGATCTTTCGGCTAATATTTCTTGGTATTGGTTATGAATCATCCATTTATCCAAGATAGCGCCAAGTCTCGCTGCTCCTTAAGAGTAGTTCCGTCTAGAAAAGCATCTTGAATATTGGCCGGCAGCCGATTAGTTCTTTTGAGATAACGAAGTACCGCTACTTCTAAAATAACATCTACTTCCTTCTGGTCCAGAGAACCAGCCATTTCTTTATTTCCTTGCTGCTTTAACCGGAGATCCCGATAGTTCTGTTCCGCAGTGGCTAGCATTAAGCCAAAAGAAACTAGATGCGTTAGCTTGGAACCTGTAGCGGTCAGAAACGCACGGGCTTTAGTTATGTCGTTCATTATTGCCTCCACAAGATCTGCGCCCCAAGGGGGTCACAATAAGTTTACCATTATCATCCCAACGAATGAACCCTTTGCCAAAGCAGGTCTCTAAAATTCTGGAGTCCTCACTGTGCCAATATGGGTCATTAAAATCTGTATGTGGCGAAAGGTCGTCTTGAACCTTCCTAACCATTTCTTGTTCTGTCATAATACTTCCTCCTTAAATCATAAGTCATAAACACAATTTTATCAATGACATCTGGATTAACATTCGCTCATCATATTGCCAAGTCCTGAGAAGAGCGTCTACTTTACCCAATGTCTTGAGAGCGTCGTCTAATTCTTCCCCATTCCAGTAACGGAAAGCTATCATAGCTTTCTTTATCCTGTATGAATGTTGTTTTAGTTCTCGGGCAATAACTTCGGAAGATTTCTGCCGACGCTCATAGACTTGCCTAAGCAATAGGAAATGGCCAAAGATCAGAGAGAACATAGCTAGGGGATGGTAGTCTGCTGCAAACAATCTTTCGCTGTGGCGTAAAACCATTGCAGAGTTCTTAGAATTCAACGCATCAATCATATCGAAGGGTTTTACTTCGGCCTTACTGAACTCTCGTACCATAAAACTTTTCTTGGCTAATTTCCCCAGGCGAGTAGTCTTATTACAACTATTAGCAACAAGGACCAAGGCATTACCAGCAACAGGATTAGCAAGCAGCGTCTCGGCAAGCTCTTGGACTTCTGCTTGTTTCTTATCTGCGTTACGTATGACGATAACTTTTCCCTGA
>SDBT01011016.1_pt1 | contig 14579 bp, 16 predicted proteins | sample 2277101 | NCBI WGS metagenome assembly SDBT01 (sample SAMN10404973, study PRJNA504765) | marine sediment metagenome | isolation source: marine sediment core GS10_PC15, 103 cmbsf | place: Arctic Ocean: Southern Knipovich Ridge | collected 2010
TTTTCTGGCGCTCGTCCATTTTGTACATTTTGAACAAATGTTCTCAATTCAACAGCTTTTTGGCCTTTTTCGAGGCCAATTTTTGGTGTTAAGGTGTAAGTATTGAGCATTTCGAGGCTCAAGTGCGAGTTTTCGAGTGTGCGAAATCTCGCGCTTATATTCGCAAAATTGCACAAAAATAGGCTCAAAAAGCCCAAAATAAAGACTGATTTTAGTCTCATAACAAGAATTTCTCCATTTTAAAGGTTCACCTATTAATATAGCCGAAACAGCGATTTTATCAACCGTTCCGTGTCCTCACTTAAAATTCCTTTTGGATATTATTTGGCCGGAACCCATTGGCTATTTTTTCAAATAGTATAACATTAAGAATAATAATTGAATTATAGTATAAAAAGCATTTTTCACACTTAAATGGAGATTATGATGAAAAAGTATTTTACGTATTTAACTGTATTATTGTTGGCATTTGCTAGTTTTTCTGGCAGTTTACTGGGAATGGAGAAAAAGAGTCAAAAACCAGCTTTTAGGGTTACTGACGAGATATTTGATATAAAAGATGGGGAAAATAAGTATGATCGAAAATCCTTGAAAATCTTAAATTGTTATAATTCTGTAAGCATAAAGAAATATGATAATAGCTCTGACAATCAAACTTATGTTATTGGGCATAAAAATAGAACAGAAAAAGATTTAAAATTATATTTAATGACTGATGAAAAAAAGACTGATGAAAAAAAGAAAAAATTAGATGACTTTTTTAAGGAAATAAACTCATTTTTTAAAGACGCAAAAGACGCAGCGAAAAATAAAAAAGAAATAGAAATAACTAATGATAAAGTAGAAAACCTATTTAAGACATTATCTGCAGATAACTACGCATTAATTTTGATTGACGGTAACAAAGTACACACTCAAAATAAAGGATTCCCAATTTATTTATTTGATGATGGTTGTAAATTTATGACTAATTCTAGTCAGCCTGGAGTGCTAATGCATGAAACAATAACAGTCGACCAAAATAGTGTTAAATATTTTGTTTTATCTAATCAAAAATTAGATGAAACAAAGCTTGCGGATACTAAAAAAAATTCAAAAAATATACTTGCATGGTCGATAAGTGAATATGATGCCAAAAAAATTGATTTTTTATTGCTGAGTAATTCAGAATTCTATAATAATTTCACTGTTCTTGAATTAAAAGGAATAATGAATCAATACGAAGACAAAATCGATATTAATTAAGATTCTGAAAGAATTAGAAGATAAAAAAACTACGAATTCTGAAAATAAATTGGCAATTCAGTTAATAGAAGTCAAAAAAGAGAAACTAAAAGAAATAGTCGGAAAAATAATTGGTAGGTCTTTTAAACAAATTGTTGAAAAAACAACAGATTTGATTCCTCGTTTTAAAAGAAAAATTCAAAAATATTATTGGCAAATAACAGTTGCAGTGTGCTGCATAATGGGCGGCGGTTTTTTTGCATATAGATGGCTGAAAAAATAATCCAAAATAATTACACCGTCAAAATGTCTCCATTATGTGGCAAATTATAGGCATAAAAAAATTCATTAACCCTAAATTGCAGTTTTTTATTTGGGGTTAATTTACTGTGTGGTGCCGTATCATCTTCAACTGCCAAAAAATGCACCTTACTATGTCCAGTGTTGCGCAAATGGTGTACTAAATTTGCAATATGTTGATCAGCGACTAATTTATCCCCTTTTCGATGCGCAATAAAAATGGGTAAATCTTTTTTTATGTTGCTGACATATTCAATTAAATTATCTTCTTGTTCATTATAATTCGGAAACCATAATTTAAAAAAATTATATAAAATATCGGAAGAATAGGGTAACCAACTTAAATAATTACGGGCAACTTGTTCAGTTAATTCTCGTGCAGACATAAACGGTGAAAGGAGTACAATTGCCGTTATATTTTTTGGTTGTTGTGCAACAAAGGAGAGTATCGCCTTTGCACCGCGACAATCGCCAACTAAAATTATATGTGCGTCAGGATTTGTTTGTAATGTTTTTTGATAAATCATTTTTAGGCATGCGAGATCTGTTTTTTGCGCAAAACTAAAATGGCGTCGGGAATCCGGGTAATCAAACGTAATGCACGGTGCATGATTAATAATATTATCTTGAATCGGTATATATGCAGCCATGGCACAACCACCCTTTTGTATAAAATTATCATTTTCGCCAAGTTTGTTGGAACGTGCATAACCACGTGAAAGAATAAAAATAAGATTATCATTTTTATTTGTCGTAATACCTTTTTCGACTAATAATTTTTTTATTGGTTTATATTCTTCATCTGCAACAATGTGTACTTTTTTTGGCATCTGATCATTATGAATCGTGGAGATTAACTGATCAATGGTTAGTTTTGGGATGTCTTGATCAAAAAAAATGCTCTGTTTAATGGTTAATGTATGTATGTTTTCGATGGTTGGTTCAAATGGTGCGGGTGTTTTAAGCCAATGATACAATCCAAATAACCCGGCAGTACTTATGGTTATTGATGCAGCGGCAATAACAAATTTTGCACCAGCGCATAAAAAATTATTTTGGCTACCTAACAAAAATAAAAACAGCAGGACTGTTTTTTTCATATTGTTCTACTCTCTTTTTTTCAACCCTTCAAGTTCGCTTTCCCGTGCATCCTGAACGGAATGAAATGTAGCTGAAGGGTATCCTCAGGGCGAACGGTGGGGGATTTTCTACTCTCTTTTTTGACACAACATAATTATATTGCACAGAATTTACGTTGCATGTAAAAAAAAGTATACTAAAGCCGATTTGGCATGTCTATTGGTGAATGTATTCAATATTTAAGGTTATTTATGAAGCTACGAATTCGGCATCTTGTGATATTTATGGTATGTGCTCTTTTTGGATGGGTTGGTTGGTCAGGTTATATTTATTTTTTTGACACGACAATACCATATGTAGTACTCGGTGGTTTTGGCAATAAACAATATTGTGCAGGTGATGTGCAATGTATTGTTACCAGTAATAAATCTGGCGATATTTCTGTTTGGCTTGATGAAAAACCATTAATTAACAAATTTAATATAAAATCTCGACACCTTGAACACCCTTTTACGATTCCGACAAGAACTATCGCAAACGGTAATCATTCTTTAAAGGTAGTATTTGTAGATTCTACGTATCACCAAAATAAAACAATATTAGAGCGTACTTTTAATGTTGATAATATTGCGCTACAAGCAGCCTTTGTTCGTTCCGATTCTGAATATAAGGTATTTCAAGGAAGAACATTACATGTACAGTTTCAGGTAAATAAAGAAATTGCCGATGCAAAAGTGCACGTACTTTCGCAAGAATATGATTGTTTTCCGGAATCAAAAAATTCGCACATTTATGAATGTTTTATTCCGATTACCTGCGAAGAACAACCAAATGAATATCTTGTTTCAATTGATATGGCTGATAAAGTTGGTAATGCATTACGCCTTGATAATAAGTTCCAGGTGGTAAAATATCCATTCAAAAAGACAGAATTACATGTGAGTGAAGAAAAAGTTAAACGGGAAGAAGAATTAGGGCATGACACACAATTTTTTGAACAAGAAATTGCAAAAATAATGCACAATTCTCCGCGTGAAAAATTATGGCGCGGTGCTTTTTGCACACCAATTGATATTACCAGAACAACAGGAGAATTTGGTACTATTCGTACAGCGCGACATCGTGGGCGTTATGCGCATAAAGCGCTGGATATTATTAATGTGCCAAAAAGTGTTGTGTGGGCACCACAAGAGGGTAAAATTGTTTTAAAAGATCGATTTGCGTTAAGCGGAAATACCGTGGTAATCGATCACGGTTGGGGAATTATTTCACTCTTTTTCCATCTCGATGATTTTGCAAAAATAGAAGTAGGCGATATGGTGAAAAAAGGAAATCCTATCGGTTATATTGGTAAAACAGGGTATGCACAAGGATATCATTTACATTGGGAAATGCGGGTTAATAATATACAAGTAGATCCGATGCAGTGGACAAAAGCCACATTTTAAGGAGTAAAAAAGGAGCGGGTGATGTATTTTATGCCACAAGGTAACGCATTTTATTTGTATGTAGCGCAAATAAAAAAATACCATCGTTATGTGATCACTTTTTGTGTATCATTTTTTTTATTATATGGGTGGTTGTACGGTATTTATTTTCGCCTTGAGCGAGTAATTGATACTGGTCAGAAAGAAGTTGTTCTGTTACAAAAACAAAAAAGAGAGATGGCACCATTAACGAAACAGTGTCAACAATTGCAGTGCGAAATTGAAAATGTGCAATCATACATACAACCATATATAATGCATGCAGATAGTGCGGGATTAATACAAGCGCGCACCTTATTTTTGCTCAAACAAATAAAAAGTACTGGCTTAAAATTAAACACATACCGCATCGAAAATCCAATTGATAAAAATTGGTACACCAAACAAATAATACATGTTGATGCAACAGGATCGATGCCACAAATAGATTCTTTTTTAACAACTATCGCTCAATCCAATATGATGCTGCAATGTAATACTATTTCTGTGCAACATATGCAGCGCGATATATTTTCTTTTAATGGAGATATGCATCTTATTGCACTTAAAAAAAATAAAAACTAAAAAAATAAAAACCCCTTCAACTTGAAACAAGCTGAAGGGTTAGGGGGGTGAACAATACGTAAGATGTATTGTTCATTTAGGGACTCTGTTAACCAAACTAATTTTAAAACTTGATTCTAACGTAGCAGGACGATATTTCCTTGTCAAGTCTGCTCTAAATTGTGCTCTCATTATGTGTTTTATTTTTTGATAAAAAGTCTACAAACCACACGAGTAAAAGATCTTAAAGACAAAATGAAGGACTGCGTTATTTATTAACAGTACCAGATACAAATGCTTCAATTAATGGATAGGCATTTTTATTTTTTCGAAACGCATCAGATTGTGCGGTTTCAATTATTGTGCCTTTTTCCATTAAATAAATGGTGCAATTAAGTTTTTCAACAAGCATTGTGTCGTGTGATGCAACTAAAACAATATATCCTTCATCAGCAAGTTCATTAATTGCGTGGGCAACATGCGTTGTTAATAATGGATCAAGTGCGGAAGTTGGTTCATCCATGCAAATTATTTTTGGTTTTAATGCAACTGTTCGTGCAATGCCAAGCCGTTGTTTTTGGCCACCAGAAAGTTGTTTTGGATAATCGGTTGCTTTATCTTCAAGACCATATCGTTTTAATAAATGGTGTGCGATATCGCGCGCCTGTTGTTTTGTTTTTTTTGCCGTTTTTTCGAGCGCGAGCATAATATTTTGTTCAACAGTTAAATGATCAAATAAATTAAATTGTTGAAAAATCATGCCGACAGTATGTTTTTGGTTAACAGTTGTAGTATCTAATGATTTATTATCTAATTCTACTGTGCCACTTTGTACTGTTTCTAAATTATTTAACATGCGCAATAACGTTGATTTGCCAACACCAGACGGGCCAAGTAATACTGCAATAGTTCCTTTTTGCACTGAAAGAGAAATGTTATCAAGAACTTTTTTATTGCCAAATTTTTTACTGATATTTTTAATGACGAGCATGGCGATTCATCCTTTGTTCAAGTTTTGTGACTGCAAATGATACAATGGTGGTCATAAAAAGATATATAATTGCAACAACGACAAAAACTGTTAATGCATCATATGTTATGCTGCGTATAATTGAACCACTTTTTGACAGTTCTACCACGCCAATAATTGACGCTAAACTTGAATCTTTAACTAAGGTGACAAATTCATTACCAAGTGCCGGTAATACAACACGAATTGCTTGCGGTAAAATAATATAACGCATCGTTTGAAAAGTGCTTAATCCAAGAACATGTGCTGCTTCTATTTGTCCCTTACCAACTGACGCAATACCAGATCGAATAATGTTGCAAATATATGCACTACTATTTAAACCAATCGCAATTGATGCCGCCCAAAATCGAGAAATATAAATACCAAATTGTGGAATGACATAAAAAATAATTAAAATTTGGATTAACATTGGTGTGCCGCGTATTATGGTCATATAGGTGCCAACAATAAACCGTATTATTTTTTTTGTGCTGCTATAAAATAAACCGAGAATAGTTCCTAATGTTAAACCAATAAAACAACTAATCAAAGCAATTTGTATTGTGACGAATGCACCGCGAAATAATGCGGGTAAAGATTCAATTGCAAGCGTTAAATTCATGGTAAATTCCATTTCTTTTTAATTGTTGCAAGCGTGCCATCTTCTTCCATTTTTTCAAGCGCTTTTTGTATTTGTGCAAAAAGTTCAGGATATTTTTTTGAAATACCAAGTACGTATAATTCCTCTGTGTCAGGAATTATTGCAACGTGGTATTTACCATTACTATATTGTTGTAAAAACGGAAGCACGGCACTGCGAGCAGAAACAAACGCATCACTTTGTCCAGCTTCAAGGCTTAAAATAGCTTCGTTTACGGTTAATAATTTGGTAACAATTGGTCCATCCAGTGCGGAAACATAATAATCGGCCGTAAATCCTTCATTGACGACAACTTGTTTTCCGGTCAATTCATCAGTTGTTTTTAATGATTTGTTAATGGGACTAATAATGACAAGTGGATCACCACCTAAATGTGGCTTTGTGAAAAAAATACGCTTTTCGCGTTCTGGCGTTGACACTAATCCTGCAGCAATAACATGAATGGTGCCCAGTTGAATTTCTGGTATCAGCGCATCAAATGGCATATCTTTTATTACTATTTTTTTTTCTAATCGTTTTGCCACGTGCGTAATAACATCGATATCAAAACCAGTAATAGTGTCATTTTTTATAAAACTAAACGGCTGATATTCTGCGTTGGTGCCGACAATAAGAGTATCAATTTTCTGTGGTAGTATAGGTTTTTTCCAGTACGCAATAAACCATATGCCGATACTAATAACGATAATTGAAATAACGAATAATAATTGATTACGTTGAGTCATAATTCCTCCTTTTATTTTGTGGTTTTTTCTTTTTTAACAAACAATAACGTATGAATTTCGTCAACAGTATTAATTATTTTTTTAATGCTTTGTGGAATAACGAGAATTATATTCTCACCTGCGATAGTCCCTAATATGCTTAAATCCGATTGCGCATCAATATAATCTGCAATAAATGTTGCAGCGCCAGGTAATGTATGAATAACAATAAGTGATTCGTTATGTTGGATTTCGATAACAGCAAGATGCAATATTTCTTGTCGTGGATCAAAATTATTTATTTCATAAATGCTTTTTTTACGCACCGTGCGTTTACTTGCGTTCAGTACATGTAAGTCACGAGAAATAATAGATTGATTGGTTATGATATCATATTCTTGCGCCATTAATGAAATAAGTTCTTGTTGGCTCTCTATTTCATTTTTTGCAATTAATTTTTTGATAGCATTTTGTCGAAATTTAGTTTTGTTTTTCATAAAGCACAGTTAAGTTGAATATATATTCATTTTTTTATATATAATAATTCAATTTTGAGTGTTATGTCAAGAAAAAAAGGCCTGCAATTCTGCAAGCCTTTTTACCATTCGATAGATAAAAAATTATTATTTACGCAATATCTTGAGAAAGTCGATTAAAATCAACCTCTGTTCTGCACATCGGGCATGTTTTACCTTGTTCTTCGCCAAAAAACCATTTAAATGCACAATCTTTGCAGATATCATGGCCACATGGTTTTAGAAAAATGCGAGAAACATCTTTAAAAGATTCATAACAGACGCAGCAATCTTCTGACGGATATAATTTTTCTTCTGGCGCAGACGCTATTTCTGGCGATACCGCTTGGCTGACTGCAGGAACTGCTGCAGGTTCCTCATGTGTGTCAAAATCTGGTTGATAAGGCACATCAAAACGATTAATGGCATCACTTACGGCACGAACAAGAGATTGACCAACAAATTTTCTGAGTGATTCTGGATTAATGTAACCATTTTTGTCAATCATCGCCATTGCATTATTACGCATTGATTCGGCTATTTTTTTTGCAACGGTACGATTTTTAGTTCTGTAATATGCGTAGTTATAACTTTTTTCTTCAATATATTGTAATATTGCACTATTTATATATTGGTCAATAGAGTCTTTTTTGTATCGTTTTCCATAATTAGTATAGGTATATGTATGTTGTGCATTACGAACGGTGTCAAGAATGAGTTTTTTAAGATAATCAAATTGTGTACCATCATTCATATATGGGCGTAGTGCGAAATCAAATGAAGCAATACATTGGTCAATATATCTTTTGGCCTGACTTTCTGTTAACGTATAGCCATTATTGGTATTTTCATGATAATGATGATATTGTGCATTATAAGTTGGGCGTGGCGTGCTGAATAATGCATCAATAATTTCTGAAAACCATCCTTTAGCCTGCATATGAGATTGTGTGCAAAGAAGCAATAATCCTGCTGCTAAAAAGAAGTTGTTATTGTTATTTTTCATGATAAAAACCCTTCCTGATGTATTAAAACGTTTATTGTTTGCTATAGATATACGGTTATAATGCCTAACTGTCAAGGTATTTTTCTATTTATGTAAAAAATAACTATTGATTTTATGCCCTTAAATCACCTGTAATAATAATGAGTATGATTTTTTACAAAAGGGGGAAGTATGAAAAAAATAATAACATTAGTTATGTGCGTATTTTTTTTATTAAATATGGTTTTTGTTTTTCCTATGCATGAAAATAACGAATCAAAACAACAAGAAGAGCCAATAGTGGAACAACAAGAGGATGATGATTATGACCAAGGTGAGGCATTTACTTTCTTTTTAGCACTACTTTTTTTGGAGTGGTATTTCTCTGAATGAGGATTTTTTTACCCCTTCATTAATTTTGGATTTAAAATATTGCAATCAGTATTATCAATATGGTAATCTACGTATTAGGTAGTGATTTTTATCGATGTGATTTATGAATATTAGGCGGTAAATAAATAAAAAGGAGAAAAAGTATGGAAAAAAAAAATATAATTACAGGTTTTTTTATCGGTTTATTTTTATTGACGAGTGCCTTGATAAAAGCACATTGTTGTAAAACACCTACTGGTCATTGTACCAATTGGCATGTTATTTATACCAATGATACTTCTCAGGCACTGGAAACAAATGCAGGGCAACTGGTGACCATAGCAAAAGATTCTGCTGGAAATTTAATTTGTCCAAAATGTAAACATACAGTTATGGACCATGGCTGTGATCCAAAAGGTTTTCCTGTTGGTCCACGATATAAAAAGAAATAAATAGCCAGTAGTTAAAATAATTCTTCGATAAATTCATCAATTTGTTTTGCCGAAACGTTTTCGCCCATGGCACGATAAAAAGTTTCGTCATATTCGCGCGTTTGAATAACGACCGGCATAGTTAATGCGTGACCAAGAAGCAGTACCTGTTTTTTACTGTCTAATGACGCCAAAATGGAGCGCAAGCCACTTGCATTATTGACACCAGTCAAAACCGACTGAATATCTTTTTCATCACTTAATTGTGCAATAATTTTGGTGCCAATTTGTGAAATAATTTCTTGGTCAATACCGGATGGTCGTTGATCTACTACTAAAAGTGACACGTAATATTTACGCATTTCACGTGCAATAATGCCAAAAATGGTTTGTTTTGCTGCTTGTGGATTTAAGAATTTATGCGCTTCTTCAATAGTGATCATTAATTTTTTAGGTTCATCCTCTTTTTTTTGCGATCCTAAAAATTGTTCTGTTTTATTGACATATTTGCTGTGAATTCTGCGGGTAATAATATTGGCGATCAATAAATAGATAAATGTTGAAGTAAAATTGCCAAATTCCACGATAATATTAATATTTTTATCAATATATTCCATCATTTGGTCAATAACCGAATTATGTTTATAGGCACTGCCCATAGGTAATGGTTTAAAAAAAGGTAATCGTTCAATTCTTTTTAATTTACGATATAATGCGGCAATTGATTCTGGATGTGCACCTAAACTTTGTGCAAAATCTTTTAAATTATCGCCTTGGGTCAGTAATACTTGCAGCCAGTTTTGTTTATATTGTGCGGCAATTAAATATGCTGCTTCAAGTGCCGTTGCGTGTAAATGGAGTTCATCTTGGAGTGATAAAATATCTTCAACCTGTATTGCTTGGTATGGAATAATAAGTTCAACATCTGGATTTCCACCGCGACGGCGTGTTGATGCTGGATCAAGTGAAAAAATAGCAACGCGGTCAGGAAATAATGTTTTTAATCCTTTTACAAAAGATTGGTTTTTACCTTCTTTTCGCGCTTGTAGTCCATATTCACTGTGCATATCAAAAATTAAATTAACGGCTTTTTCGTTTTTAATCAGGCCAGCCAGCACTAAACGAGTCAAAAAAGTTTTTCCGGTGCCGGTTTTGCCAAAAATACCGTTGCTGCGCTCGGTGAGTCGTTCCAAATCAAGACAGACTGGTGTATTCATATCAAGTGGACAGCCAATATTAAAATATTTTTTGCTTGGTTCATTTTCATCGCCAAAAATAAGTGAAACATCTTTTTGGCTTGCTTCATAGACGGTGGCAAAATGGGGAGGAATTGTTTTAACCGGCATTGGTTTGTCATTTTTATCGAGCATTAACATCGGTTTTAATGTTGCTGTAGCATATATGTCGCGTTGTTTTAGCATAGAATTGAGTAATTGTTCTTCTTTTGTTGGCGGAAACAGTAAAATATCCGGATGCGTAACTTCCAGTTTTAAATCGGTAATTAATGAAAAAAATACGTGTTGTTTTCCGACAATAGAAACAAATTTACCTGTTTTAATATTTTCAAGATCAACTTCCGGTTGTATACGCATAACAAAACCATCAACCAGTGATCCGCTTATAATGCTCCCAAGTATTTTTTTCATTATGATAGAATTTTATTAATCAAAATAGTTGTTTGTGTACGATTAACTTCCATTATTCCTTGATCGATAATAATTGATTCTTTTTTACCGTTTTTTAAACGAAATAAAATTGGTTTTTGTGGTGCAAGCAACAAAACCGTTGGCGCGTGGCCTCGTTGAATAATAAAACTGCCGTGTATTGTGTGTGCTTCAAGCCAAGCGATATTAAAACTACGTTTTTCTTCAGGGGTTATAATGTGTAATTTCATTATTTACAGGCCACGTTTTAATTTTTGTGCCTTTTCAATTACTTCATCTAATGAACCAACCATATAAAATGCTTCTTCTGGTAACTGGTCGTAATCACCATTAATAATTTTTTCAAAATCGCTAATGGCTCGTTCTCGCGATACATAGCGACCAGAAAGACCGGTTGCAAATTCTGCGGTAAATAATGGTTGTGTTAAAAACTTTTGGATTTTTTTTGCTCGTTTTACAATAATTTTATCTTCTTCAGATAATTCTTCCATGCCTAAAATAGCAATAACATCTTGCAGTTCTTTGTATCGTTGCAAAATATTTTCGATTGTACGTGCAACGGTATAATGTTTTTGACCAACGATATCAACTTCCAAACCTTTTGAACTTGATAATAATGGATCAATCGCAGGATATAAACCGAGTTCAACTAGTTTACGCGAAAGTACCGTGCTTGCGTCTAAATGTATAAAAGTAGTTGTGGCAGCGGGATCGGTTATATCATCAGCGGGAACATAAACTGCTTGAATTGATGTAATTGAACCATTTACAGTGTTAGTAATACGTTCCTGAAATGCGCCCATTTCGGTGGCTAATGTTGGTTGATAACCAACTGCCGACGGCATACGTCCTAATAATGCAGAAACTTCAGATCCAGCTTGTACAAAACGAAAAATATTATCAACAAAAAATAACACATCTTTTTTTTCTTCGTCGCGAAAATATTCTGCCATGGTCAGTCCGGTTAAACCAACACGTAAACGTGCACCGGGCATTTCTCCCATTTGACCAAAAACGAGTGCAGTTTTGTCCAAAACACCCGATTTTTTCATTTCTAACCAGAGTTCATTTCCTTCACGTGTTCGCTCTCCTATTCCGGCAAAAATAGAAACGCCACCATGTTGGGTAGCTATATTGCGAATTAATTCTTGCACAATTATCGTTTTTCCAACACCGGCACCGCCAAAAAGACCAATTTTTGATCCTTTAATATATGGACACATTACATCAATAATTTTAATACCAGTTTCTTGAATTTCGTCCGATATTTTTTGTTCAACAAGTGGTGGTGCATTGCGAAAAATAGAAACAATTTTTTTGGGCGTGAATGGTTCTAGACCATCAATTGTTTTACCAAGCACATTAAAAATACGCCCTAAAACTTCTCGACCAACTGGTACTTGAATAGGTGATTCAGTGTCTATAACGGTTAAGCCACGCTTAATACCAAAAATATTTTCTATTGCGATACAACGAACAACACCATCACCAAGTTGTTGCGCAACTTCTAGACTCGCTTTTAATTGTCCGTTATTTTCTTTGGGTAAAATAACACGCAATTCATTTAAAATACTGGGAGCACATTCTCGATCAAATTGGATATCCACAATAGTGCCACTAATACGCAATATGCGTCCTGTATTTTGATTTGTTTTTTTGTTAGATGCAGTAGCTACAGGCATTTATTTTACCTTTATATGCATATGCTTTAGATATGTATTCTTACTTAAGCTACTGTAAGAGCTTTGACTTGTAAAGTTGATGCATAATATTTTATTATTTTTCGTAGTATATTCTTAGTTTAAAAGAAATTATGTAATAAAAGTATGAAGCAAGTTGATAATAGGAAATATACTGTGATGAGAAAAAAGTCTTTATTATTGAATTTATTTTATGTGATAATTTTTTTGCACAGTATCGTTATAAACACAACAAAAATAAAATCACTTACTGATCTATGTTCACAATCTATAGCAGAAAATTTTATTGAAAACATAGACGATTACACACCTGAAGAAATTAATATATTGAGTGAGAAATTATCCCAAACTAATAAAAGTAAACCCATTGTAGCAAAAATATTATGCAAAAAAAATAAACATGGGGAGAGTATAAAAAATGTATTGTTGCGATATGCTCCAGTCTGTGAAAAAAAACTTACGGTATTTAAAAAATTTGTACCAAAATCAAAAGAAACTCAGAAAAAGGTTTATTTAGCAGAATTTATTTCTGACGGCACTAAAATTATAACAGGGTGTGATGATAATACTATGCGAATATGGGATCTACACGATATGTTATGCACACGTATAATTAAAGGGCATCAAGGAGAAGTTTTTTCGGTAAAATTCGGCTCTGAAAAAATTATAACCGCATTAAGAGATACAGCCATGATTTGGCACATAAATAATAGTAAGATACATAGTGCAGACAAAAAATCAAAAATTGTTCCTGTAGATATTAGTACGTGTTTGTACACATTTAAACAGAAAAAGTGGGTTAATTGTGTACAGATAAGTTCTGATGAGAAAAAAATAGTAACTGCAAGTCATAAAACTGCGCGAATTTTCGATATACAAAATGGAACGTGTATTTTTAAACTTAAAGGTCATTATGGTTTTGTGTATTGCGCAGAATTTAGTCACGATAATAGTAAAGTTATAACTGCATCAGAGGATAATACGGCACGAATTTGGTGTGTAAATAAAGGAATATGCTTGTTCGTACTTAATGGTCATGATTTTTGGGTAAGTTATGCGCAATTTAGCCCTGATGATAAAAAAGCTTTAACCACATCTGGCGATAAAACAATACGAATTTGGAATGCAAAAAATGGAAAATACTTACATATACTTTGTGGACATACAGAAAGAGTTAATCACGCACAATTTAGCCATGATGGCAAAAAAATTGCGAGCGCGTCAAATGATGAAACAATACGAATTTGGGATGTAAAAAGTGGAAAATGCATACATACTCTTGATGATTGTGCCTCACCAATTACTTTTATGCGGTTTAATTTTGATAGTAGCAAGTTATTAGCAACTTATAATAAGCGATCCATTAGAATGTGGGATTTTGCATTATTTAGCGAGGTTGAAAAACAACTTACTGTATTGTCGCTCATTCAAGCAATTATTTTGTATAAGTTATATGCGCAATCAAAAAAATTAGACAAAAATGAAAAAGCTGTGTTCGATAGTTTATCTCCGTCAATTAAATCAATAATAAAAAGAACACGATCCACTTAGAGCCTGTTTATAAATTCATAAAAACCTCAAAGTAGTGATTTCAAGGGCACAACGGAGAGATTCGAGGTATTGGTTTTTTTTCGTTGTTGACGAACAAAAAGTGCATTAAATCGATTGATCCAATAAAATAGTATTTTTTACTTATTTTTTGATTACTTTCATAAACAATTTACTCTCACCGTTCGCCCTGACCCTTCAAGTTCGCTGTGCTACCTTCAGGATGCTTGGATAGTCGAAGGGTTTTTAAACTTGCTAAAAAAAGTAAAATGAAAAAATTAAATACCTTAAGAATTTGGCAGAAAAGGTATTTTGATAAAAAAAATAATCGAACAATAATAAACCCTTCGACT
>SDBT01011017.1_pt1 | contig 14577 bp, 10 predicted proteins | sample 2277101 | NCBI WGS metagenome assembly SDBT01 (sample SAMN10404973, study PRJNA504765) | marine sediment metagenome | isolation source: marine sediment core GS10_PC15, 103 cmbsf | place: Arctic Ocean: Southern Knipovich Ridge | collected 2010
TCTCGCAGTTGCGGTAGGCCAGCGGTGGGGCCTCGTCCATCACTTCGTGCTTGGGCACTTCGGTGAGCTCGCCGCCGCAGGCCATGCAGCGCGGCTGGCACAGGGGCAAGTCGAGTTCGGCCAAGACGAACTTCAGGCGTTGGAGCTTGGTCAGCTGCTGGGGAACGTAGAGGGCGCGGATCCGGCCGCTCTTGATGATGTTGCGGTCGAATAGCGGGCCGTCGCTGGAGAGGATCATCCGGCGCAGAGGGAAAAGGTGGGTCGTCGCCCTGCGGGCTTGACCCAGCCTACGAGCAGCTCCTCCATGGAGCGCAATTCCAAATTGGAAATGGGCAACTCGCGCTGCGCGCTGTTTCATATACGCGGCGGGACGGGAGCCCCGCCGCGCAAATATACTGGCAAGCGGGTGGCGGCTCGTTTCTGTCCCAGATGGGCAATCCGGAATCCGAAATCCCTGCCTGCCGGCAGGCAGGCGCAATCTGCAATGACCCATCCCGCTCCCTCCCGGTCGCGGCTAGCCGGCGCGAACTGCGCGGCGGGCTTCCCAGGCCGCCGCGTTTGGCTTAAAATTGCTTCGCAGCGTCCCCTTTATCGACGCGGCGGGACACCGAGCCCGGCTGCGCGAAGTTCAGAGTATATCCCAAGGCGCTCCGAGCGAACGCTGATCAGAGAAAGGATCCAGACGATGGCCAAGTCATGGTGGCAAGAGGCGTTGGAGAAGCACGACCCCAAGCTGGCCGAGCACGTGGCGGCAACGCAGCAATTCATATTCACCGACGGGGCACTGACGGCGAAGGCAAAGACGCTGATGGGCCTGTTCGGTGATGCGATGCTCAACCACTCCGGCGGCGTAAAGGCGCTGGCCGCCAAGGCACGCCAGCAAGGCGCAAGCGAAGAGGAGATCAACGAGACCGTGCGCATGGCCTTCCTCTGGGCCGGCCTGCCGGGGCTGGTAATAGGAACGCATGCCTACCCTTCCGACGCGGGCTAAGCGCGGAAACAGAAGGCAAGACTGATAGCAGTCCAATAAAGGTGGGGCTTTGCCCCAGCTTCTATTTCCCAGCGGGCCGGCGGTGCGGCCGCGAAGAGATTTTCGCCTCTTTTCCTTTGCAACAGTTGGCGATAGGCGGCAAGCTGGGAAAATGGGTGCAGGCACGTCTCGCTTCGCTCGCTTGTGCCAGTCCGTGTTTTCGCAAAGAACGAGGAAAAATGGCGGATCGGCAGCTACGCGTGACGTTTGAGCCGACGGGGCGGGCGGTGTTCGTGCTGCCGGGCACGAAGATGCTGGAGGCGGCTGCGCGGGCGGGCCTCACCATCGAAACGCCCTGCGGCGGTGCGGGCACGTGCGGCAAGTGCCGCCTAAAGCTCACGGCCGGGGCGTGCGAGCCGACGCCGGCGGAGGCCGAGCTATTAAGTAAGGCCGAACTTGCCGACGGCTGGCGGCTGGCCTGCCAGACGGCCGTCTGCGAGCAGACCGTCGCAACGATACCACCCGGCTCGCTCTTTGCCAGCCAGCAGCGAATCCTCACCGAAACGCAGGGCCCGGCCGCGGACGTCTCACCGGGTCTGCGGAAGGTCTACGTGGAACTCAGCCGGCCGGACCTGGCCGACCCGCGCGGCGACCTGATGCGCCTGGAAAAGCAGATCGGGCGGTTTGACGCCGAGCTGAAGATGGTCCGCCGGCTGCCGAGGCTGCTTAGAGACAGCGGCTTTAAGGGCACGGCCGTGCTGGTAGACGACCGGCTGATCGACTTCGAAGCTGGCGATACAACCGAAGAATGTTACGGGGCGGCCTTCGACATCGGAACGACGACGCTGGTCGCTGCGCTGCTGGAGCTGCGGACAGGCAAGGAACGCGCGCTGGCCTCGCGGATAAATCCGCAGGTGGCGTTCGGCGACGACGTGATCTCGCGGATCAAGTACGCCTCGGCCTCGCCGGTGAATCTCGAGGAGCTTCGCCGGACGATCACCGCGGCCGCCGCGGAGATGATCGACGAGCTCTGCCGGCAGGCGTCAATCAGGCGGGAGCACATCTACGAGTTGGCCTTCGCGGGCAACACGACGATGGAGCACCTGCTTTGCGGCATCGACGTCGAGCAGTTGGGCCAGCTTCCCTTCACCCCGGCCCACGGTCGCGGGCTGCTGGGCAGCTCATCGGAGCTTGGCGTTGCGATCCACGACGGCGGCAGCGCCTACGTCTTTCCGGTCATCGGCGGTTTCGTCGGCGGCGACGCGGTGGCGGGAATGCTGGCCACAGGGCTGAGCGAGTCCGACGAGCCGGTGCTGATGGTGGACATCGGCACCAACGGTGAGATCGTCCTGGCCCGCGACGGCGAGCTGTGGGCGGCCTCGACGGCGGCCGGGCCGGCCTTCGAGGGAGCGAATATCTCCTGCGGCATGCGGGCCGCCAGCGGTGCGATCGAGAAGGTCATCTTCGACGACGACGTCGAGCTGAGCGTCATCGGCAACGTCGCCCCCGTCGGCATCTGCGGTTCTGCATTGGTGGACCTGACGGCCTGCCTGCTCGATAGCGGCATACTCACGCCGCAGGGAAGGCTCCTGCCGCCGGATGAGCTTGGCGATACGCTCAGCGAGCCGCTGCGGCGGCGCGTCAGGACCAGCCGGGACGGCCAGGTGGAGTTCGGCCTAGCTGGCGGCCGCGACTCGCCCGTGGCGATCACGCAACGGGACATCCGGGAGGTCCAACTGGCCACCGGGGCCATCCGCGCCGGTGTAAACATCCTGCTGCGCCAGGCTAACCTGGAGGCCGCCGACATTCAGCGCGTGCTGATCGCCGGCGGGTTCGGCAGCTTCATTCGCCGCAGCCACGCCCAGCGGATCGGCCTGCTGCCGGGCCAGATCGACCACCAGCGAATCCGCTACGTCGGCAATGCCTGCCTCAGCGGCGCCAAGTGGGTGCTGCTGTCCAGACGCGCCCGCAAGCAGGCAGAGCAACTTGCACGCCAGGCCAGGCACGTGCAACTCTCCGAGGAGGCCGATTTCCAGAAGGAATTCGCCGAGGCGATGATCTTCCCGGCGGGAGAATAACTGGCCAGCCTTAGCTGCCTTTGCTCACGTCCAGGCAAACCATCTGGCCGAAGGCGTTGCGGGCGTAGATCCGCCCGCCTGCCAGCACTGCCACGGTCCAGCATTTCCGGGTGAGGATCTTGGCCTCGGAAATCTTTTTGAAACCCTCAGGCGAGGCCTCGGCCGTCAGCAGCTTTCCGCCGTCGATCATGACGATCAGTTTGCCGTCTGCGAGCATCAGCGAAGCCATTCTGCCGATCTTCTGGCGCCACTTTACCTGGCCGGTGCTGAAATCCATGCAGACCAGTTGCGCCCTGCCCACGTTGCGGTCCACGCCGTAGAGGTGGCCTTCATGCAGCACGGGGCTGGAGAACTGGCTGGACATGTTCTTGTTCTGCCACAGCAGCTTTGGTTTTCCGCCGGCCAGGGAGATCAGTCCACAGCCGCGGGCGTAGCCGGACGTGATGAACATCTTCCCGCCGAAGATGAGCGGGTCGGCTGCGTTGATGTCGTAGCTTGTCTTCCAGGGCATGGACCACAGGACGCTCCCCGTGGCGCCATCGACGATAAAGATGTCTTTATGGCTGAAGATGGCGAGGCACCGTTGGCCGTTCATTTCGAGCGCGACGGGCGTGGCGTAGCCGGCCGGTCCCTCGGAGCTTTTCCAAGCGACCTTGCCAGTGTCCTTCTCGAGCGCTATGCCGCTTCCGCCGGCGTTGAGTATCAGCAGCCTGCCCAGCGCGCGCGGCGAGCCGGCAAAGCCCCATTCCGGAATCTTTGCACCCAGCTCCTTATGAACGTCCCGCTGCCAGATCACCTTGCCGGTGGCGGCCTCGAGGCAAAACACAATCCCGCGCTTGGAGAACGTATAGACGACGTTGCCGTCTACGGTCGGCGTGGCGCTCGGGCCGCCCTCGTAGAGGTTGGCGTCAAGAGGATGACGGTAGCGGTGCTTCCAGATCACCTTGCCGCTGCCCGCGTCGAAGCAATACACGATATCATGACCCTTGATATTGCCGGCCGTGTAGACCCTCCCGTCGCTTACCGCGAACGAGCAAAAGCCAGTGCCCAGTGAGGCCCTCCAGAGCACCTTGGGACCGCCTTGAGGCCAGTTAGCCCCCCAGGTGGCCTCTTTGGATATGCCGTTGTGAGTCGGCCCGCGCCAGTTGGGCCAGTCCGCTCTCGCGCCGGTTTGGCTTTTTGGCTCGGCCTGAATGCCGGCCGTGAAGACTAACACACACACCGCCACCGCAAGCACGCACTGAAGCATAAATTGAATCCTCATCGTTATCGCTCCCGGTACCGCTGCTCCAAGGCTTCACAAATATAGTACACAAATTTGCGCCCACGGGGTAGTTTTCCGGCCGGCCCTTCTGAGCGGCGCCTGCGGGAACTATAATAGCGGACAGATGAAGAACTCTGCCTTCAGCACGGTGGTTCCTCTGCTGGCCGCGGCGTTCGGCGTGGCGACCGTCTGGTACTGGCTGGGCCAGCAGCCGGCGGTGGCGCTGGACCTTCGCCGGCCGGGCATCGATCGTGTCGTTGGCCAGGCGGCCGACCTCGCCGGCTCGCTGTTTCGCCAGGCGCTGCTGGAGACCTTCGACGGCCAGGCAGCCGATCTGGCCGGCGCCTGGCCGCGGTTCCGCGGAGGGGGTTTCGACAATACGTCCATCGAGCAGGTCCGGCTGCTTCGAAGCTGGCCGGCAGGCAGGCCGGAGGTGCTCTGGTCGATCGACCTCGGTGAGGGCTACGCGGCCGCTGCCGTGCGGAACGGCCGCGTTTACGTCCTCGACTACGACGCCGAGAGAAAAGCCGACGCGCTTCGATGCTTCTCGCTGGCCGACGGCGAGGAAATCTGGCGATACTCCTATCCGGTCAAGATCAAACGCAACCACGGCATGTCGCGCAGCGTCCCAGCCGTCACCGATCGCTACGTCGTGACGATCGGACCGAAGTGCCACGTCCTGTGCGTCGATGCCGCCACAGGCGTGTCCAAATGGATGCTGGACCTGGTGAAGGACTTCGGCGCGACCGTACCGCCCTGGTACGCCGGGCAGTCCCCGCTGATCGACGGCGGGCGGGCGATCATCGCCGTCGGCGGCCCCGAAGTTCTCATGATGGCCGTCGACTGCGAAAGCGGCCAAATCGTCTGGAAGACGCCGAACGAGCCAGGATGGCGGATGTCGCACTCCTCGGTGATGCCGATGACCTTCGCCGGCAAGCGCATGGGCGTCTACTGTGCCAACGGCGGCGTGGTGGGCGTCTCGCTCGATGACGGCAAGCTCCTATGGCAGACGGACGCCTGGAAAATCCGCATCGCGACGATCCCCTCGCCGCTGATCCTTTCCGGCGGACGGATCTTCCTATCCGGCGGGTACAACGCCGGCTGCATGATGCTTCAGTTGAAAGAGCAAGACGGCCGGATCGTCGCCCAGCCGCTCTGGCGGCTCGAGGCCAAGGTCTTCGGCTCGCCCCAGCAGACGCCGATCCTATACGGCGGGCGTATCTACGGCGTGCGGCCTAACGGCGAGCTGGTCTGCCTGGACGAAGACGGCAACGTGCTCTGGCAGAGCGGCTCCGTGCACCGTTTCGGCCTCGGACCGTACATGATCGCCGACGGCCTGATCCTCCTGATGAACGATCGCGGCGTGCTGACGCTCACCGAGGCTACGCCGGCCGGCTACCGACAGCTCGCAGAGGCCAAGGTCCTCGACGGCCGCGAGTCATGGGGGCCGATGGCGCTGGCCGGCGGGAGATTGATCGTCCGCGACTTGACCCGCATGGTCTGCCTGAACGTGGCAACCGGCAGGTAGACAGCGTGCATCGTCTTGTTCAATAGCAAGATAACGGCAGGTGGTCCCAAATGAAAACCGGACCCCGAACGCCTGTGCTATAGATACTACTGCCGGCGGTGAAGTTGAGCCTGCAGCGGTGTTGGAAAGGACAGACATTGTGAATTCCAGGCAGCGCGTTCTTCTGGCGGCCGATCACCAGAAGCCAGATCGGCTGCCGATGTTCAGACCGAACATCATCCCGATGCGCATTGGCTTCGACGAGAAGGTTCAGCACTTCTTCGACACGTTCGAGTTCGACCGCCTTCAAAACCTTGGCGAGTTCCTGCCGGAAAGCCCGGATCGCCGCCGGGAGTTGGCCGACGACATATCCGTCGATGGCTACGGTTGCCGGTTCAAATACACCGGCGTCGGAGGGCCATACTGCGTGCATCACCCGCTCGCCGGCGCCGAGAGTCTCTGCGACGTGGAGGCCTTTGACTGGCCGGAAGGCGACCCGGCCGGTCTGATTGCCTCCGGCGCGAGACAGAAAGCTCGCGAGCTTCGCCAGAGGGGCCAATACGCCACCGTCATCTACCTTCCGCGTATCTTTCACCGCTACGCTTACCTGCGCGGGTTCGAGCAGTGGCTGATCGACATGAAGCTTCATCCCGAGTTACACGAGGCCGTGGCCGATCGAATCCATCGCATCAATATGAGGCTGATCGAGGCCCAACTTCGCCAGGTGGGCGAGTTCACGGACATCGCGGCGGCCAACGACGATTTCGGCACGTCGACGTCCAGCTTCATGTCCCCGGAGGATTTCCGCACATTCGTCAAACCCTACTACGCCGACCTGATTAGGCGTGTAAAGGAGCTCTGTCCGCACGTTAAGTTCTACCTTCACTCGCACGGGCAGATCATGGGCCTGTTGGAGGATCTCATCGACTGCGGAGTGGATATCCTCAACCCGATCCTTCCGCTGGACAACATGGACCCGGTTCGGCTGAAGCACCAGTTCGGCGATCGCCTGTGCTACGAAGGCGGGATCGACGTCGAAGACATACTGCCCTTCGGGAGTCCCAAGCAGATGAAGGATCATGTCCGAAAGGTCATCGGCATCTTGATGCCCGGCGGCGGGTACTGGTTCAAAGTCCAAGCCGTCAGCCCCCTCGTCCCGCAGGAGAACCTCCTGGCGGCATATGAGGTCGCCCTGGAATGCGGCAGCTACGACAGCGGCTAAGGCGGGGAAATAGAGGGATCATCCATATTAAGCATATCATGCGGACCGGATTGGCGATTGTCCGCCGCAGCCGGAGATTGCCGGGACGCCGAAGCCACCGCGGCCCCTCCGGAGGCCTACTTCCGCGCTACCAGAAAATGCAGCGTCTGGCGAAACTGGCCGTAGCCTTTCAGCTCGGCTAGATGTCTGTAATTCGTATCGACAGCGGTTGAAAACATCTCCGGATTTGGCCGGCCCAACATGTTAATGTCGCGCTGTATGAGGCAGAGCATCTTGGCCTTGCGCTGGTGGAGATCGTCGAGGAGGCGATTGAAGTTGATGACTTTCAATCGCGCTGCCCTCGCATCGGCCATGTTCGGAAAATAGGAAAATTGACCCAATTCGTAACCCGCAAGCACCGGCCGGTCGCTCATGATGACCAGTTCGGCGCTTAGCGTGAGAATCTTCTCGTCCGGGTCACAGACGGCGCGAATAACATCGGCGGCTTTTCTGCTCTTGGCCGGAGATCCCCCGTCGCGACCGAGCGCAAAGTACTCCTGGAACGGCATGGCCAGAATCAGGAAAGGAACGAAAGCAATCGGCAGAACGTATCGGGGGGAATAGTTCTTTATGGCCTCTCCCAGAATCATCCCGGCCAGGATGACAATGAACGTAATGATCGAGGTCTGATGGCTTGCATAGGGCGACAGTCGGGTAAAGTGAAGGATCGTGATCACCACGTAGGATGCAGCCAGCATCATCGCAAAGGCTTTGTGCTGCCTGAAGACAGAATGCCGACTCGCCGAAGGCCTCCTGAGCTCTACGAGGCACACGGCAAGGGCACAGAACGTACAGACGATCACCGGAAGCTGATTGCCCACCAGGACCCTAAGGAAACTCCAGTAACGCTCAGATGACCACGACGAATGGGCAAAGTACTCGCTGTGAAAGCGGTATATCCCGAAGATCAGGTTCCCGCCGGAATAGAAATACGCAAAGACCCCCGCGGCGGCTGCGACGTTCAGGCCGGCCAGGAAAAGGCAAACGCCCCGCCTCTGCCTGAACGTATAGAACACGAACACCCACAGTATCGCCAGCCCCGGCAGGATGGACAGCCTCGTCAGCACAGCCAGGTTCATCAGGGCAAGGGCTGTCGCGGCCCCAGGCAGCGACAACTCCCTCTTCGATAGCGCATAGAGGCTTGCAGTGACGAGAAAGACGGTCAGGGCCTGCGACTTCATCGAGACAATGTCATAGACGAAGCTCAGATTCAGCGACAGCAGCAGGCCTGCAATGGCCGCAGCCGCCAGGCCGGCCCTGCGGCGGCACGTGGCCATCGCCAGCACGATCGAGACGCCCCCCAGGCAAAGGGAAACCCACCTGACAGCGATAAGGCTCTTTCCCAGAAGCAGGACGAACGCCGCGTAGAAGTACGGCACAAGCGGCATCTGCGTAAACAGAAAGTCCGCGTAAGGAACTTTCCCCTCAAGGACGTTCGCCGCGGCCAGTAGATACCACCCCTCATCCCCAATCACTATGCCGCGGTAGACGCGGATCAGTCCGAAGACAATGTAGGGAAGCAATACGGCGCCGTATACCGCGTGCTGGGCTACCTTCGAGGGTTTCATTGCAACTCTGCCGGTCCGTCTCGGCCCAGATCAAAACTCGCTCTATTTGCCATTTCCTGCGCAGGTTATGCCTGGCGACGCCGCCAAAGCGGAACACCAATGATACACAACGCGTTGCGAAACCCATAGACGTATTCAGGAGTGAGCGGGAACTTACCTTGAATCGCTAGCGCGGATTGAAGTCTAATGAAATTCATCGCGGGCAGGATCGGCTAAATCCGCATGAAGAACATCAAGGGCATTTCGACGAGTGGCGTCACGATCGCTGCAATCGCAGCCGCGGCCGTAGCGGTCGGGGCGATCGTCATCCTGCGAAGCGACATCTTCGGCTCAAAAGGCAGCGGCCTGGGCGAGCAGTTCACCTACGACATCAGCGAGCTGGAAAAGATCGATCCGGCCCTTGTGGGATATCGCCAGGTCGCGAGCATCCCCGTGCGATTCTCCGCCGCCCGCGGTATCGCCGTCGGGGCGGACGGGCGCATTTACGTTGCCGGCGATACGTCCATCCACGTCCACGGCCCTGAAGGCCGAAAACCGTTCGAAATCGCCCTGGACGGCCCGCCGCAGGCACTGGTCGCAACCGAAGGCGGGTTGCTCTACGTGGCGATGAAAGATCACGTGGAACTCTACGAGCAGTCCGGAAAACGAGTCGCGCGCTGGGCCAGCCTCGGCGAGAAGGCGCGGCTGACCTCGATCACGGCGACTAAAGCGGACGTCTTGGTCGCCGACGCCGGAAACCGGGTAGTATTGCGGTACGATCTCCGCGGTAACCTTGTTAAGCGAATCGGCAAGAAGGATAGCGCCCGCAACATTCCCGGCCTGGTCGCGCCGAGCCCTTTCCTGGAAGTCGCTGTCGCCGGCGACGGGCTGCTGCGCGTCAACAATCCCGGCCGCCTGCGCGTCGAGGCGTACACACTCGACGGCGATCTGGAGTTTTGGTGGGGCCGGGCCTCGCCGAAGATCGACGGCTTTTGCGGCTGCTGCAACCCAACGCACCTGGCGATCCTGCCCGACGGCAGCGTGGTGACTTCCGAGAAGGGCCTGCCGCGCGTGAAGGTCTACGATTCGGATGGCAAGTTCGCCTGTGTGGTCGCCGGGCCGAAGAGTTTCGCCCAAGGTATAACAGGGCTTGACCTGGCCGTCGATTCCGACGGCCGCATCCTCGTGCTGGACCCGGCGGCCAAGCAGGTGCGGATATTCGCCAAGAAAAAACCACTGACCAAGGACAATGAGCGAGACTGACAACGCAAATCGGAATCGCCGCGAGTTTTTTCGCAGTCTGGGCCGCGTAGCGGCGCTGGCTGCCTTGGCGGCCGTCGCCGCAGCGGCATCGCTAGGCCGTCGCGGACGAAGGCCGCCCAACCAGCGATGCATCAATCGCAGTATCTGTCGCGGTTGCGCGGTGTTTGACGGATGCGGCCTGCCGGCGGCACTGTCGGCCAAGCAGGCAACGCGGGACGAAGTGTGATGGCGAAAAACGGAGAAAAAATCACGCGGCGCGGATTTCTCTCCGACGGCCTGCGCGGCGCGGCCTTTGTGGGCCTGGCCGGCGGCGCAGCGGCCTTGGCGGTCGCAAGCAGCCGCAAGCAAGATACCGTCTGGCAGATCGATCCGCACAAGTGCATCCAGTGCGGCAACTGCGCCACCTACTGCGTCTTGACGCCATCGGCGGTTAAGTGCGTCCACGCCTTCGCGATCTGCGGATACTGCCAGCTTTGCAGTGGTTACTTTCCGCCGGACGCCGCCGAGCTGAACACCGGCGCCGAAAACCAACTCTGCCCCACCGGCGCCATCCAGCGCAGATTCGTCGAAGACCCCTACTACCAGTACACGATCGACGAGGCGCTGTGCATCGGCTGCGGCAAATGCGTCAAGGGCTGCGAGGCGTTCGGCAACGGCTCGCTGTTCATGCAGGTCCGCCACGACCGCTGCGTCAACTGCAATCAGTGCTCGATCGCCGCGGCCTGTTCGTCCGAGGCGTTTGTGCGCGTCCCGGCCGATCAGCCCTACCTACTGAAAACAGCGAGTCACGAATGAAGCGGTTGGTTCGATTGACTTTCCTAACGTGCATGGTTGCGTCCGCCGCCGGTGCGCTCGCTGTGGAACGGTTCCCCCCGCCGGAGTTTGAAAGCGGCTACGAGCTGCCCTCGCCCACTACGCCGAGCCCCCGGTCAAACACGATGAAATACGTGGACCTGGCCGTGTTGGCCGCGGCCCTGGCTGTCGCGACCTATCTGACCCTGAAGATAAGGTATCGCCGGGCGATCTTCGTGCTGATGCTGGCGTGCCTGATCTACTTTGGCTTTTATCGAGAGGGCTGCGTCTGCGCGATCGGAGCGATCCAGAACGTCTCACTGGCGATCTTCGACGGCGAATATGCCATCCCGCTTGTGGTGCTGGGGTTCTTCCTGCTGCCGCTGCTGTTTACGCTGCTGTTTGGGAGGGTCTTCTGTGCGGCCGTCTGTCCGCTCGGGGCCATTCAGGATGTTGTGCTGCTGAGGCCCACGAAGGTCCCCTACTGGCTGGAACAGGCACTGGGGCTTCTGCCATGGGTGGTGCTGGCAGCAACGGTGGGGCTGGCCGCCACGGGCAGCGTTTTTCTCATTTGCGAATATGATCCGCTGGTCGGATTCTTCCGGCTGAGCGCGAGCTTTGGGATGCTGATCCTCGGGGTGTGCGTGCTCCTCGTGGGTGTGTTTATCGGCCGGCCGTATTGCCGCTTCATCTGCCCGCTCGGTGCGATGATGAGGCCGCTGGCGAAGGTCTCGAGGTTCCGCGTGACGATTACGCCGAGCGAGTGCGTGCAGTGTAGGCTCTGCGAGGAGGCCTGCCCGTTCGGCGCGATCCAAAAGCCAAATCAGCCGCTCTCGGCGCGGCAAAGGCCCGCCTGGCGGCGCCGGCTGGCGATGCTGATCGTGCTATTTCCGGTGCTGATCGTCCTGGGCTCTCTTGTGGTTTCACGAGCGGCTGGGCCGCTGTCGAAGATGCATTACACCGTCCGGCTGGCCGAGCGCATCGGACAGGAGCAAAGCGGCCAGGTCGCCGGAACGACCGACGCCAGCGACGCATTCCGCAAAACCGGCCAGCCCGTCGAGCAGCTATACGCAGCCGCGGACGCGAAACTCACGCAGTTCGCGTGGTTCGGCTGGATTGCCGGCGCGTTTTTGGGCCTGGTGATCGCCGGCAAACTCATCGCCCTTTCCATCCACCGCAGCCGGAGCGACTACGAGGCTAACCGCGCCCGATGCCTGGCCTGCGGGCGATGCTTCGAGTACTGCCCCATCGAAAAACAGCGACGCAAAGGAAACGAACCGCAAATCAAGCAGCCGACTTGATTGCGCGCCCTACAAACCGCGAGCGGAAGCGAGCGGGCAGGACAAACTCGCCACAGGCGTGAGAAACATGCCCGAAACTGAAACAAGCAGCGGAGCAAGAACCGAAACACCGCGACGACGGCGTGTTTACCTGGCAGCGGTGCAGACGGCCATCGTCGCGGGGGCCTTTTCGCTGGTGGTCGCCGCGCTGATGGCGATCAACGCACTTTCCCTGACGATGGACGACCCGCTGGATTCACCTGAGTTCCGCTCGCTTCAAAGCGCCCTGAAACGCCAGCCGGCCAACGAACAGCTCAAGGACCGCATCCGCCAGATGGACCTTCAGCTACGCAGCGAGCACTTCCGACGCAAAGACCTGCTGAAGACCGGAAGCTATCTGCTGGCGGTGGGTCTGGCATTGTTCGTGCTGGCAGCCAAGCTGGCCGCGGACCTGCGAAAGAAACTTCCCGCTCCGGCCGGAGATGAATTCGAAGGTCGCCGGCGGCGGGTAGGCCGCGCCGCCCGCTGGTCGGTAGCGGCCGTGGGCATGATCATCGGCGGAGCGGCGCTGATCGGTGCGAGACTCTTGCCCGTCCGGCCGTTTGGCCCAACGGCAGAAATTCTCCAGCCGCCCTCGCCGCAAGAGATCGCCGCCAACTGGCCTCGCTTCCGCGGCCCGAGCGGAGCCGGCATCTCGGCCTACTCCAACATCCCAACGGCCTGGGACGGCCGAAGCGGGGCCGGCATCGCCTGGAAGACGCCCGTGCCGCTGGCGGGCAACAGTTCGCCGGTGGTCTGGTCCGATCGCGTATTTCTCACCGGCGCCGATGAGAAAAGGCGCGAGATCTACTGCTTCGACGCCCAAGACGGCAGGCTGCTCTTTACACACGCCGTCGATGACGTGCCCGCCGGCCCTGCGAAGGTCCCGGAGATCGGCGAGGAAACCGGCTACGCCTCGCCGACCGGCGCCACCGATGGCCGGCGCTTCTACGCCATCTTCGCCAACGGGGACGCAGCTTGCGTGGACTTCGACGGCCGAAGAATCTGGGCACGCAACCTCGGCGCCCCCGACAGCGCCTACGGCTACGCCTCGTCCCTGGTGATGTACCGCAATTTCCTGCTGGTGCTCTACGATCAGGGCGACGCCGAAGGAGGCAAGAGCCTGCTGTACGCGCTGGATGCCCTAAGCGGCCGGACCGTCTGGCAGGCGCGGCGCCCCGTGGCAAACTCCTGGGCCACGCCGATCGTCATCCACGCCGCCGGGCGCGATCAGCTCATCACGCTGGCCGAGCCGTACGTGATCTCGCACTCACCGGCCAGCGGCGAAATCCTCTGGAAGGTCGCCGGGCTGGCCAGCGACGTGGCGCCTTCGCCGATCTTCGCAGGCGGGCTTGTCCTGGCCGTCAATCCGAATTACTCGCTGCTGGCCATTCGCCCCGACGGCCGCGCGGACGTGACCGAAACACACGTTGCCTGGGAGGCCGAGCAGAACGTCCCGGACATCTGTTCGCCCGTTTGCGACGGCGAGCTTGTCTTCCTGCTGCAAAGCTCCGGCATGCTGAGCTGTTTTGAGCTGGCTGCGGGCAAGCTGCTCTGGCAGCACGATTTCGATACTTCGTTTCGCTCGTCGCCTTCGCTGGCCGGCGGGCGGTTGTATCTGCTTTCGGAGGAAGGCGTGATGTATTTCGTCGCGGCCGCTCGGAAATTCGAGCCGCTCGGCAAGGCCGAACTCGGCGAGCCGTCCAACTGCTCGCCTGCCTTCGCCGACGGCCGAATTTACATCCGCGGAAGCGATCACCTGTTTTGCATTACAGCCCAAGCCAAATGACGCAAGTGGAGTCGACGTTTCTGGACAAACTTGTTGCGAAGATCGGCCGCGATCAGCCGGCGCTGATCCCGCTGCTCCAGGCCGTCCAGGACCACTATGGCTACCTGCCGGAGGAGGCCCTGCGGCGGCTCTGTGAGATCACCGAGATCACGCCTGCTGCTATCGAGGCGGTCAGCTCCTTTTACAGGCAGTTTCGCCGCCGGCCGGCGGGCAGGCACCGCATTCACGTCTGCCACGGCACGGCCTGCCACGTCAAGGGCGCCCAGCGTGTCACCGACGCGCTGCGCAATCATCTCCGGATCGCCGAGACCGACGACACCGACACCGAAGGGCTCTTCACCATCGAGAAGGTCGCCTGCCTGGGCTGCTGCACGCTGGCGCCGGTGGTGCAGATTGGCGAGGCAACTTATGGGCACATGACGGCCGAGCAGGTACCGGCGATGTTGCGGGACTTTCTGGAGCTAACGGCCCGGCGCCCCGCCGCCAAGGTCCCGCCGCCACTGCCGGCGCGCGAGGCGGCGGAGATTCGCATCGGCCTTGGCTCCTGCTGCGTTGCTCGCGGCAGCGCCAGGGTGCATCAGGCGCTCGAGGCGGCCCTGGCCGAGACGCACGCCCTTGCGACGGTCAGGACCGTCGGCTGCGTCGGCATGTGCCATGAGACGCCGCTGGTAAACGTGGTCATGGGCGACGGGCGAAGCTTTCTCTACGGGCAAGTTCACGACGAGGACGCCCGGGCAATCGTTCTGCGGCATTTCAAAGCTCGCGGGCTGGTGCGGAAGTTCACCAC
>SDBT01011018.1_pt1 | contig 14575 bp, 29 predicted proteins | sample 2277101 | NCBI WGS metagenome assembly SDBT01 (sample SAMN10404973, study PRJNA504765) | marine sediment metagenome | isolation source: marine sediment core GS10_PC15, 103 cmbsf | place: Arctic Ocean: Southern Knipovich Ridge | collected 2010
CTCTCCGCGTCGTCCGGTCCCGGGGATACCTCCATGGGGTTAAATGACCATCACCAATCCGAACTAAGCACCACCTGGTAGTGGGGCCTCCCAGTCGTGGCCCACCCAATCTTACAGCCCACCATTGGTGGCATTGGGACAACCGCGCCGGTCGACCGGGCGACCGGCGACCGGGCGACCGGGCGACCGGGCGACCGGCGCGGTTGTCCCAATGCCAATGTCAGAGCTCCGACAATTTTCCACTTGACTTCGAGGACACCATAGTGTAAGCTTGTGGTCGAACGTGTAAACGACCTGTAACCGGAGACGAGATCATGACGCGCGAAGACTGGCTGAACGAATTGACCGATCTGCTGCGACCCCTCTTCGAGGACGCCGGAGTCCCAATTCCTGGTAAGGTCCGCTCGACCTGTGGGTGGCCGAGCCGATCGGCCCGCCCTGGTAAGAAACAGCGGATCGGGGAGTGTTGGCCGGCGGACACATCCGATGATGGCCACTGCGAGGTCTTCATCAGCCCCATCCTGTCCGACCCGGTCGAGGTGGGCGAGACCCTGGTCCACGAGTTGGTCCACACAGCCATGGAGTCCGGCGTCGGCCACAAGGCCCCGTTCCGCAAGGCCGCCTTGGCGATCGGCCTGGAGGGTAAGATGACCGCCACCAACGCGGGTGAGGAACTGGTCGATCGTCTGCGGGTCCTCACCAAGGGGATCGGGGATTATCCGCACGCCAAGATCAGCGTCCACCCCGACGACAAGAAACAGGGCACCAGGATGCTGAAGCTCCTGTGCCCTGAGTGTGGCTACCTGGCGCGGACCACGAAGAAGTGGATCGAGATGGGTACGCCGACCTGCGTGTGTGGGAAGAAGATGGATGCCGTCTAGCCTACGGTAACGTCAAGGAATTCGCGGTGGACTTTGATGACCCGCCGGCGACCACATTGAACTGATGCCGCTTTGGCCTCCTGATGTGTATTGAAGGTCTCGATGTCGGGATCTTCGATACACGTCACAAGTTTATCACTCTTGCTGAGGTAGCAAGTGATGTCGTGCGGGTCGTCGTCAAGGAAAGCGATCACGTAGTAGAAGGTATTCATGGTCTCAGTGTCTCCGTTCGACGTTGAAAGGCTTCCAGTGCGATACACACCTTTGGTGGGATGGACGGACAACTCAGAAGCTGGTTTGCCAGGTTGAAGGCAGTCTCGAAGACCGTCTCGCTGACGTGTTTGAGGTACGGGTGATAGCCTAGCTCGATGGTGCAGGAGGGCAATTTCAGGTGGTCGCCCCGCTCCACCATTGCGTAATCGACGGCAACGCTGATTCCACCATCACCACAGGACAGGGCTTCAAGTAGCTCTGTCTCTCGGTTCATATCAGGGTCTCCGTTCGACGTTGAAAGGCTTTCAGGGCTTCGATCAACACTCCATCTGGGGGTGAAGTCTCCGTGAGATGCTTTGCCACCTTGAATGCCGCATCAAAGACTGAGTTTCCATATCGGACGATGTAGGGGAAGTATAACAACTTGACGGTACAACACTTTTTGGTGACGTTGACCTGGACAGTCCCACCCTGGGCCAAGGTATCAAGGATCTCTTGTGTTCTCATACCGGGGTCTCCGTTTGCCAGTTATAGGCTTCCAGTGCTTCACGCACTTCCTTGGGTGCTTGAAAACTCTCCATGAGATACTTCACCACCTGGAATGCCGCATCAAAGAGCGACTTCCCCTTTCTGGAGGTGTAGGGTGTGTAGAGTACCCAGACGACGTAACCCTCTTCGGTAGCTTTGATCTGGACAGTGCCGCCCTTTACCAATGCGTCTAGTAGCTCTTGTTCTCTCATAGGTTCAGTCCTCGTTCTAGGTTCATTTCCAGCATTGTTAGAACTTCTTCGATGTGTAACGGCCGCCAGTGGCCGGTCAGGCGATGAATGTGGTCCACGGTGACGTCCATCGCCAGCCGATCGGGCCACAGTTCGTTCAGTTGGTCCTCGAATCTCCCGTGCGAGTGTCCATATAGGTGAATCCCATCATGCTCACGCTTCCTCCAGGAGAAGAGCGGGTAATGACTCATGTGGAAGTTGCGTCCCCGGATCTTCGGGAAGAGCATCAATTCCATCTGGGACACATGCTTCCGGAGCGAGGCAGAGTCATGATTACCCTGGGTGACCAGGATCTCCCGAGCGTTGATTCTCTGCCGGTAGTGGCCGGCGCGGGACGCCTGCCAACAGAAGTCACCGAGGTGGTAGAGTGTGTCTTTCCGGCCAACTACCTCATTGATACCATCAATCAGCACCTCGTCCATCTCAGGGAGACTACCAAAGCATTTGCGACCGGGTGGCCCGTTCTCCCCGAGCATGCCGCCATGATTGAAGTGTGTGTCGCTGGTGATGAAGATTTCATTCATCGTCGTCTACCTCGTACCCTTGGTTCAGGAGCCAATTTCGTTGGTCGGCGGACAGGCGTTTCAAACAAAGGAACATGCTGGCGCTCCTGACCATAACCCAACCTGAATTTTCCAGTTTGCACGATTTTTTCTTGAGGATGAATTCCGCGTAGACGTTGTGTCCGCAACTGGGACACGGATACCATCTACCTTGGCGGTCTAGCCATCCTGTTTCCCCGGTTTCAAGGAACAGGCTTGTCCGCTTGTGGTCAAGATCCTTGAACTTCGACTCCTGGCAATCAAGGATCTTGTCACCTGGGTATTTTGGTGTGAAGGAATGATCGTTGTTCCTCCAGCAATCCTTGTCTCCGAATTTTCTCCAATACGTTCTGCCGTTCGCTTGGATGAGGAACCAGGTTTCAGTCATAGTCTTCGACCTTGTAGCTGTGGTGTAGGAGCCAATTTCGTTGGTCGGCTGACAGGCGTCTATCACAGTGCCAATCCTTCACCCCATAGACTCGAACCCATCCTGTGGCATTCAACAACTTGGTTGTGCTTCTGAGGACGAGTTCCGCGTAGTTGTCGTGGTGAGTGGATCCGCATGGATGCCAGACGCCACGTCGATCCAACCATCCAGCATCTGACGTTTCCAGGAAGAGACCGGTCTTCGTGTGGTCGAGGTCTTCATAATCCGCGTCCATATTCTCGAAGACCTTGTCTTCTGGACTCCTGGGAGTCCGGCCTCCATTGATGTTGCGCCAATACTCTTCATCCCACTCTTCCATCCAATATGGGGCCGACCATCCACGAATTTGGACCAGAAACCAGGTATTACTCATCAATGATCTCCCTCATGGCCTGTTTGATTTGGTCGTATGTCTCTCCGGTATGCGTCACTGTGTGACAACGTCCACAATACAAGAGATTCAGTGTGACAATCCTGGTGAGATAGATGTCCCCACACTGGATTCTCAAGATTTTCTGGGTTTTGAATGGGTAGGCACGGCAAACCATACACGCCTGACATTGGAGTCGTCTGTTTGGTATTCTGGTTCTCGGGTAGCTACGGAAGTTGGGTACTTCAGACATCGAGCATCCTCAGGTGAGTTTGAACTTGTTCGTCCACCGCGACGGTGAACACCTTCCCACCGCATGCGCCACAGATCGGGATCTTCAGCGCGTCAATCGTAACGCGATACAAGACACCATCAACATTACAAAGGCACTCATACGGAACCACGGCCGGGCGAACTTCTTTCTTGTCGCATAGCTGACACTGCCACGGGAATAGTCGGTCTTTTGGCATCACAGCATACTCCTTGAATAGGGACGTCCCGTGTCACTTTGACCTTGTCAACGATCAGAATGCCATCCAGGTGATCAACCTCATGCTGAACCATACAGGACATCAAACCATCCAGAACACAATCGATCGGTTGGAAGTTGGGGTCAAAAGCCTGAAGTCGGACCCTCTCAGCCCGTTTGATTTTGACCGGGTGCCCGGTGACACTCAGGCAGCTTTCCACCGAGGTGATGCTTTCTTCAGACAGGGTGATTGTTGGATTGACGATGACTTGTTGCTTGTCTTCCATGTCAAGGACGAACAAGCGTACTGGCCAACCTATTTGGACGGCGGCCAATGCGATCCCTCTCGCCTTGTACATCAGGTCGAACATCCTCGCGATCCATCGACGATCGACTACATCAATGAAATCGATCGGGTCTGACTTGAGACACAAGACTTGATGCGGATGTTGGAGGATTCCCATTCGTTTTCTCATTCGCCCATCCAATCGAAGAAGAGCCATCGACCCAGGTGATCAAATTCGTCTGCGTGTGCGATGCCTCGTAGATAGTTATGGACTTCCGGCCAGGTCGAGAAGATTGTCGTGTGTTGGTGCATGGCCAGAAGCCAATCAGGGGTATTCACTTTCCCCTGCTCGATGTGAGCAATGATCGGCTTCATCTGACGATTGGCCAGACTCACCTCCTCATAGGTGCCGCATGCATGGACGTCAAGATCGATATTCACGATCAGAAAGTCGCTGATGTCCACCATCCGGAGATCCACATGACGGATGATCTTCATGTCCCGGCGGACCAAATCGAATTGGCCAGTAGCTTTCCAGCCTCGTCGTTCCTTCCGGTTCTCCAGATCCTCAATGCCAATGTCAATTGGCTTGCAGGTTGGGTCCATCCAGTAGATGTTCAGGTTCTCAAGATCATCCTTGAGAATCTGACGCCATTGAACGCCGCCATCCGGGACGCGATCCATGGCACCACAAAGGTATCCTCGATTGTGTGCAAGTCGATTCATCAAAGTAGCTCCAGGAAATGGGAAGAACCAAGGCGAGTGCAGCCTAGTGCGAGAAAGTGCTCTGCGATGGCATGATTCGTGATGCCACCGCTGGCCTTCACTTGGACGCCAGTGCCATCAACGGTGTCCAACATGTTTAGGACGGCATGTGTGGTGGCCCCAAGGTTGGTAACGCTGGAGCCAGTCGCAAAGCCAGTCGACGTCTTGACCCAGTCGACGCCAGCCTCAACACAGAGGCGGCAGGCATCTTTGATCTGGGCAGCCGTGTAGTAGCACGTCTCCAAGATGGCCTTCACCTTGACGCCGCTTTGACGTGCGATCTTGCACAGTCCAAACAAATCTCTCATGATGATTGCACGATCACCATCAAGGAAGCGGCCGTAGTTCACGACCACGTCAAGTTCCTTCGCCCCATTGAGGATGCAATCAACCGCTGCATAACATTTGGAGGCTGACGTCGTGTTCCCGTGTGGGAAGCCAATGACTGCGCTGACATTGTGGTGTAAGTTGTTGGCCAGCGGCACATAGATCGGTGCCACGCAGACACTGACGATCTTGTGCTTGTTTGCCAGGGCACAGATTGCCTTGATGTCGTCCTTCGTGGCGGTCGGCTTCAGGCAGGCAAGGTCTAGGGCGGCAGCGATTTGTTCAGGTGTGTAGTTCATGATGTTCTCTTGAGGGTTTGATTGATCCAGTTCCAGAAACGGACAACTGCGGTGGGTTCAAAGTGGACGCAGTCACCATCATTCTTGTCCGAGCAAATCTCATACGTTGGTTCGTGTAACCCAGTGAGCAAGGATTGAGTCTTTTGCCACGGAGCCAAGCATCGATACAAAATTGCTTGGGCTGAACCAAAGTGCCTCTTGATCTTCTTGAGGTGTCGGCATTTCTTGCAGATGGTTTTGTTCATGGATTTCCCTCTGTGACAGATTCACTCACGTACCAGGTACGGAAGGCATGCCTCAGCAATTGTGCTGCCCACCGTGTGGTGATCTTGGCGGCAGTTTGTCCATGCCGGTAGAAATTCACGACGCTAATGTCACCATGCCAATTCATCACCATGAGGTAGTAGTGACCGTGTTCATATCGGTTCTGAACCATGATGCAATTTCCCGCTCGCAGAAACTGCTTTGCCTTGGCCCACTTTCTCCTGGTCGCACGTCCGAGGATCTTTGAGACGTTACTCGAAAGGGTCCCTTCTAGACGTGTACAATCAACGAGATGTTGATACCAGAGCAAGTCCTGGTACGTCGACCGCTGTCCGAAGTGCTTGTCGATGTTGATCATGGCGATCGCGCCACAGGAATATCGATCACGTTGTTTGCAGTATCTCATAACAGCCTTGCTCCGGCGTATCGCCAGTCGTACCTGATCTGGCCGTCCGGGAAGAAGATGATCTGACGGATGTCGTTCGGGTCCGTGGTGCCAGTTAGGCAGTTGGAGATGCAGACATTCTGTCCATCATAGTCGTATACCACCCCACCATGGGGGAGATTCAGCAATCGTGTCGCATCCTTCATCTCCAACCAGTATCGCAAGCGTTTTGCTGCTCCATGCGGTTTGTTTGCTTCGACGTATTGGGTAACCTTCTGATTCTGTGAGTTGTGGGGCATTTCAACCTCACGGAAAGTCAATTGATCGACGCCTTGGGTGCCACAATCATGGATTATTTTGTTCGCGCGGTCATTTGAATCCACGCCATGCCGAAGCATCGTGCAATTCAATCGCACGGCGAATCCAATATCCTTGAGCCGCTTCACGGCGTCCCAGTAGTTGTACTCCTGTTTGATCCCCATCAGTTCGTTACTACGGGCCGGACACTCGCTGACCGAGATGCAAACCAATCCCAGCCCCCTCCGACGCCAACCCTTGAGTGCAATCTCGTATCGTTCGATTAGGGTCCCATTGGTCTGTAATTCGATCAACGGGAAGTTGAACATATCCAGCCGGCGAAGGTAGTCCGTAATCTGCTCGGGATAGAGCATTGGCTCACCCTTACCAGTCAGCAGCACGGTCACCAGGCCATCCCGAGCCTGTTCCACGATCTTGCAAGCCATATCAAATCGTGACCAGTCAATGTGCTTGGGTACGGGAATGGACCCAGTCATCTTTGACACACAGAACGGGCAGTTCGCGTTGCAGGCGTTCGTGCCAACGACGATCGAGAAGGTATGGGTCTTCATGGTTTGTATCCGATCAGTAGAAGTCTCATGGCATCCCGGTCAGTCAAGTCCTTCAGGACGTAGACGGGAACAAATTTGTCACCACCGACCCAGTGACGGAGTGTGTAGTGCCAGAAGCAGGCAGTCTCCGGCATCATCAAGTCACATGAGAATTGGATTTGCTCTGGTAACTGAACGACGGCCTCCCTTTGTCCATCAGTTGACTTCCAATGGCCATCGAACGGGCCACCTACGAAGAGGTACTTCTTCATGTGGGCAACCCTGCGGCAAAGATGATGTAACAAATGAGTAGTAGTAGGTACAGAATCAAGAAGCCAATAACACTGGTAGCGATGATGATCGGGTCCTTGTACCGCTGCCAGAAGGTCAAGCGTGTCGGCCCAAACAAGTCGATCTGATCGGGGTTCTCAGGAGCCATGACGTACTTCACCTCACAGTCAGCGTGCCGTGCTTGCATCTCCAAGCAGTAGGCACAGCCACCACAGAGATCACTACTACATCCCGTCTTGGCTCCCCAGCACCATTCATCTGGGTCGTTAGGCCAAGCGCTGACTGGGAGACCATCAGCGGAGATCACAAGCCATTCAATCTGAGTCTTCATTTCACTTGACCTCACTGACCCTGTCGATTGACGTTGCGAAGCCAACAAACTTTCTCAGGGTACACAGGCTGGCGGCAATCGCATGCTTCCTGTTGAGGCTGTTCAAACCAATGACAACCCCCACCACATCGTTGTTGTGGGTGACGGGCGCTCCAACACAGGTGTCAGGGAGGTCCCCTCCAAGGAGCATCCAATCAACAGCAGTTGGTGTCGGTAGCTCACGGGCGGTCATGTATCCCTGCACAACTACGACGAAGTCTTTTTGTGGGGTGGACACCAATGCAGACACATCGGGCGGGAGATTGGGGTCATCACTCAAGCTGATTGCCGGGAGGGCAACAGCGTCGTTGGTATAAACGTGGAGTGCTACCAACCCCATTTTTTCATCTTGTACCAGGAAACGAGTCTGGTGGGTTTGTCTGTTGAAGCTCAATGTTGTGCCATCAAAACCATCGGTGAAGACCAACCGACTTGTGACGACAATCACTCGATTGTGATCACGGATCAGGATGCCATGCCAAGTTCGTCGACCATCCGCGTGGCGATTTGTTATCCTGACCATATAGTCAGCGGGTCTTGTTGGGGGCAGGCTGGGTACATCAACCATCAGCGGGGCCACCGGGGCAACCGGGGCAACTGGGGCATAGATTGGGAGGGGTGGCTGAGTGTCGGTGGTGTTACCCAGATCAATCGGGATATCAATGTTGATGATTCCCTTGAGCATTAAGAAGATACCTAATAGGAGAACAAGCACGAGACCGGTAACAACGATTTTCACTCGGGGCGTCTTCATAAGATTCTCTCCAGAGCACATTTGAGCGCGTTGTAGGAAACGAGAACACAACCTAGCCGAGCCATCGGGACATCGACCTTGAAAAGCTTCAGCATGTCATCTTGGGTGAACTTTCGGACGTCATCCAACGTCCTCCCTTCAAAGTATTCGGCGAGCATGGAGGCCGCCGCCTGGGAGAAACAGCATCCGTTGCCGGTCCACCAAATGTCGATTCTTTCACCGTTAGGTAAAATGCGAACTGACAATTCAATCCGATCGCCACAGTTGCTTCCCACCTCTTCTCCGATGAACAGGCGTGTGAAGACCCGTGCAAATGGGGGCGGGCCTTTGTGGGTAGGCACGCTGTAATGATCTAAGACGTGTTGTTCGTACATCAGGTGTACTCCGTGATGAGCACCAGGCTGGCAACGATGAGAACGCCACCCCAACCACAACAGAAACCCACCAGGGAGATCACGAAGAACGCCCACGCCAGACGGCGACTTGGTTCTTCAGGGATCATATCGAGGAGACCGCGATCTTCTTGTGGGGGATATGTCATTGCGTCTCCAATTGTCGTCGGTAGCCATCACGTTCACGTCGGGTTGCTTCCAGGTCGAATATCAGGTACTTCATGTCGACCCGTAGTTGGTCGATAGCATCCTTGATTAGTTGGAGAATACTTTTTCGATGGAGACAAGCCTGGATCAGATCACGAAGTGGCTCGGCGACCAGCTTCTGTTGATCCTCAGGCAACTGTGCGAGTGCCTCAACCATCGGTCGAACTTCGCTGGGGACCTCATTGAGTCTTTTCATTGGTCTCTTCTCGTTGAAGTCGTCGGACTGCTGTGTCGAGTGTGTGTGCTCGTTCTATGAGCACTTTGTTCTTCTGGTGTTTCTTCTTGAAGGCAACACACTTCGCGTGTCGTGGGTCACGGGTCTCGTTCAGCAACTTGGTGTATTCCTCAACGGGGCCAGGCCGTTTGCGGGTGTCAATCACGTACAGACCCTTGGGTATGAACTCATCCAGGCAAAGCACATTCAGGATGAGCCCAAGGTTCCTGGTCCGGCGGCCTTGGCGGACGTTATTGGCTTGCTGCTGTATGTTGCTGGCTATTCCCAGCACACCGTTTACACGGTACTCCGGGCACATCCCATTGGTGGCTCCGGAGGCAAGCAGAATGTTGTAATCCTTCATTTTGAGGATTTGGGCCAGGTAATCAGCCAGATCCTTGTAATGGACCCGGCATGTCAACGTCACACCCATGGGAAGCTTCGGTTTGGGGCCTTTCCACACGGGTGTTGGCTTTGGCTTTGGCGGCCGACTGCGATGTAGCATGGATGGTTCCTTGTAAAGCATGAGCAGGGACTATTAAGACTACGCGATATTTTGGCCCAACCCTTGAAAAAAATCCTGGGATTCCTCGTTTTGGCCCAGAATCACTATACGCGGTCAAAAACCTGCCCAAATTGATACTTTGATGAAATTCTTCTGCGAAAATCGTGTATTATATCTATACGGGAAGTGCCTTATTCACCTCATGACGGGCAAAATCATGGAACGTGTGACCGATCCTGCCGATCCTAACCGTTGTAAGGGTACTGCCCAGGACGGGCAGTGTCAGAACTTTGCCGAGCCCGGGGCCGAATACTGTCGCGCCTGCGGAGGAACGAATCTCCAGAAGGCCAAAGATGTTCGAGGTTACCTTCTCTCACAGGCACATGAGCGAACCCGCCTCGCCGCGATCTCCGAGGATCTTGAACCTGTCAAGGAACTTCGGGATGCGATTGGCCTTCAACACATGCTGATCGAACGGCGATACAACATGATCAAGGACGACGCCGATCTCTTAGTGGCCTGTGGCCCTTTGAACGCAATGCTCCAGACGATGGAACGACTGGTCAACTCATGTCATCGCATCGAAACAAACCTTGGCCAACTCTTGGCACGACAAGCGATCCTTTCGCTTGCGAAAGTGATGGTCGAGATTGTCATTGACGAACTCGAAGGCATCGAAGACTACGAAGCTATCATCGATCGAATCACAGCACGCTTAGTCAGCACCATTCAAGGTGCCAGCAATTCCAAGAATCAAACACTCCTTGCTCTCCCACTCGACGTCTCAACTGACGCCTCTTAATACTCGCTCTGTTTGCTTGCGATCAGAGTCATCTATTACAACACATGTGGTGCTCTGCGATCCTGGCGACCTGGCACTGATGCCCATGGCCGGATTACGACTCCTCGCAGCAGCCACATCATTATAACACATCATTATAACACATGTGGTTATCTGCGACCCCGGCAAACTGGCATCAATGATGCCCATGGGCGGGGTCGCGGTAGCCGCATCATTACTGACGGGGTGATTGTGGAATTACCTTGCTTCTGTGTTTGTTGTGGTGGCGTCGTGACGTTCGCCAATGAGGATCGTTGCGAGGACTGCTACTCAATGGATGCCAAGCGTTACCACGGTAAAAGCCAACGTGCTGATACCCGTGGCCCAGACGAAAGAAAAACAGATGACACATCCTGAGTTCAAGGTCGGCGACATCATTGCCTGCTCGGGCTATGCATGGACCAGTTTTTTTATCAACATCGCTACCTATGGAATTCCGGGCTATCACGCTTCGCACGTCGGCATCATCGGTGAGTACAACGGAGAGTTGCTGCTCTTTGAATCAACCACGCTTGATGAACTGCCTTGTGTGATTCAGGGCAAATCAATTGATGGCGTGAAAGCTGTTCGACTAAAGGACCGGTTTGAACAATACAGCGGACGGATGTGGCACTATCCTATTTACAGACCCCTGTTTACCAATGAAGCAAATCGACTCAACGCCTTTCTTCTGGAAACGATTGGCGTACCATATGATCACATTGGTGCCATACGGGCAGGTGGCATCGGGTGGAGTTGGTTCGAGTCGATGATACACCGCGCTGATTTGGGTTCCATCTTTTGCTCGGAGCTATGTGCAGCCGGCCACACCAAGATTGGTTTGCTTCAGACAGACAACGTCAGCCGGTGGAACCCAAATCGATTCCTTCGTCGTGAACGACGGGAGAGAATCCTCAAAAAGCCCTGGAGGCTCAAATGCGAAGACTTTGCGCAGCCCTGCTCCTGATAGCGGTGTTGACTGGGTGCGACAGTACCCTGACGATTGACTTTGGTAATGTCCCGACGATTGATCTTCAACAGGGCCATCTGATTTATGCCTACCCAGGCTACCAAGTCGAGATGCCCACGGTCAATCTGGAACAAGCCTTTCAACAAGAGAATTGGCGTGGCCCACAACGGGAAGGCTCCTGCGTCCACGCTTCGATGATTATGCTCTTCCGTTGGCAAGGTCGGGAAGACCTGGCAGACAAGTGGCTGCGAACCTACTCCGATGGTGAGTGGGCTGAAAACCTGGCCGCCAAGTTTGATGCCGAGGGTGTCCAGTACGCTTACACTCAAGGACAGTACGATGTGTCCTTCCTGGAGTGGGCTTGTAACACACGCCGAGGTTGTGGAGTCACTGTCAAGGGTGGCGTCCATATGGTCAACCTGGTCCACCTGGATGCTAAATGGGCGGGCCTCCTGGACAACAATGACATTGGGGAAATCAAATGGGTTCCCCGCGAGACATTCCTGTCAGAATGGTTCAACTCGGATAGCTGGGCAGTGACACCCGTTTACACGCCGCCGCCTCCGCTACCATTTTCCTGATTCCGGAAGCATAACGTTTGCTCCGGTCACCCCTTACAACTGAGGAATTCAAACCATGAGACAGTTTCTTCTGATGCTCGTGTGCTTGCTGGTGGCCTTCCCATGTGTGGCCCTCGCTGGTGACACGATGGTTGCCGACGCCCAGTATGGCGTCAAGTACAACTCGCAGGGGCGAGTGATTACGCTTCCGCAGGACCAAGGCAAGTGGTATGTGAGCCTGTTTGGCAACAAGGCCGACCCCAAGTACCAAAAGCTGCAAAGCTGGTTCAAGACGCACGCGGGCTTGAAGAGCCTTCGCAGTCAGGTCCATTTCAATGAGTACAGCCCTGATCAACTCCGTTTCAAGCGGTACACCCTCAACATGCCGGCGCTCCCATTCGTCCGAGTGCAGACTGAAAAGGGCGTCGTTGTATCCGAGTTTTCGGCTCAGCAGATTCCGATTTCTCCCGAAGCACTGTACAGCGGCATCCGGGTGGACCTTACGGACCCCACAAGTGGATTTCTATTCAGACGGCGCAGCCCATGCCGCCCCGGTCCACAACCAGGTCCAAAACCCGATTGGCGACGGCCGTGTCCGAGGCCCCCAGTGGCTCCTCCAGTGGCTCCTCCAGTGACTCCTCCGGTCGGCCCTCCCATACTTGTTGACCCCATTGAGCCCGACCCGAAACCGGTATCGAACAACCCGACTTGGTGGTTGTCCATCCTGTCTAGTCTGGTCGGTGCAGGCATTGGTCTCGCCCAAGGATGGAAGGACGTCTACGCCAAGGAGAATGGCTAGTCTCATCTACTCTCTGCTGGACCTGTCACATGACCCCGGCAGAGTTATTTGTACCTGACACATTTAGGTCATCTATTGTTGATGACTGATCCTTCATTTTTGGAGAACTGAAACATGACACTGACTCTTTCCAATCTCGTTATCATCGCGCTCTCGGGCTTGTGTGCTTGGCTTGCTGCCAAGTGGCTCTTCAAAAAGGACACCGAGATCGAGAACCGTCGCAAGGCCGCCGCCGAGTTGGCTGCATCCCTGAAGGCCCTGGGTTTTGTCCGTCTGCCCGTGTTGTTTCTCAACTATGCAGTCGGCGACTATTCCGGTATGGCACAGCAGATCATCGATATGGCCAAGACTCTGGCCGGCGGCGAGAAGTCTGTCATGGCCGAGTGCGCGGATGTCTTCAAGACGCTGTTGGACGTGAATCTGCGGACGCCCGAAGGCCGTGAGCTTGTTCGGGTGAATTTGGCTGAAGCCGACAAGGTTTCGGCTCCCGCCGTTGCGCCTGTCCAGCCCGACGCCAAGGTCGCCTAAGGAGGTTCCCCATGCGGCGACTTCAATTCCTCTGTCTCTTGCTTCCGCTGCTCTTCCTTGGCTGTGAGGGGATCTCGATTGACCCCAAATCTTGCTGCCCTGAAGAGGTTTCGACCCCGTCTCAATCCCCGGATGAGCAACAGGCTCAATCAACTCGCGAGGTGCTGTTCTTCTCGGCGACATGGTGCCAACCCTGCCAGCAGGCGAAGCCCCGAGTCGAGGAACTGCGGAAACAAGGAATGAAGGTAACGGAGTTCGACATCGACGAGCACCCTGATCTGGCTCGGAAGTATCGCATCACACAGGTGCCTACTTTCATCGTGCTGGAAGACGGGGTGGAGATCAAGCGGACCAGTAGTGTCCTAACCTTGATCCTCATCCTGGTGAAGGTGCTCAAGTGGCTGTTGCCCTTCGTCCTTTGATCCTTGAACAATTTGATCGTCAACTAAGGATCGGGCCTCACATTGAGGCCCGTTTCTTTGGTGCTCTGCCGGGCGGGAGGCCGACTTCGGAGGCCATCTACGCCCAGCAGAGCCCCAAAGAAACGTTTTACCCTGGTTGAAATGCCTGCCTGGGGGCTTGGTACTCAGGACGAAGGAGACATCATGCGAGTCTTGCTGCCACAAAGCACAGAGTATTTTAGTTTGCGGCTTTTTGTCACGATGCCCGGGGACGATTACACCTGCACGGCCACAATTGCCAATGCGTTTGAGGAGATCGTGCTTCCCGATGGCGTCTGTGAAGACCAGGTTGGGGTCACCGCACGGTTCACCGACCACCGAAGTAAAGAGGTTGGTGAACTGATTGTTGTGAAGGAAGTCGTCGAGCCCGATGAACCCGATGAACCCGATGAACCCGATGAGAACTCCGTCATGGGGATTTCCACACGCATGCCCATCGCGCCACCCATCGAGCCAATCCTTGCTGAGCCGGCTCCTTCTGACATGGCTGTCAATCAAACGCCGGGACCTGTCGACACACGACCTTCTTGGGAAGCCCTGGACGTCAATGACAAGGCAGAGGAAATTGTACCGAGGAGTGAGATCAAGTCGGGCCCCGAGCCTACGGTCGCCAAGTACGATGACGCCGATGACGACGAGTACGATGCGGCCGAGTACGATGATGGCAAGACCGAGCCTGAGGACTAACACTGAACGTATCTCTTTAGGATGGGGCCATGGATCTGCTCACCGAGCTAACACTGTCGATTGCGGATGGACTGCAAAGCCGAACGCTAACTAATTGTCTTCGGTGGGCGGCCAAGCGCCGCATTATGACAGGGGACTTTGAAGGTCCCTACTCGGCGAGGC
>SDBT01011019.1_pt1 | contig 14575 bp, 20 predicted proteins | sample 2277101 | NCBI WGS metagenome assembly SDBT01 (sample SAMN10404973, study PRJNA504765) | marine sediment metagenome | isolation source: marine sediment core GS10_PC15, 103 cmbsf | place: Arctic Ocean: Southern Knipovich Ridge | collected 2010
TGAGTAAAAATTCTAACTTTGTTATTTTCTAGTTTTACATTCCATCCTCTTGCATTTGTGATAAAATAAGCTTGTAATTTTTTAGCAATTTCAGGTTCCATTGAATAACTGTACACCAGCTATTATAAGAACTTGTACCCTTTTGGGGACATTATAAATACAAGTGGGATCAGATTATTTACATGGAAAAGACATTTGTTTGCCTGGGCCATGCTGGATATATGATCGAAGGTCTATTTTCTGGAGAAAAATTATTTGTTGATACAGCAATTCGACTTGAAGAAAAAAAACAAAAATGTCAATATGATAATCCATTGCATCCAAAAGATTCATGTTTCAAATTAGCAGCTGTCAAAGTTTTAAAATTTAAGATACGAGAACCAGTACAGTTTGATCGTTAAACCTGATTGTAACTCTTAAATATTCTAAACCCATTTTCAGAGTTAAATGGCTAGTAAGAAGAAGGACATTAAAACAGTCCAGCCTGAAATTAATATTTTTTCAATTACTGAACATAATGATTTAGATTTCTTCCCAAACATGCATCCAGATTCATTTGAAGGCCAGGAAGCAAAAATTGTTCAATCAATGAAGGATGGAGCCTATGTTCCATTCATGGGAGCAGTTGAGTATGATGCTAAAGTCAAGACAAAAAGAGGTTCAAAATATTTAATGTCAGCTTCTCCAATGGATAAAGCACAATTTGAAGGCTCAAGATCCATTGTTGAGAAAAAAACATTTGATGAATACAAGGCTGCAATGGTAGAATTGCAGGAAAAATTACAAGTAGAGAGTAGAGTTGATATTTTAAATAAACAGTTTGCACAGTCAAATATTCCAATTAGGCCCAGGTACTATCATAATCCACTGCAATATTTTGATCATGTTTTACTTTCTGATGGTTATGTTAATTCATTTGGTGGAACTGTAATTGATACCTGGACTGAATTTTGTATGCCAAAAACATTGAAACCAGTTTTAAAATTAAGATATCCAGATAAACATGGAGATGCAAAAAAGCAACAAGAATACATAAAGAAGCATTCGTGTATCACTGACAGACTAGAAGGAGTTGATGCATGGTATTCTGACATGGGAAAAAATGCTCAAGATCCTTACATGGAAATTCCACTTCAACAGAAATTTAGAGCACTAATTACCAATGTTTTTACTTTTGGTAGAGATGCTTTTATCTTTGAAAATTGGGATCATATGAGTCCAGTAACAGTTGAAGGTAAAGAATATCCTGGCCTTCCAAATGTCATAAAATTAATGCATCCTATTGAGATGGGAATGGTTGAGCTTGATGATTACACCTGGAAATTAGCTGGCATGTACGTACACAATGACAGAAGTTATGTTCCAGCTAATCAATTATGTTATATCGTAAATCAGTTTCAATCACCAATGATTGGCTCTAATATGTATGGATTTTCTAAACTACAAAGAGCACTTGATCCTATTCGTTTACTAAGAAGAATTTTTGCCAGGAACTACCAGCAATTTATTAGAAATTCTGCAAGTGGTTGTGGTGCATTCATTTTTAATTCAACTCAATATCCTGATGATGTTAGGACCAAAATTAGAACATCAATTAAAAATTCTTACGTATCAGGAGAAGTCACTGTAATTGATTACGCAAACATTGAAGATTTCCACTTTGAACCAATGAATATTGATATTAAAATTGCAGAGTTGCAGCAACTCCAGGAACAATTAATCAAAGTGGTCATTGGAGTTACTGGAATTCCACAGAGTCTGATATTTGATGAAGCGGCAGCCACAAGAGCAACATTAGTTGGAAGAATAGTTTCATTTATCAATAATCAAATTACAACAGCCAGAACAACATTAGCTCAACAGATCTCTGCTCAGTGGTACATGAGAGTTTTCAGAACAGTTTATGCAGATGAACCAAAACTTCTAGAAGACTTTTACATTGATGTTGAATTTGAGGAAATGGAACTTGAAACAAAACTTGAGAAAGTTGGAAGACTGATACAAGAAACACAACTAAATCCATACACTGATGAATACCTTGCAGAAGAGCTTGGAGATAAGGACTATCTGAACCATATTGACACTGAAAAACGAGATAAGCAGGATGCAATGGGACCAATGGGACCAGGAGGTTCACCATTTGGTCAAAATAAACCTGGAGGTAAAGGACAATTTAATGTAACAGATAATGCCTCACTCAAATCAGTATCAGTATCTAAACAATAATGTCCTATCTGATTAAACCAACTGTTAAAGTTGTAATTACTCCTAATGAACTTCTTCGTGGTCAGATGTTATCAGTCCAGGCCTACATCTATGATAGGAACAATGGTGCAGCATTACAATTTAAAAAAATTTACATGCAAATAATAGATTCAAAAGGTGTTGAAATTTGGCCAGTAACAACAGTTGCTGAAGGTACTGAAAGAATTGATAAACTGATTTCTACATCACAAATGAAGCCAGGAAAATACACAATTAGAGTTTCACCATCTAAAAAAATGTCACCACATGGATATGGATTTTTTGACATTAAGAGATCTCTTTTACCACTTATTGCAATCCCATTAATTCCTGCTGTATTGTTAGCTGTAACATCTTCAACAAAACAGGAGAAAGTTGAATCCACTTTTTTAGAACCAAAACTTCCAAAGATCGCATGGCTATTATATCAAACAGAAAAAGATGGAAAAGTTTGTCCCATATGCCGACCAAATGAAGGATTAGTTTTCAGGCCAGATGATCCAGACTTGATTAGAATTGGACCAGAAGAATTTGGTGGTGGAACACATTGGGGTTGCAGGTGTCATTATGATTTCTGGACTCCTGAAATGGAAATGATAAAATTCCAAGCTCAAGTAGAAGAAATGTATGAAGCAGCTGAAATTGGAATTGTTGCAATGGAAGCAATGAAGGTGCTTGCAAATTGAGATTACTAAAATTTTTAGATGATATTGGTGCAGGATATCTTCTTGTTTTGTTTGGAGGAATGTCTTTAATGTTCTATATTATTTATCGTGGATATGAGATGTACCCAAATTGACATGTCCATGCCAACAACTTGTAAATGATACACTAGAACATTATAGAACACACTATCATGCAGTATTAGAAAAACCTCCTGCAATAGAAATTTTAGATGAGTTTGAAGGTCGTAAAGGCTTCTTCTTGAAAAAGTATCTTATTGGTGCAGAGTACAATATGAATCAGTGGAGAACTCCCTGGGAGGCAATCCAAAAAGATGTTTGGGACTTTGTTGGTAAACCTATTGTATTAACACCATCTAGGGACCATCCACCCGTTTACATGCAGGATGATTATAAGATTGGAGAAATTATCAAAGTAGGACTAGATGAATTAAAACAGGTTGCATGGCAAATATCTCAAATCTTTGATAAAAAGGCTCAAAAACTAATCAGAGAAAAGAAGGTCCGTTATGGATCACCAACTGTTCTGAAATATTCAGATGCAGAGACTGAAGAAATGACTCTTGGAAGTGGCAAAGTACAAACTACTCTGCATAGATTCATTCCAGCACATGATGCAATTGTTGAAAATCCTGCATATGGAAAACAGCTTGATGTAATCAAAGCAATTTGTGATGGTGATGGTCCTGGATGTGCATTAAAACTGATGGGAGTTTCAGCCTCAGTAAATGACGACAACACGAATCAATTAACAATAGTTCCATTTGTAAAGAAAACACTCAAAGCTAATTTCAATCATAAGACACTTTCAGACATGGTAGAATATTCAAAGAAGACCAGGCAAGGCAGCACTGATTCTTGTGTTTCAAGAAAGATTTCAATTCTGGCTGATGAACATCCAGATTGGGAAAATGATCAAACTATTGCAGTGGCGTATTCATATTGTAAAAAGGATAAAGCAGGAGAAATTGAGAAGTTAATTCTTGGTGACTTGACTCCAGAAGTAATTAAGATTCATGATAAAATTAGAAAAGAAGCTAATCAAAAAGAGGCCCTAGTCAGTTATGTGGACAAAGCACAAAACAAGCTCAGAGCAGCAGAAGAAGGTGGAGAATGGATCACAGTAAAGGGCCAGCATATTTTCATTCCAGAAGGTGAAGACAAAGGAGAAGCCATACAAAAACACTTTGAAGACAAAGGTAAATTCAAAGGACCGACACAACACGAAGCACCAAAAGGCAGGAAGGAAACGGTTCAAGGTCTTCACAAAGCTTATCCAAACATGTCAAAGGAATTTATTGAAAAGCAGTATGATTTGGCTCCAAAGGTCCAGGCCAAAGCTAGAGTTTCAAATGATGCACTCCAGGTTAAATTGAAAAAACAACTTAAAGGTGCAAAGATTTCTGGAAGAGTTAAAGACACTGAGAGCATGATTGGTAAAATTGGGAAAAAACCAAAATACAAATCTGTTGCAGACTTACAAGATACATCTGGAGTTAGAGCAGTACATGAAGATATTTCAAGTGTAAAGGAATCAATGAAGTTTGTTAGAGAAAATTACAATGTAGTTGAAGAAGATGATTACATTTCAAAACCAAAGGGAGGTTACAGAAGCTATCATGCAATTATCAAAGATGAAAATGGAATTGAAACAGAACTACAAATCAGAACAGCAAATCAAAATACATTTGCAGATTGGGCACACGAATTTTACAAACCACCAACTGAAAAGATGGAAGCATTTTACAGTGAGCACAATGAACTGGTTTCTGGATATAGTGAATCAATGTCAGACTACTTTTTCAGCCTGGACTCTGGACAAACAAACGTTAAAAAGCCTGGATGCCCTCAAGAGATCGTGAAGGTGGAAATGTGCCTATGAGTTACGTTGAAACAGTCAAAGATGAAGCTACAAAAAACACACCTGCAAAAGGATTTAATGTGTGTATTTTAGATAAATTTGAGAGGCCTGGAGAAATGTTAACCTGCATTGGACATTTTGACACCAGGAAGGAAGCAGAGAAATTGAAGGAGAGCCACAAAAATGAAACAGTTTACATTTATGGAAAAGACTAGTCTATCAACTGCAAAAAATCATAACATTGACAAATATTTAGAATTAGCAGAATTTTGTTTTAGTCGAAATGTACAACCCAAAAATCCATTCTTTGAAAGATTGAATTATGGAAATTAAATTCCAGTCTTTTTTAGATCAATTCTGAATAGATCTCTTCCATAATCACTAGCACTGAAATAACCCAAATTTCTCCAATTTTTATCAATTTTTTCAGCTTGAGTCTTAGTCACATAAACTTGAATTTTTTCAGTTCCTTCATTTTTCATGAGTCTTCTACGACTCTTAGAGAATCTTCAGAGATTTAAAAGCTGGTGGTTAAATAGATTTCACTTATGATATTAGATAGTGTCTCAGACATTCTCCGCTAAAACCAAAGATGAACTCCACAGTATGGATATTCCTGAATTAGTTGAATATGTTGCATCACTGACTTCTCAAGTAGAGCACAAAGATGATGAGCATAAACAGGCAATGGATGAAAAAGAAAAAGATGCAAAGAAAGCTCAAGATGAAAAAGACGACAAAGAAGAAGAAGCCAAAAAAGCAAAGAAAGCTCAAGATGAAGAAGAGAAAAAACATGAAGGCCTTAGAGCTGCATTGTTAAAAGCAATGGATGAACCAGACGATAAAAAAAGAGAAGCCATGATTAAGACAGCAATGGATGAAGATGAGAAACATGAATCTAAAAAAGGAAAGACAGCAATGGGTGATGATGATGAAGAGAAGAAAGCACTCAAAGCAGAAATTACATATTTATCAGCATCAATTAAACAACCAAAAATTGATTATCTAACTAAAGTTTACAAAGCATCAAACACACCTGATAAAGAACTAGGAGCCTATGTAGCAGAGTGGATCAAGAAATCACCACAACAACTAGATGCAGAAATAAAGAAAACTGCACATCTTGCAGAAGTTGTAAGTTATCAAGCAGAAGAGAAACCAAATCCATTTGGATTTAATGGAGCACCAAATCCAATAAGTGGTCCAGCATATGAGGCTAACAATTCAGACTTTAAGAAAATTGATAAAATGACACCTGACCAAGCATTTAGTGGAGGTATTGCATAATGCCTACTGAACTTGAAGGTGTAGTTAGAATGCCAGTGGTCTTTGAGCCTTGGTTTATTTATGATGCAACATTAGTTGCTGCACCAGCATCTTTTGAATTCTTTGATTTATTATTCCCTGATAGTGCTGGGGCATTTGATAGAAATGTAACAACTGATGATGTTGTTGATATTGGATATGCATTTGCATTAGAGAAATTTGTTACTGGAATGACTGAAGTTCAAGTTGCAATTCCTGGAAGTGCAGTTCCACAAATTGCAAGTGGAGTTATTTTACCATGCGGTTTAGTTAAATTTGCTTTTGGAAGTGGTGATTCATCTGTTGTTGCAGGAGCAGCTGCTGATTTGGCTGCTGGTAAAATTTTAGGAAGATTATCAAACCATCACGCTGATCATCAAAATCTTAGAGTTACTGCTGCTGATGATGTTGTAATCATAAGGACTGGAGTTTGTTGAGTATGGGTAATCAAATTTCTGTTACTTTACTTCCAAAAACTGGAGCTATCTATTCAGGTGATATGATTGGAGCAGGAGATGAATTTGTTGCAGGATATGGTAATGAATGGCTTGCATCTGTTGAACCAGTAAGCGGTCCAGCACCAGGAGCAATTGCATTTCAAGCATCAAGCGAAAAAGATAATCTAGCAGCATTCAATGCATCCTTGAATCTTTCAAAAGGTTATCAAATCACTGAAGTTAAACCAGAAATCTTCCAGGCAAAGAAATTAGAATTAAAGATGAACTCTCTTAAAAAGAAATTAAGAGGTGCATTTAATGCTCAAGTAGCAAACCAGTATGCAAACCTTGAAAAAGAATATTCAGGTGTTGTAAATGGTCTTAACACTAATCAGGTTACTATTGTTCAATTCGTAAATGAAATTATTGGTAAATTAGAACAACCATCTTACATTACAACTGCATTCAAACACATTTCACTTGACAGACTTAGAGGCAAAATTCCAGAAATGGGTTGGCCTGCTGTTAATCTCCAGGTACAGAGACTATCTGAACCAGAGATTACTGCAACAGAGTTTGGTCAAGCAGAGTTTAGAATATTTAGAAATGATGTTCACATCTACACATCCAGGGAAGACCGAATGGAAGCAACTATTGATCCTCATGCTGTATCAATCAGCCAGGGACAAATTCAGATGCTCAGAGCCAGAGAACTATTAGCACTCAAAGAATTATCTACACTCAACTATCTTGGTGATGCTACTGCTGGAGAACTTCCAGACTTTACAGCAACAGGTACTGAAGGTGTACCACATGGAACCAATGATGGACCTAAAGCATTCGTAAATGTAATTATCACACACTTTAACAAGTTCTTCAATTACATCAAATACTTCATTTGGAATCCACTTGATTACAGAGACTATCTTTCTAACTGGTTTAGCTTTGCATATAATGGAGTTGAAGCACCACAAGGATTTGGAGTTGTTCCAATGAGAGGCCTGGAGAAATATGGCTCTGTTGCAATTATTTCACCATACGTACCATTAGGATTTGTTTATGCACTTACTGCTGAAGGAGCATATGAACTAGATGGTCCATATGTAGTTGATTCAGAATATGATGCAAAGAAGTTTGCAGATTACAATATTGTACACGACTTTATCGGTTACAAGATACACAATCCAAAAAGATTTGGTGAGAAGTTGCAAATAGGTACATCTCCAACTGGAACTGAGATTACAACCAACTTACAAATCTATAACCTGCTAGCACCACCAGCAGACCTTGTGATTAAGAATCCAGATGCATAGAGGGATAAAACCCTAAATCTTTTTACCTTTGTTTATCTTAGAATAATCATGGTTTCTGCATGTCTCAAAAAAGCAAGAAGAATTGAAACTCTTATTCCTCAATGTCCTCCTAGAAATACAATAGAACTTGGTGGGAAAAATGCTGAGGCTGAATACTATCTGTTTGCATTTGGTGAGCATGATCCTTACAAGGCAACATATGATATGTTGATTAATCCATAATGACTAGCAGAAAAATGCCCAAATCGTTATTTCCTTGGGTTGAAATTCCAGTAAAAACAAGAGGTAAATCTAATGTCTGAACCATACATTCCTGAAAAGTACATTTCTGTTCCTAATGCAATGGACTCCCTGGGAATTTCAGCTGCTCTTCAAAAAACAATTACTCCAGAAGAAAAAAAGAGATATCAAGACTGGACCAGGAACGCTAACAATAGAATTGAAGCTGAATTATTTCCAGATGGTGATGCAATCCCACTTGTAGAAGGAACTAAAGAATACACGTTTGCACGATCTGCTGGTGTCCATTGGGTACTTTATGAAAGAAGAAATTACACTGGATCAGACAATGCCAAAGATGCAAAAGAAGATTATGAAAAAGATATTGAGTTAGTTAAGACTTACCTCAAGAGACTACCATCTGATAAAAATGCACCAATTCAACTTCCAGAAGTAACTGATTCACTGGAGAATTTTATAATTCCATACAGTCAGACTCAAGGTTATCCACCTGATATTTTATACTGATACAATTAATTAACAAGTTTAATGAGGGAGAATCATGGCTGAGGAAGCAAAAGGAGATATTGTTTTAGTTAAAGGTGTTCCAAATATTTTGTTCACTGCTCCTGGTGGATCACTTCCTGGAATATTTGCAGCAAAAGTTTCTGCAAATGATATTACTCTAGCTGGTGACACTGTAAGATGTACACTTGAAACTAAATTTGATACTGGAGATCCACTTGAGGATGCAGAAACCAGGGACTTTGTAAAGGCCGATAATATTTTTAGAATTGCACCAACTGAAGAAACATATGGATGGGTGGTGACTTTGGAACTTTTAGCAGCATCTACATCTGCAAGTGTTACACTTGGATTTAATATTTACAGGAGTGCAGCACCAGCATAATGGCTCTTCTTTATCCAAAGTTTGCATCTACTTTTTATTATTATGTAAAAAGAAATCTAGCTGGTGCTTTTATTCAAACAAAGAATGCTGCATTAGAATTCAATGTGAGTTTTGCAGATCCTACATTATCATTTAATCCAACATTTACAGATCCTAAAGGTACTAGCTGGCAGCCATCTTTTGTTGATCCAGTTGCTGCATTTAATACACATTGGAGTAAGGTGGCCACAACAACATGACTGAAGTTCAAGTTGGAAGTACATTTCTTCCTATTAAGATAAAACCATTTATTGATGGATTACCAAAAACTCAACAAAACATCAAAGATAATTTTTCAAATCTTTTTGTTGATCAAGGTTCAACTCCGTTAACCTGGGTATTGGAGCACAAAAAGAAGGGTGATGTGTCTGCAACTGTTGTTAATTATGATGCTGGATTATCAACTGAATCTGTAATTTATTTCAACATGCCTGATTCATTTTGGGCCACAATTCAAAAATATACAGTCCTGGTTGCATGGGTTGTTACTGGAGCTAGTGATACAGAAAAAATTTACAATGAAGAAGAGTTTACTATTGATGTTCGAGATTTACATACAGGAAGATGAGCTTCACTACTACTCCAGATTATAATGCATTCATAGATAGACTAGCCTTAATTATGGAAAAATCATCTCTTGTAATGCCTGCATCAAATGGTTCAACAACTGCAAAAGACCTTGTAAGACAAATTGTAAAATATGAATTTCCAACTCCAGAGCAGCCTCCTGAAGGATTAGGACCTCCACATATTTTTATCAACAAAGCTGAAAATCCAATTGTTTCCAGGGAAAAGATTGGAAGAGATACTATTGATGTACATGGACCTGAAAAGTGGACTTTGGAATTTTATATTGTAATGGTAATTTTAGAACAATCATCTTATGAACGATCACAAAAAGCAATGTACACTTTGACAAATGCAGTTCAAGATACACTTGGAAAAAATAGAAGACTCACTGATCCAACAGGAGCACCAGGAACTGATCCAATGGCATACAGTATGACAACTTTGGATGTTCCTTACATTTTGAAGTCAAGTGAGAATTTACTTTTAGCTCATAACATTATTGTAAGACCTCAGATCTTAGTCAACTTGAGACCATGATATACTTTAATTACTCTGGAGGGAGTGGAGAAGCATGACAGGCACTCTAAATGATGCTGTTAATTCTGATGTAACTATACTAACTCTTCCTACTGGTGAAATTGTTTTATTATTTGATATTGAATTTGGAAAATCCATTCCCAGGAACAGAAGAACAACCAGGGCTGGAAAACTTGATACCTATGCAGTGGCCTTAGAGGATTTCACAGCCTCAGCCACATGTGATAAAGCAACAGCAAATGTAATTGAGGCCTTAACTGTACTTGATGCCAGGAATGCATTAACCAAAACAGCAGTCATAATTACAGGTCAGGCATTATCTGGTGCTAGTGAGGATATTATAGCAACTGGAACTGCTGAATTTACAGATTACAGGGTTTTGGCTCCAGAAGGAGGCAAAGATGTTACCATTCGATTTAGTGCAATTTTTAACAGTGATCTGGCAATAGCGTAATTGTCAGCAATAGCCTTTGAGGACCATACAAGAGGTCAGTTGATGAATGCAAAGAATAATGTAAATACATTTCTGGATAATAAAATGGAAGACTATTACAATCGTTATGTCATACCAGAGATCAAAGCGATTGGTAGAGCTGCAAATGCACCAGAAGCTTTTATTGAATCATTCAAGTTTGTAAAGACTGGAAGAGGTCGTGGGAAAATCATAAACACATTAGGATCTAAGGAATTACCCCTGGCTAAATGGTTCAACTATGGGACTAAAAGGAACTATCTTATAGAAACTAAAGTCAAACATCCAAAAGGAGCTAGAAGAGCAGAAAGAGAAAAGGAAGATATTGGTGGTGGACATGTATCAGAACCAATGACTTTACATTATGTTGATGATAATGGAGTTGATCATTTTCCTGAAACAGTAATTCATCCAGGACAACCAAAAACTTTAGTGATGGAAAAAGGAGTAACATCTGGATCAAAACAACTAGTATCAATAGTTGAAAAAGATGTAAAGGAGGAATTTGAAAAATGAGTGAAGAGGCAGTTATTGAAATTAATGTTGGATTACAAGCTGCAACAAAATCAGAGATTGATGAGTATTTAGAGAAAGTCACCAAGATTAAAGAAGAACTTGCAGAAGTTAGAGGTGAAGTTCCAGGACAGGGATCACCAGTTGAATCTCCAGAAAAAGATGAAGAGATGGAATTAACTGAAGAGCAGCAAGGAGAACTTAAAGAATTTATGGGAAAACTCAACACTAATGAATTAAAACAATTACAAGGCCTGGCCAAAAATCCAAAAAACTTTATCAAAGGAACAATGGAGGGTATCTTCAAAACTTTAGGACCTAGATCAGCAATGATGATCCCAATAATTGGAGCAGTCATTGCTTCAGCTGTTTTGTATATTGAAATCATGAAAGCTCTGTCTGTCAAGGGTGGACCATTCAACAGAGACTGGAGAAGATTTTTGGCAAATGAAGTTGATGTTGGAATTAACAGAGAACTACAAAAAAGAAAAGAGCTTGGATTAATTCAAACAATAATTACACAACAAAGAGGATATACACCAAACAATCCAGCTGCAACTTACAATAGTTTAATTTTAATAAATGAATCAAGAATTGCCAGGATTGGCCTGGATGATAGAGCAGCAGGAGTAACTGTTGGCTAGTTCTACAAGTAAACCATTTGCATTTTATATTAAAACAATGGTAAGTGATACTGAGGCTGCATTGCCAGATTCAGAAGCAATTGGATTTGATTATGGAGTAAATGAAGATACTGAAATTGGTGTTACTGGTTTTCATATTGGAGAACCACAAAGAGCAACAGATGTTCCAGCAATCGCAGAAACAGCTGCAAATGAACGTGCATCATCTCATCCAGATACTGGAATTATTTCTGTTGAATTTCAAATTGATTTTCTTGTAAATGAAAAAATTTCAGGTTTTCCAAAAAATATTGCCAAGCTTCTGAAGTGGTCAGTGAGAGCACAAACTGTTAGAGGTGACATGAAAAGAGGCCGATTTTGTTTAAGAAATGATAAGATGGGTGCATTACCAACAATAATTGCAGACAATGATGCAGGAATTAAATTCAAAAATCTAACAATAGATGATCAAATAGAATGGAGTGATCATCAAACTGGAACAATTTTTCTTGAATATGTTGGTGATTACACAAAATTCCAGACTGACCTCAACACGATAATTAATGCTTAATCATGGTTGTAAATCAGATTCCATTCATAGTAACAGTTGATCCTCATGGAACTAATGTTGACATTACAAAATTTGTTACATCCATAGATGAATGCAAATTTCAATCAACTGGTAAAATTAGATCAGCTTCAATAATGCTTGAGGCCCTGGAGGGTGCATTTATCACAAATACAAATACTGGCACTACACCAAAACTCAAAGAGTTTGCAAAGATTCAGATAGAATGGCAGGATGTAAATGAAGTTTTAAAGACAGCAATTTTTGAAGTAGATGTTGAACTTGGACAAAAAGATGCAGCTGGAATTTTACTTCCATTGGAATTAAAAGGAAGAGAACGAGCACTCCAGGACATTAAAACAACTGCTTATCTTGAATGGGTTAATCCATTTTTTGCAATCAATTTTCTTGTAGTTTCATATAATGATACTCATGGAACTGCTCAGCCAGATATTGAAACTGTTGGTTTTCTAAATTCAGATCCTTTACAAAGTGTCACAATGGTTTTAGATTTCACTTCAGGCTGGACATATTATGATGCATTGATGCATATTATTGAAAGAGTAAATGCACCAACTAGTGCTGGAGGTGTTGGTAATTTCTATTCACTTATTTTTGAAGATGAGCCATTAAATGATAACCTAAAGTTAACTGTAAAGGAACAAGGTTCTGGCCCTGCACCTCCAACAGTTCAATCACTAGTAACAGATCCAATGCATAGTTTATCGTATAGAATTGATTCAACAAAGGCTACACAAGTTTTTGTTAGAGGAATGCCAAATGCTGGAGCAGTTCCTGGAGGTTTTCATGATTTCAATAGTATCATTGAAGAGGCTAACAATTATCCAACTTATCAAACTAATGCAACTTACAAAGTACCTCAAAGAGTAATGGATTCTGGTGTAATCTTTGAAGCAGTTCAAGATGTTCCAACAGGTACACCACCACCAAATGCCACATTTTGGGCTGTAAAGACATTTGATCAAATTGCAGGCTCTATTGAATATTCTGAATGGACCAATGATAAAGCAATAGTAACAAAAAATAGTTGCAGTAATCCAACTACTGCATTTTTAACAAATGGTTTTGGTGCTCCTGCATTTCCAGATGGAAATCTAGTTGTTAGAGAAACTTTCTATTCCAGGGACTTTGTACATATTAGATCTATTGATGATACACAAATTTTCAATGACTCAAACAATAAATTTTATTTACGTGGTCAAGCTCAAACTGGCCTATATAGAGGATTTAGAATTTTAGTTGATACAGAGCTTGGAGCACCAGATGGTTCTTTTGGTGATGGTGTTAGTACAATATTCTCAGATAGATTTGGAAGAACTTTTGAAAATGCAATGGTTCAGTACACTGGCACTGAATGGATAGTAATTCGTAATCCAATTGCTCCAACTAATCTTGATAAAAATATTGATCATTCTTGTGTACTTGCTGAAGGAAGAGTTTATGAATACAATTCAGCCTTTAGTGCAAATAGACAATTAGCTATTAGAAAGTCTGGAGTGTTTAGAGGTGGCAGCTCTTCAGGTCCTTTTGCATGGCGTGATGCATGTGATTCATCATTTTCTAATGATGCCTTCCATCATCCAAAAAATATTGTAACAGTTGATGGATTACTAACAAATGAAATTAAAGCAAATCAAAGTATTGCAAATTATCTAACAGATTCTGCAATTAAGATTACATATGAATTTGACATTACTCAACCAATAATTGATGTTGTTGAAAGAATTGGTGCATTTTTCCAAACAGCAGCTGATGCAATCTTTGATCTTTTCAATAATGATGTTGCAGATACAGTTGCACCAACAGCACAAGAATTAGATGATACTGCATCTACTGGATATTATGATGTTGGCTGGTGGTACGCTTTACCATTTCCTTATCCATTGTCAGAATTTAATCTTCCAGCAGAAGGTGTTGCAGAAGTTGGTGATTTGTATGGACTTGGAACAGATGCCAATAACATCAACAATGAATTCTTTGGTACACTAGATATTCAAAATTCAACATTTTCAAGTATTGGTGAGATTGGACTTAATCATCCAAATGTCCAGGACATGGGAGCACCATTTACTGGACTATCATTTTATTTTTCGTTTAACATTATTGTTGGTGGTAATCCTCAACCATTCAAAGGAGATGTTCCTTTTACTGTCACCATCTATGATGATTTAAGCCAGGTGTGGAGAGCTGATTTTCAATACAGACACTTTGGAGATGCACAAGAAATTATTATGCCATTTTCTGGATTCACTGTTAACAG
>SDBT01011020.1_pt1 | contig 14573 bp, 8 predicted proteins | sample 2277101 | NCBI WGS metagenome assembly SDBT01 (sample SAMN10404973, study PRJNA504765) | marine sediment metagenome | isolation source: marine sediment core GS10_PC15, 103 cmbsf | place: Arctic Ocean: Southern Knipovich Ridge | collected 2010
ATCTTCAGTGATAATGTCGGTCCCGGTAATGTCCGAAGGCATCAAGTCCGGCGTGAACTGGATGCGTTTGAATTTCAAATCCAATATCCGGGCCAAGGTCGAGATCAGCAGCGTCTTAGCCAGGCCAGGCACGCCGACCAGCAGCGCATGGCCGCGGCCGAACAAACAGGTTAACACATCCTCGATCACGTCCTGCTGGCCGATAATCACTTTCCGGACCTCGGTGAGTATCTGTTCGCGGGCGGTTCTTAATGCCTCTACCGCCTCCAAAGTCGATTTGTCCGTTTCTTCCGTCATCTTGCAGCTCCGTTGCAGTCCAGTCGTTAGTTCTGTGCCGGTAAGCCTTTGTCATGGCCCGGCCAGTTAAAGGAGAGATCCGTCGGGGCATAGCCCATCCCAGGACAATATACCAGTTGCGCCCGCGTTCGGCAAATGCGGCTGAATGACTTTCCTGGGCGCCTCCTTTGATTGTCAGAGCAGCCGCCCGGTTCCGCGATGGCGGCGAAAATCAGCACAAAAAAGAAAAAGCCGCAGATCAATCGAACCGGCCGCTCGTTGGCGGCATCTATCCTACACCACCCGCACCCATAATCAAGCTCCCTCATTGAAACAGCTTGATTCAGCGCTTACGCCCGATAGCCTCTATTCCATTCTGGCAGACTACGTGCTACTAATCTTGTTTTTTCTCTTTGGCAAGTTCGGCGGAGGTCTTGGCGCCATGTTTGCGCAGGAATGAGATAATATCTTGAGCTCGTATGAGGATGGGACGTTGTGCGCGGATCCCAAGGATCTGGTCTAACGGGGTATTGCCATCAAGGTTCTTTTTATTTATCGCGGCGCCGGCCTCGACAAGGATCTTTGCGGTCTTTCGACGGGATTCGTCAGAGATAGAGATGCCTCGCCCGATGCCGATCGAGTGCGCCCAAAAAAGACGGTACTCTCTTGCGGCCTCCGTGAGTTTGACTGCGAGATAGGTGCTGGGAAAGGGACTGCTGACGACATAATGCAGAAGCGTCCACCCATCTTTATCCGTCACATTGACGTTCGCCCCCGCTTCAAGAAGGAATCTCGTAACGTTAGGCCGACCATTAAAAAAAGATGCCAGCAAAGGTGTCTCGCCTCTTTCATTTCTGGCATTAATCCGGGCGCCCGCTTTGACCAACATTTTGGCGGTCGCTGGGGTTTCCGCGAAAAACAGAGGCGTGTCACCGTGCTTGTCTTTTGCTTTAATATCAGCGCCGTTCGCGATGAGCACACTCGCAAATGTTCCGCTACTGGTTAGCCCAGAAGAACTGCGGGAAATGTCTGGTACCCAGCGTAGCGCGGCAATATGCAATGGGGTGCAGCCTTGGTCATCTTTGATATTGACCTTGGCTCTAGCATCAATCAACAGCTGCGCCGCGCGAGCAGCATCTCCCACTTTCTTCTCGAAGGTGTGGGGACAGCCAAGGGAGATCATTTGTCCTTTCTCGATCATTTGTCCTTGCTTCTTTACTTCCTCCTTTAAATAATTTAAATGACCTATTTCTCCTTTCTCCTGTAAAAACATAAAGAACGTGCTCTGCATCTGCAAGAGGCAGTCCACCCAACCTTTGGCGGTCCAAACCAGTGCGGCCACATGAAGAGGTGCCCACCCGTTTGCGTCCTTGGCATTAACATCGGCACGATTCTTGATCAGGAGCTTCATCATCTGGAGGTTGTTCCGTTTCGCGGCTGTGTGAAGAGCTGTCCACCCGTTCGCGTCCTTGGCATTAACATCGGCACGATTCTTGATCAGGAGCTTCATTATCTGGAGTCCGTCTCGTTTCGCGGCTGTGTGAAGAGCCGTGCTCCCACGCTGATTCCGGGCGTTGATTCTGGGCTCATGCTGAAGCAACACTTTGGCAACCGAAGCCTTCAGGACATCATGCAGAGGAGTATTGCCTTCATTGTCGGTTACATTCACCTCGGCGCCGCGAGCGAACAAAAGCTCGGCGATACCGCTGTTGGCGCACACATGAAGAAGAGCCTTGCCTCTTTCGTCCCGGACGCTGACAAGGCTCGGGCGGCGACCGAGAATTTTCGCCAGAGCTGCGGCATTTCCCGAAGAAGCATGTTTGAAAGGAGTGGACCTGCAGGAACAGCATATCAGTATTATGGAAGGGAAGAAAAACATTCTCATCGTAATTCCCATAGCTCCCTGTCGCCAGATTCAGTTTTGCCTCTTAGATACTGGTCCATTTCAAGGTGGAGAATACCAATCCTTATCATCGTACGCCGTTTACCCTACACCACCCGCACCCATAATCAAGCTCCCTCATTGAAACAGCTTGACTCAGCGCCGGCGCCGAATATAGTTGCAGAGAATTAAAGAGAAGGTGAAAATGAAGCGGCTGAGGAAAACATTGACGCTGGGATTGGCAAAGAAGCGGGCCCGGCAATTGCCGCGGCTGGCCTTGCTGCTGTTCCTGTGGCTGTCATTGCTGGTTTATGGCCGTGAGACGCCGATGTCTTACGGGAAAGCCGCCAAGGTGGATACGGCCATTCTGCGGCTGCCGTTGATGAAGAAGGCGCCGGAGATAGACGGCGTGATGTCCCCCGGGGAATGGGAAGACGCCTCGGCGCTCTCGGGTTTCTGGTATGATTATGCCCAGTCCGATTTTCGGTTTCTGGCCGCGATCCAGACCCAGTTGCAGGTCTATGCGGCTTATGACAAAGAGCATCTGTATTTCGCCTTTACTTCGCCAGTCTATCCGAAGAACTCGTGGCTGAAGGCCCGCGGGCGTTTTCCCGACGTGCTCTCTCATCCACTATACGGCACATTGTGGGACGATCACCTTGAATTGGAGCTCCGGCCCCATGACAATCTCAGCAAGGCGTTTCAACTGGGCCTGTTCCGTTTTGACGTGAACCCGCTTAACAACCGCGTGGACTGGTACTGGTCGCAAGACCGGGGGCAGGACATGAAATGGTGGTCGAACGCCAGGATTCGGTCCTCGGTCACCGGCACCCGTTGGATTGTCGAGTTCGCCATTCCATTCAAGACCATGATCTACGGCAACTATGCCGGCAGGGACAAGCAGGGCCGGCCCTACGTCAAGATTCCACCCCCGGACGGGACCGTGTTTCGCACCTGGCTGGTGCGCGGTATCGGCGGCAACGGGGTCTTCTTCAACGCCTTTGACCAGCACTGCTGGAATACCACGAAAACGCGGCTCATACTCGATTCGCAGGCGCCCAGTTTTCAGGTCAACGACTTGGGGCCGATCATGGACGACATCATCAACGTGAAGCTGACGGTGAAGAACCACAGTCATCGTTCACAAACCGTGCAACTCGGTTTCTTCGTCGAAAACGCCGGCGGCACGATCTACTCGAGTTACGATTCCCCGAAGTTGAAAGACGGCCTGCTCGAGTTGGTGCCGGGCGAGGTCCAGCGCCTCAACTTGAAGAAACACTTTCCGGGCATCTCGCTCGACGACAACGTGCTGTGGTTTGACGTCCGCAGTGCCGGGCGGCCGGCGAAACAATTGTTCCTGACCCGGCTTATCCGCTTTCACGCGATGGAAGGCGGGGTGGTGAAGGACCGGAAAATGATTGTGCCGCGGGGCAGCGAGGACCCCGTGATCATGATCCGTGACGTGAGCTTCAAGGAACGCCGGCTGGATGCCATCGCCAAGCTGCGGCCGCCCCGGAAGGACTTCGATTTCCGCTGGCACTTCTCATCCTATACCAAGAAGATCAGCGGGGTTGTCGACCGGGGAATTCACGGCGCCAGCGACCAGGCCAGACGCGCCACGGAAGCAAAGCTGGTGGTGATGAAGGCCGACGGCGATGAAGACATCATGCGCCAGGCGATGGTGCCATTCGCGGGTGATTTTGCCTGTTTTCTGCTGCATCTGCCGGAACTGGTCAATGGGGAATCCTATCGGCTGTCGTTGTTGCTGTTCGACCGGAACAAGCGGATCGTCGGCGAACGCAACCTGGAACCGTTCACTTTCAAGATCGAGCCCTGGCAGCATAACCAGATCGGGCTGGAAGACATTGTCTGGGAACCGTTCACCCCAATGGAGGTCCGCCCCGAAGGATTCAGCACCTTGAAACATGACTTTTTTCTGGCTCCCAGCGGTCTGCCGCGCCAATTGTCCATCAAGCCAGATATTCGCGAACTGCCGCTGGAGGCCCGTCCCCGCGCCGGCAAGCTGCCGGAGGCCGGACTCCGTGAACTTGGCCGTGGCCCGCAGCTTCGTGCCCCGCTGCGTTTCGAGGTGGTTATCGGTGGCAAGCGGCTGCGGGCAAAGGTGCTAACCCCAGCGAAACTTACGCGGCAATGGCAAAGCGAGCTTGAATACGCCAGCACGCTCGAGGCCGGCCCGATCAGGATCGAGCTGACCACCCGCTATGACTGCGACGGGTCGCTGCACTGCAAGATGAGCTATGGTACGGCCAAAGCGATAGCCGTTGACCGCTTCGAACTGGTCATGGACGTGGGGGGCCAGGTTGATTTGGTGCTGTCCGAGACCGGCAACGGCAGCATGGCCGGGGCCGACGTGTGGGAGATGACTTTGCCCAACCGCGAGGGCGTGGTCTGGGACAGCCGCAAGACCCAGATGGAACTGTTCTTCAACAAGTTTGTGCCCTACTTCTCCTTCGGCAGCGCGGACCGGGCCTGGACCTGGTACTGCGACAGCGACCGGGGCTGGATTCTGGATCGCGACGGTTCCACCATGCAGCTTGAACGCAATGAACGGGGCGAAGTTACGTGGCGGGTGCAGTTCATTAATCACCAAGCCGAATTACGAGCGAAGGAGCAGCGCCGGATTGATTTTTCCATCCTCACGCATCCGGCCAAACCCAAACCGCGGAATTTCCGCCAGGCTGCCTGGCACTATTTCGCGGGCAAAAGCTGGGCCGCCGGTTATGCTCAGGAGCCGATTGACCTTCCGGATGAATACCTGAAGAAACGCTGGCGCCAGGCGGCCCAGGCGCCCAAGAACATCCCCTGGGAACAGGCCCCAACCTGGCGCAAAGACCACCCGCCGTACTACCGCTATGGCCAATGGCGCAACATCGGCGTGTGCGCGGAACTTGATAAGACCTGGGAAGACAAGGCCACCTATTTCTTCGAACGCCATATCCGCGTCGGCCGCCGGGTCGGTTGGTGGATGGACGAATACTTTCCGGTATCTTTCGGGCGGAGCAATAACCTGGCCGCGGGCAACGCCTATCTCCGCGACCCCAAGTCTGTGGGCAAGGACGAACTGCCCTGGCACAGCGGTTTTCTAACCACAACGATGCGCAATCATTACAAGCGGCTGGCCCGGGTCTTCGCCAAAAACAACGTGCCCCAACGCCAGCACACCTGGTCGAACAATGCCTCAAACATGATCGAGCCGTTCATTTTCAGTTCCCTCTTGGTGGAAGAGTGCGGCGCCGCCCATCGCTCGTATGAAATTGACGTGATCACCCAATTCCCGAGTTCGCTGTACCGCTTCCTCTCGAAGAATCATACCGGGTTGGTGACTACGGTTTGCGCCGACGCCACCCCGGCCACGGCCGGTGATGACAAGCGTCTTGATCGGAACCATTTCGCCCGCGCACTGCTGAACGATATCGGGGTCTCTCCTTCCGGGCCGCACGGGATTATTCACCATAAGGAACAAGGTGTACGGCTGTTGACCGAACTGGCGAAGTTCGGGTTCTTTGAGGACGACGGCACGGAGAAAATCCCCTACTGGCGCAACCGCCAATACGTTTGCATGGGCGACCAGGACCCTGTGGCAAGCCGGGTTTACGTGACCGTTTATCGGCGGCCCCTGGCAGCCGGCAGGGGGTTCAAGGCCTTGTTCGTGATCGTGAATGAAAGCGATGAAGCGGTGGAACTGCCGCTGATTCTCAATGATCCGAAACGTATCCTGGGCGGACCCAACAACCTGACCGCGGGGGCAATCCGCCGGCAGGCCCAAGTGCCGGAAGCCATCCAAGCGTGGTGGCAGCGAATAGCCGTTCGTGACGCCGACTCATTTGCCCTCGAGGACATCGAATCCGGCCAGATCGTGGCCCGAATCGAAGCTAAAGCTGAAAGCCGCGAACCGGCCGGCTATGGCCCGGTCTATATACCGTTTCACGAGTTTCGCGTGCTTTACGGACAGTTTGACCCCGCCGAATGATCAGTCCGGGAATGAGGAAACAAGAGATGCCGAATTCAGAATGCAGAATACCGAATACTGAATACCGAATACCGAAGGCCTCTCTCTTGGCGTTCTTTGGGCTGTTAGTGGTGACGCTCACCACATTCGGCAATGACGTGGCGCCGGTTACCTTGAACGGACTGGACATCGAGACCCCCAAACATCGGATCAAATTGGCGCCGACCGGTCTGCCGGCGCAAATTGTGATCAAGGCCGGGGCTGCGGAACTCCCGCTGGAATTGCGCGGCAAAGACGCCAAAGCACTTGGCCGGGCCGTCCTTCAGGCTATTGGCCGCGGCGAACAACTCCGCGAACCGGTGCGGATCATTGTCCGGATCAAGGGCAAAACGTTCGTCGCGGCGCCCGTGGTCCCGATCAAGCCGCGGCTGAACGGCAAAAGTGTTTCGGCCACGGGCAAACTGAAAGCAGGACCTGTGCCGCTTACCCTCACCGTGGTCTACGGTGAATCCGGGCGGATGGATCTTACCCTTGCTTATGGCGGCCGCCGCCGCCGGATCACGGCGCTGGCGTTGATTTTTGCTCTCAATGGTCCGGTTGACACCGTAATCCCCGGAAATCCCGTGGCCGAGCAAGTGCGGGCGTATAAGGCCGCCGAGTTTGCCCCTGCTCCAGGCGAGGGAACTGTATGGGCCAATACCGGCAGGTTCGTCCCGAAACACGGCCGCAATCTGCCCGGGGTCCTCTCCCGCGTCTTCATTGGTAACGGCGACCGGGGGTTCACCTGGCTCGCCGCGACACCCGCTGGCTTCGAACTCAACAAGGCGGCCCCGAGCATGGTCTTGAAACGGGACCGCGCCGGCCAGGTCACTTGGGAAGTGCTTCTCGTGAACCGCAAGACCCGGCTGACCAAGCCCCGCCAGGTGAAATTCAGCATCCTGACCCATCCGGCGTACCCGAAACCGGCGAATGTCCGGGCTCGCGCCTGGATAGCGCCACTGACCGGCCTGCCGCGGGCGGACCGGATTCATGATCGGCAGGAGGGCATCGAATTCGTGACGCTGACGGGTCCTGCCGGCGGTGACGCGCTCTCGGTCAAGCAGCATCTGGCCGCCACCTACCCGATCAGCCTGTTTCGCTATCTGGCCGGCACTCATACGGGTCTGGGCGCCCGGCTTAACACCAACGCGGTGAAGCTGATTCGGCCCGGAATGTGTCCGGCCGTTGACCGTATGGCCTTGGGCCGGGCCCTGTTGCACGACATTGGCGTCGAGGCCGTGACGCTGGCGCACCTGGGCGAGGCGGCGACCGTGGTGAAGGCGTTGGCCGAGTTCGGCGCCTTCGCCAACGATGGCAAGACCGAGTTCATTCCCTACTGGCGCACCGGCGCCATCATTCGTTATGGCGAGGAATTTACCGCCGGTGATGCCTTTGCGACCACGACAACCGACCCTCTGGCCGACGTGCATCTGAGTGTCTGGCGGCGTCCCCATAAACAGCAGGCCAAAGCCATGATTGTCGTGGTGAATGAATCGGCCAGGCCTTTTCGGGAACAGCTTTACGTCTTTGACCCCAAGCGGCTGTTCGGCGGGCCGAACCGCGTCCTTGCCAGCCAGCTCATTGCCGGGTGGGACATGAGCCGGATTCCCAAGGACAGCGACTGGAACCGGGCCCGGCTGCAGAACACCGTGCTGTCCCATGGCGGCCGCCGGGACGCCGGGGCGGACGTCTCCCTGCTTGATATGACCGACAAGGGTTTTGTGCGCCGGGCCGCAGCCAAGGGCGATCTCGAAGTCTATGGCCGGGTGTATATCGCGCCGAACAGTTTCAGGATTCTCTACGGCGCCGGCCGCTGAGCCCGGTCGCCGGGCGAATGTCAGGGAAAGTATGGGAGTATAACGATGTGTGAGTACGTGAATAAGGCGAAGAAAGCAAGAGCAGGTTCACACTCTCCCATGTCCCCCCACTCCCACACCCCCCCACTCCTCCTCGCGGCAGCCTGGCTCTTGTTGCTGGTGAACAGTTATAACTGGGCAAGAGATGATACCGGTGATAATGAGAGCAAGAATGACCAGGTAATTATTCTCAAGAAAAACGCCAAGAAATCAGCCATCCGGATCAAGACCACCGAGGCCAACGCCATCTTGCGCCGCGTGAATGAAGCTCTTGCCGACCACCCCGAAGGTTCCCGGGCCAGAATGATGCTGCGCTCGGTGTTTTCAAATCACCCGGACCACTACGGCATGAACGCCTATCCATACGCCGTAGTGCCTCTGAACGAGCAGGGACAGCCGCACGGCATCGAACGCTTCTTCGATATCGGCGCGGGCGGCGGGAGGTCCTCTCGCACCACGCCGTGGCAAAACGGCAAACGGCACGGCGAAGAAAGATTCTATGCGGGCACGAACCTGAAAGCCACGATCCCCTGGGTGCATGGGAAAGTCCATGGTGTCCGCAAGACCTTCTATCCCGATGGCACGGTGCAGGTGGAAACCACCTATCAGCATGGCTTGGCCAATGGCGAACAGCGCCACTACGACCCGAAGGGCAGGCTTGTGCGGCTCGCCAAGCTGAAGCGCGACAAACGGCACGGCACGGTCAAGGATTTCTGGCCGGATACCGGCAAGGTGAGGCGCGAAATCCCTTATGACGCGGGCAAGGTGCATGGCTCTGTCAAGGACTATTACGCCAATGGCACGCTTAAACGCGAAATGCCGTTCAAGAATGACGCCCTTCACGGCGTGGAGACCAGTTACAACGCCGACGGCAAAGTCAGCCGCAAACGCTATTGGCTCAACGGCGAACCCGTTTCCAAGACCCAATTTGACAAAGAATCGGGGAAAAAGAAGATTAACCCATAGGGAAAAATACCCGGCGAGGTCCTCCGAGCCCGGTATTCGGTTTCTGAGGCGCAAAAACCAGCACAGAACCAGACGCTGAAGCAAAGCAGGGCAAGAAAGAATGAATCGGCTGGGAAAAGTACTGACGCTGGGCCTGGCGAAAAAACGCGCCTGGCAATTACTGGTTAGCCGTACATTGGTCTCGCCTAGCCCTTCTCATCTTCGTGGACCTGAACCCGGAACTCGCATTGGCACTCGGAGCACTCGGCGATGGCATCACCAAGGTGGGATGGAACCGCGAACACCGTGCCACACTCAGGACAATGAACTTCGCCTTCGTCTGCAGTGGGAATGGGTATGTAGCCTGTCTCCACCGTCGATACGCCGACGAGTGCGCCGCTATCGAACTCCAGTCTGGCCGCTATCTCGTAATCGCCGACCGAAGGACAGGCCAGTCCTAGCACGGTCAGGCCGCGGCCAATGCTTAGGTCACCAGTGAATGCGGCCCTGCAACTCAGTCCATAAGCTGATCCCAGGATGCTCTTGTCAACACTAAGGGCCTCGGCAAGGACCCCGCTCAGCCTCGCCCCGTGATCGTCCATCAGGACAAGCCTGACAAGATACAGGTGGGATTCCAGCACCCGGTACGTGGCCGTGTAGCCTCTATGAACGGCAGTACAAAAAGCCGTTGACGAGGCAACTGTATCATGGAACTCCATCGGCAGGAGTTCATCGTCTTCGGCGCTAAGCACAGGATGTCGAGCGCCGTTGACCTGGAGGATGTCGTACGACTCATCTTGGTAATTCAGTTGAACGTGTATCTGTGCCGTCATCCGTTGATGTCCTGTACCACAACTACCCGGTTACCCCGTCAATGGCCTCCTGCCAGCTTGTTCTCCGCTTCATTGACTCCGTGTGAGTCTCGCCAGTTAGTTGCATAACGTAAACTACAACACCCGCGCCCATTGTCAAGCTCGCTGATTAAAACAGCTTGACTCAGCGCGGGCGCCGGATATCCGCGCATATACGGTATTCGCAGCACGGATTATTTTCTGGTCGCAGGGATATTGCGGGGTGAAATTGTGTAGCGTACGGACGTACTCTTGAGCATTGTGCCCTTGCCTTTGCCGGGCAGCAGATCAATTAAGAGGTTATGGAAGCGCGCGCCGTTCATTTCACCAGCGCGACCGAACTGCGGCGACACGCGAAGGACTTGTGGCTGTTCAAAGATAATGTAGCCGTACTTTTTGTAACGTCCCACGCGCACACGTTGAGCAGTAACCGCCGTGCCGCCCGCCTGGCGCCACTTGCGGTCAACAAAGAACTCGACCGTGGCAAAGGGGACGTTGCGATGGTAGTAGGCGTTGCCCAGATAGAGCGGGATGACCTCGTAGAGTTCTGCGACCCGGTCCCGGCGGTTAGTGGACAGCGATGAAGTCACCGTGATCCCGTTACGGTCAAGCTCAAAGCGGCGCTGGTAGATGGCCTTGCCCCTGAGAACGTCGTGGGGATCTGCGTATTTGCTGGCGGCGAGTTTGCCCATAACGTGCACAACCGCTTTATTAGTGCCACTGACAGTGTATTTGGCGGTGATCTGTCTGATCCTGGCGGTGGAGAAGTATCGCCCCCCCTGACCCTTGCCGGTTATGGCATGCACGGCCCAGCGCAATGGTCCGCGGCCCTTCGCGTCAGTCCATTCATCGGGTGTGCCGCCCTGCGTGGCCCGGCAGCGGCCCAGGATCACTGACCCGCGCCCCGGCATCCAGAAAGCAGACAGACTCCCGCCTGACTTGCCGCTAACCCCTTTGGCCCACTTCGAGGCAATCGCGCCGCTGTGAATAACCGCGCCATAATCCTTGAAGCGCGCCGCCAGGAACTCGCCGCCGCCATTGAGGTCCCTGATGAACTGCTTGCCGCGGGCAAAGGGCGGCAGCATCAGGGGTGAGTTCTGCCGCGCCAGACGCTTGATCTTCTGGTAAAAGCCTTTCTGGTAACAGTCGTATGCGTAAGGGAGCGGCCTGGCCCAGTGGTTCTCTTTCCACGTGCCCGGGTCCTTGGTCAGCGGCTGGGTAATGGCTTTGCCAAGCTTGTTCTTGATCGTGGCGCGGATCTCGGCCTTCATGGTCTTTGTATCCAACACCTTGAATTTGTCGCGGCTCGGCCGCTTGGGCTCGGCAGACCGGATCGTATACAACGCCTTGTCAGAGAGCATGGCCATGGCCACGTCCCGGAAATACCAGGCCCACTGATCATGCGGCGCGTCCATGCTGGTGCCAGTGCTGAAGTGCGTGGGGCCTGACTCAACGCCGTCAGGCTCAGGCAATGTCAGGTGCGACTTCAACACCAGCATTTTATCGAGTGCCCTGGTCACCTTGGCATCCCGATACAAATGAGCTGCCCAAGTCAGGAAACACAAGGCGATGCCCTGGTATGAAACGTCAAAGGCATTGCCGTGCTTCTCATAGCCGGTCTTTGAGGTGACCCGGTCAATCACGTAGTGGGCACGCTTCAGCGCCTTGGCCGGCAACGCAGGGCCGCCGATGGCCTGTGCCGCATAGTACATGCCCACAAGTTGAAAGAACTCCATGTCTGACCCGCCCATGCCGTGCGGTGTCCACTGAGTCAGGCGCGTGAACATTTTCTTCAGACCCGTCGCATAGGCTGCCTGGATTGGTTTTGGCAGTTCGCTCTTGACCACCCCGAACACGTACCCATGCCTGATCGTACTGCCTCCCAGATAGTCCGAGCGCTTATTCCGGCCGTTGTCATGCTCGTTGTCCAGCATCATAAGGTCCACAGCCGCAAGAACAAAGGCGCGGAGCTTGACGGCGCGGGATCGGTAGTAGGGGTTGCCGGAATAATCCCACTGGGACCACCAGGCAGTATACAGGCCGCGACCTGCCCCCAAGTGCACACCGCCGCCTTTCTCAATCGCCCCCAAGGTAAAATGCCTGGCCGGGGCCCTCAGCCCGTCAGTACTTGGAAACCAACTGCGGCTGCCGGCCAACAGCCACAAGCGGTACACCTTGTCTGCTGAACCAATTTCACCCAAGACGTAGCGTACCGGTTTCAGAGTCAGCTTGAAATCGTTCTCCGTAAGCTTCGCCAGGTAGCTCTTGAGTGTCTTCTGGTACTCATGCCGTTGAGGGAGGCCAGCCTGAAGCGTGCCGCCGGCAACTGTCAGCGTAAGCGTTATCAAAAGTGCTTGGCAAGGCCATCTTGTCACACCACGTACTCCTCGCTCCTGAATACTTCAACTGAATAATATGGCCGGGCAGCGCGCCGCCGTCAAATCCTCCCCGAGTTTTTTGAAACAAGTGTATCTGATTGGCTCTAACCTTGCTATGCCGGCATTATTCGCCAATGCTGCCACGCCCCTCGCTCGAGCATGGCAAGAGAATGTGGGCAAACATGCCCGAATCTCCCATATCGCCCAATATCAAGCTCCCTGATTGAAAAGACTTGACTCAGCGCCGGCACCGGATATACTTGACGAGAAATACAAAAGGCCGATAAGCAATGAAAATCCTCGCGGGCATATTGATTTCGCTGTATCTGGGCCTGACACTGTTCGGGCTTTACCAGTATAAGGCGCATAACCGGATGTGGGGTATGAAACTGGTGGTGTGGATGTCAGGGGTGGTGCTGCTGGTCGGGGTGGGAATGCGGTTCGAATCTCTGTTCTTGCCGATTTTTGTAGGCCTTGGTTTCTGCTTGGCGTACCTTGTGGGCTGGCGGTTGATTGGCGGGCGCTTCACAGGTTGGAAACAGCACTTGATTCGTGGCCTTGCCTTTGCGCTGTGTCTCGGGTCCTTGGCGGCTATGCGGTATTGCGAACTGACGGATTTCGACCACTGGCTGATGGGCCTTGGTGATACGTCGTTCATGGAGATATGCAGATTCCTCCTGTATGGACTGCCAGGCTTTTTTCTCGTGGGCGCCATCAGCTTTCTGGCCAGCGCTGCACAGGAAATACGGAAAAGGCATAGGGAGGGAGGTCCAGCTATTACGATGAGCCGGCGTGCGAAACTGGGCTATGGTCTGATTCTGCTGGCGTTGTTGCCGTGCGTGAACTGGTACATCGCTGGGGCGTTTCTCTATGCCTCTGCCGAACGGGGCCAGACGCGAATTCTCGCGTGGGTCCTGTGGAGTTGGCCAGGCAGTGTCAATGCCAAGAACACGAATGGCTTTACGCCGCTGCACCTGGCGGCATATAGGGGCCATGGCGAGACAGCCAAAGTGCTGATTAAAGCCGATGCTAACGTCAACGCCACGAGCAAGTATGGCAGGACGCCGCTGCACCGCGCAGGAGAGTGGGGCCATGCCGAGGTGGCCAAGATCCTGCTTAAGGCCAGGGCCGACATCAACGCCAAAGACTGGTTCGGTGGCTGGACGCCGTTGTACTACGCGGCATCTCAGCGTCGTACCGAGATGGCCAAGCTTCTGCTCAAGGCCGGGGCCGAGGTCAATGCCAAGGACGAGTATGGCAGGACGCCACTGCACCTGGCGGCATTCATGGGCCATGCCGAGGTGGCCAAGATTCTACTTAATGCCGGGGCCGAGGTCAATGCCAAGGGCAAGTATGGCGAAACGCCACTGCACAAGGCGGCATACATGGGCCATGCCGAGGTGGCCAAGATTCTACTTAATGCCGGGGCCGAGGTCAATGCCAAAGACGAGGATGGCCGCACGCCGCTGGATGAAACCAAGCATAGAGAGCCTGAGATTGACCCGAAAAAGCAGGCAAAATGCGCTGAACTCCTGCGCAAACACGGCGCAAAAACCAGCGCTGAACTAGACGCCGAAGCAAAGCAGAAGAAGGCAAAGAAAGAATGAACCGGGCACTGAAAATACTGACGCTGGGGCTGGAGAAGAAGCGGGCCTGGCAATTGCCGCTGCTGGCTGGATTGCTGCTGCTGTTGAGAGGTATATGGGAAGCCCTTTGGGCGACTGGAAGTTAGCCCACAGCGGAGCATATGCGAAGCTGTGGGAATCAGGTGACCATTTATTTTTTCACCCCCGCGCCGGGATTGAGCATGTGCTCAATCCCGGCGCGGGGGTGATTTTTCTGTTGCCTATTTCCCATAGCTGCGCTGCGCTTGCTATGGGCTAAGTTCCAACCGCTGCCTGCGGCAGCTTTCCAGCGCAAGGCGCTGAACTGCTAAAGAACCGCGGCGCGAAGACCGGCGCTGAACTGGACGCAGAAGCAAAGCAGGGCAAGGTGGAGAAGGAGTGAACGTCCAATGTTCAACGTCGAAAGAGTAGGAAACTGAAAATATGGACCTGGTTATTCCCGGTTATCAGGGGGCCGGCTTGGCGGTGACCTTGTTGTTCTTGAAATCGAAAATGATCTTCTGCCTGGCAACGATCACCTGGCATCGGTTGGCGCTGAGTTTATAGGACGAGATTGGCGCGGGCGTTTTTCCGTGGAAGTTGATCACCGACAGAAAGGTGGCTTTCTTGCCCTTCTTGCGGGCCATGAGAAAAGGCGCCTCCTGCCGGACCAGCCGGTACTTCACATTGGCCCAGCCCGTGGCGGTGTAGAGTTGTATATTCGTTCTTTGGACGTTCAGCAGTTGATAAAACATGCCGGCGTTCCCTTGCT
>SDBT01011021.1_pt1 | contig 14572 bp, 13 predicted proteins | sample 2277101 | NCBI WGS metagenome assembly SDBT01 (sample SAMN10404973, study PRJNA504765) | marine sediment metagenome | isolation source: marine sediment core GS10_PC15, 103 cmbsf | place: Arctic Ocean: Southern Knipovich Ridge | collected 2010
CAGTTGCTTCTAAACTGAGTCTAGCATGGTAGGTTTTTGTCATGGTTTGTCGCTAATGACTTTAACCTACCAATGTAAATTATTGTCGGTACTTTGTTAGCGAAGTTTTTGAAAATAACTCATTAAATCGAAATTGAAACATTTTTAAAATTCTATGATCTTATTTGATGAATTTAAAAAGTGTGGAGACGATAGGATTAACATTAAAGATTTTCACAATTGTATGGAAGCACAATTGAAGTAACCTGGGATTATTCTTCTTGTCGAATAGCTAGATACGAGAATTACTATAATGCTATCAAAAATATTTGACCATATATCATTCCGAAATTTTAAAAGGTGAAAGATTCTGATGATGAAATAAGTGAAGGGTGAATCATATGCGTCTTAAAATTTCCTTATTATCGTTTGTTTTTCTTTTTTTGACCTTATTTTCTAGTTCTCCCGCTCTAAAACATATTAATTATCAAGTAGAAAACTATTCTCAAGGTGGTGTGGGTGTTGAGATTTGTGAATCAATACCTATCCCTGGAGATGATTATCTTGGAACTGATAATGATCCGAAACATTCAATTTCCGTTAAGTTATCTTTCCCTGATCCCTTAAACGACTGGATTTTCCGGAAAGAACATACCATTAATCCCTCAACAGGAGCAGGATCAAATTATCAAGTAAGATTTATTGTTCATTTTGGAACAGGGCTGGATTCAGGTAGCAATGTTTATCTTGATGGTCATTGTCAAGCAGATTTTGATGATATACGTTTTACCTCAAGTGATGGTGAAACAGAACTTGATTATTGGGTTGAGGAGACATATCTTGGTGAGAATGCGACAGTATGGGTAGAAATCGCGACTGACCTCAGTTCATCAAATCAAACAATTTTTCTCTATTACGGCAACTCAGAGGTTTCAACGACTAGTAATGGGACAAATACTTTTCTTTTGTTTGATGATTTTGAAGATGGAATAAAAGATTCACAATGGGATTCTGGTGGAAGTCCTAGCGAATCTGATGGGAAGCTTAATTGCACAGGGACACAATTAGAGTATTACCAGTCTTCTAGTACATTTTTGTATGCAGCTGCTATGGCACAGCTCAGTGTAGATGGGATCGGCACATCAGCTTCGTCCTATTTTGGTTTTAATCCTAACACAGCAGCTGGAGTAGAACCCAGCGAGATGTTCTATTTTGATAATGACGAGGATGATCCTCAACATAGGCTCTGGTCGGGAACATTTTCTGAAGGATATACATATACTAATATTTCCCAAGTAGAGGAGAAATCTACATATCAAGTACTTTGGAACAATAGCGTGGCTAAATTCATTCGTAATGGGGAATTATTGGATACTCATACTACCTATGTTGCCAAGTCTGCTATGCCTGTAATTCTAGAATCGTATCATACATCAGGAGTAATTGTATTTGATTGGGTATCTGTACGAAAATATGTCGATCCTGAACCTATATTGGGAGGTTGGAAAATTCAGGAAAATAATACGGAACAAGAAATCCCATCGCAAAAGATGCCAGAGCACTATTTGAGAATGGAAGACACTACTGATGAATATTTGTACTACTACCTGAATAACTCTGTGAATCGAGGAGATGGAGTGACTGTTGAAGCACGGGTTCGCTTAGAAACTAATATATTAGGAATTCATGGACCTTTGGGAATTTATATTCAAGATGGAACTCATTGTTTTATTGTGTCAATTGGTTCAGATTTTGTGAAAGTAGACTACAACTATTTACAAAAATTCATCTGGACAGATGGGGATACATTCAATGGCTCTTTGTGGCATACATATCGATTAACAGCTAAAGAGGGTTTATTACATGTCTATGTTGATGGAAAATCGGTTGGCGGTCCATGGACGACACAACGGACTGATTATTTCAATTCTATTCGATTCGGATGCTTGTGGTCTGTAACTTATCAAGGAATAATTGACTGGGATTATGTTTATGTTGCTCAAGAGGAGGAAACAGCTCCTCCTATTAATCCAGTATGGGATATTGTACTTGACATGAACAACTCTCCCAGCAAGCAAAATTGGGCAGCCGTTGTAGGAGCTGGAAACGTAATCTCATTACCGTTTGGATCGAATGATTTAACTCCTCCTAGTGTTGATAATCCCCCAATAGACATTGTTTTATCTGAGGGGGAATCGGATTTGATTGAGTGGTCTGCTTTTGACTCCCATCCCGCTGGGTATGCTATTTATCAAGATGGAATAGTTCAAGAAGCTAGCTTCTGGCGCGGATCCTTAGTAAGTCATATAATCGAAGGCCTAGGCCTAGGTGTTTATAATTACACTATCATATTCTATGATGAGTTTGGAAATTGGGGGAAGGATATGGTTTTAGTCACAATTGAATCAGATACACAAACCTCAACAACACTTACGACAACTAGTTCCCCTCCAATTGTTACCACAAGTACAACAACTACTCCTGTTATTACTTCTGGATTTTCTCTTCCAATAATGATATTATTTGCTGTATTTATTTTCTTTTTACGGCGAAAAATCTACAATAAAAGATTGAATTTTTAATTGCTCTGGTATATTACCTATTTATTAACATAAAAGCGTGAAAATGATGAATATTTTTCAGATTGTGGCAATATGTGGAATGCTTAGTCCGATCATATATACTGCGACATGGATTCTTGGTGGGATTTTACGATCGGATTATAGTCATATTCGAGATGATATAAGTTCACTATATGCAGTGGATGCTCCTAACCAACGACTATATCAATCATTCATTATTATAAATAGTGTTTTACTGTTTGTATTCTTTTTAGGATTACATGAGGGGATAAACGATGGGGGAAGTTCAATTTTAGGACCAGTAATATTATTAATAAGTGCAGCAATAGGAATACTCGTTGCTTTCTTCTTCCCTCTGGATGCTGGGGGTGAACTGATAACATACAGAGGAAAAATGCATCTAATCCTGGTGGTTACAATGGGAATATTACAAATAGGGGGGATGGTAGCATTATGGTTTCGATTGCAGTCAGTAACAGAATGGAGTGCTTTTGCTACATTTTCACTCATTTCAGCAATAGTTTCGTTAATTCTAGTAATCATCGCAGGTATTTATGCCACAAGCAAATACAGGGGTTTAATAGAAAGAATAATGGTCAGTCCCTATCAGCTTTACTACTTTGTTCTTAGTCTGATGGTATTTCTACGCAATTGATAAAAAAAATGGAATTATAACATACCAGGAGAATAATTATATGAAAGTTATCGCAATTAATAGTAGTCCCCGTAAAAATAAAGGACTTACTGCGAATATCTTAAGGCCTTTTCTTGAAGGTATTCGTGAAGGTAATGCAGATTTAGAATTATTTCATACTAAAGATCTTACGATCAATTTTTGCCGTTCATGCTACTCTTGTTGGACCAAAACACCAGGAGTATGTAGTCAGAAGGATGATATGGCCGTTTTACTTCCCAAGTTTCGAGATGCAGACATATGGGTATTTGCTTCTCCAATCTATTGTGATGGAATAAATGGATCAATGAAAACATTGATAGATCGCTTGATTGCTTTGCTAAAACCTTTTACTGAGGTCCGTGATGGTCGTTGTCGCCACCCCTTAAGAGAAGATGTGAAACCAGGAAAGGTAGTTTATGTTTCTAGTGCTGCTTGGTGGAAGGTGGAGAATTTTGACCCAATGATTGCTTATTTTAAAGCGTTTTGTGATAATTTTAACAGAGAATTTGCTGGTGCGTTACTTAGGCCTCATTCAGTCGCTTTAGTGCCTTTGCGTAAAGAAACTGTCATTGATGAGATAAATGCTGCGGCCAAAAAAGCTGGAAATCAAATGATTACACAAGGAAAAATTTCTCATGAATATCTTTCAACTATAAGTCAGGAATTAATGCCTCAAGATGATTATATAGACGTTCTTAACAAAGGCTGGGAAACAAAATCATAATATATTCCGTTATTGAACTATGGTACCTTTAAAAGTTTCTTTGGATTAATTTCTCATGAATATAAGAACTAAAGTAAATACCTTTTAACAGATAGTTCAAATAATGCTAGAAATAATTAATAAATAAAATAAATGTGCAAAGATGTCTAAAAAATGAGTGAAGATATAACACAGAAAAAACTTGCTGTTCTAATTGATGCAGATAATGCTAAACCAAGCATATTAGATGATTTATTGTCTGAAATTGCAAAATATGGAGTATCAAGTGTAAAAAGGATTTATGGAGATTGGACCACTCCACAAATGAGAAGTTGGAAAGAATTACTTGTTGATTATGCCATTCAACCAATGCAACAATTTCGTTATACTGTTGGTAAGAATGCTACTGATAGTGCGATGATTATTGATGCTATGGATTTACTTTATACTGAAAAACTAAATGGTTTTTGTTTGGTTTCAAGTGATAGTGATTTTACAAGATTAGCTTCTCGAATTCGTGAGTCTGGATTAATTGTATACGGTTTTGGAGAAAAAAAGACCCCCAAATCATTTGTTGGTGCGTGTGATAAATTTATTTACATTGAAAATATTCTGAAGGAAGAAAGAGATCATCCACCTCGTAAAGTACCTGTTACTAAACTAAAAGGTGAAACTAAGTTAATTAAGCTATTAAGAAGTGCTATTGAGGCTTCTGCAGACGAAAGTGGTTGGGCTCACCTAGGAAATGTAGGTAAAAATCTTGTCAATCAATCACCAGATTTTGATCCACGGACATACGGTTTTCGCAAACTAAGCGAATTAGTAAAAGCTATAGATCTCTTTCAGATTGATGAACGAAAATCTCCTACTTCGCCAAGTAAATCGATTTATATTAAAGATATAAGAAAGAAGGAGACTAATTAAACGGACTTATAATCTTTCAAATACTTAATTTCTTTTCATCTAATGAAGGGATATAAACAATTCTGGTCGTTTCTAGTTGTCTTTTTTTTATTATCGTTTTATCCAAGAATTGATGAATCTTCAGGAGATACAAATGTATTCATATACATTCGTCATGAATATCTGCCAGTTGCATTATCTAGAACATGGCAAGAAGCAAAAGTAGCCTGCGAAGCTCGACAAGGCCATTTAGTTACAATTACTGATCAAGAGGAAAATGAATTTGTATTTAGTTTGGTTTTACAATTAGGATGGGAAACAATTTGGCTTGGTTTGACTGATGAAGTAAATGAGGGGAGATGGCTTTGGGTTACAGGAGAGGAAGATTTTTTTAGAAACTGGGATTTTGGTGAACCGAATGATGCATTCCCAGGGGAAGATTATGCTTATATGCAAGGAGGAGGTTTATGGAATGATATTTATCCAAATGAGATTTTTTATTATATCTGTGAGTGGGAAAAGGAGCAACTTTTAGCAGTCTAATTAGGAGTCCTAACTATTGGAAGAACATATGGAACTTGAATCGTTAAAAGAAAAGATTATCACCATCTTTTTTAAGTTGCGTTTCTATATAGGAATTCTATTTGCAATCCCATACTTATTTTTTGGCTTCTTCGTTGAACTTGCACTTTTGAATTGGGAATTAGATGTGATGATTAATTCGCTTCTACGTCTCATATTTGCTATTATAATCTCGATTTTTCTTCTACCATTCATTTGGATGACGAATGATTATTTTGATGCTCCTTATGACTCTCTTGATCCAAAAAAAAGGACTCGAAATATTTTTTGCTCAAATAAATTAACGAATAACCTTTATTCGGGAGGATATCTCATCTTAATTCTCCCACTTGGAATTAGTCTTGTTTTTAGTTTTTTGCTTGGACTCGAAATATTTATTCTTACTATCCTTATTGCCCTAATGGGTTTTTTTTATTCAGCTCCTCCGATTCGTTTCAAGGAAGTGCCTGTGGCAGATCTTATTACTCATGGAATTTATGTTGGAGGTTTTTTCTTCCTCTTAGGAGGTGCAGTGATTACTCCACTGTCATCATTACTTACTCAACAACCACCATTGTTTTTAGTCTTTTTACTCCTCGCAATAGTTGATATGTCAGGTATTCAATACAATTCTCAATTGAATGATATAAAAGTCGACAGTAAGAGCAAGCAGCAAACCACAAGCTTATGGATTGGGAAACATTATAGTATATTGATTCTTCGAGGATTAGTAGGTATAGTACTTGGTTGTCTTCCTTTGTATCTTTTTTTCCTATTTAATTCTTCTATCTATAGTTTCTCATTATTACACATTTTTCCCGATATATTTGTACAGTTGATTTTTGTATTGAGCCTTGGAGGTATCTGCCTTTATTTTTGGGGTACTCGTGGGGGATTTAAGAATATTGATGAAATACAAAAGCGTTCGGTGTGGCTTCGTCATCGCTTTATATACCCCTTTGTATTAATAGGCATATTGCTCATTAATACACCATTCCTTTAAAGTTGAATGAAATTAAACTTAGGTAAATTATGACCATAGTCTGCCCGTTTTAACAATGGGAGGTTCCTAAATTTTTTTAGGAATATTTTAACGAACCCCATAAGCAGCATTATAAACAGTTGTTATTTTTCTTTTAGATGGCATTTTATCTGTTTAGAATTTGATCTTATGGTTCGATAACACTTATTGAGAATTCTCTGTATTCTTATTTGATTGTTTTTTATATTAAATTTGAATACTCTTTCCTAAGAGTTTCCACACATAATTCTAGTTCTTCTCTAGTTAAAATTAGCTAACTTATATCAGATGATGAGAATGAGCTATAGAAGAAGAGACGATGACGATCGCCCACCGCGGGAAATGCACAAAGTTACTTGTGCAGATTGTGGAACAGAAACCGAAGTTCCTTTCAAACCCGATGGAACTAGACCGGTCTATTGTAGAGATTGCTATAGAAAAAGGCGTCCAAGAAGTTATTAGACCTCTAATAATTTCTAGATTTTTGCCTTTCAACCCTACTTTTTTTTTTTTATTATGAATAATGATGATAATCCAAAATCCTTATTTTTTTAGAAATATTAACAAAAAATCAGCTCTAAATGATGGTATGATCTTGAAGAGGAATGTTCAATATGAAGAAAACTTTTCTTGCTCTGGTGAATTATGATAGTCAATTTGACATCAAAACAGTAATTGGCCAAGGAAAAATGCTCTGGCAAGGGAAAAATGGATTTGAATGGATAGGCTCTGATGATAAGGAATGGAAGGATGCATTTATCATTCAATATTCGGATTCCAACAGTCTTGCTGCAATTGAACGCTTCAATAATGCTCCTTTTACACAATTAACTCTTTTAGCTATTAACCCGCTTTCTTCTATTAAAATCAAATTATTGCAATTCTTCATGCGATTTTTTCTTTCTAAATTACCCTTTAAATTATCTTCAGATGATAAAATCGTTGTTGAAGAATTATTGGGGACTTTAAAGAGTCCTATTCTTCCTTCTTCTGAACAATTTTTACGCCTCTTTGAAGAAGACCAAGGAAAAACCCCTGTAGCTATGTTAAATTTGTTAAAATACCGTTCAATTCCAATATATCCCCCAGATTTTACTGGTAAAAAAGAAAATTCTGGCGCTGCAGCATATAATCGGTATGGTAAACACGTTATAAGGGTGGTTGCTAAATTAGGAGGGTACATCATTCATTTGGGGAAAGTAGAAGGTTCGATAATAGGTGATAAAGACAGCTATTGGGATGAATATGCGATTATGCACTATCCAAATCGTGTAGTTCTACGGACAATGTTATCATTAAAAGATCGTGGTAATGGCGATATTAAAATCCATCGAGATGCGGGGTTAGAGCACACAAAGGTTGTTGCTTTGAATCCAGATATTTAAAGTCTAATGAAGATTTTGGTAAAGTGAAAGCTATATGGAAATAACATTTGATTATGTACCTACCAATGGAATTAAATTGCATACCGCCTTCAGCGGGCCAAAAAATGGCAAACCAGTTTTTCTCTTACATGGTTTTCCCGATGCTTGGTTTGGCTGGGAATCTCAAATTCACGCTCTTGCCTCTGTAGGTTTTCGTGTAATTGTTCCTGATCAACGTGGTTATAATTTAAGTGACAAACCTAAAGGGAAAGCTAAATATCGTATGAATATTCGAACACAAGATATTCTAGGTTTAGCTGATTCATTGGATTTGGATCGTTTTTATCTTGCTGGACATGACTTTGGTGCCATGGTTAGTTGGTCTATTGCAATGTTTTCGCCTGAACGCTTGCAATGTCTTGTAATTGCCAATGTCCCACATCCCCTTGTAATGCAACAATATATTCGGAAAAATTTAGCTCAGTTACGAAAAAGTTGGTATGCGTTCTTCTTTAGAATACCTAAACTTCCAGAGAGATTTGTACGAAGGAAAAACTGGAACCGGTTGATGTCAGCAATGGCGAAAGGGTTGTCAGAGGAAGAACGGAACCGATATCGTGATGCCTGGGCTCAAGAAAATGCAATAACAAGCATGATTAATTGGTATCGAGCTGTGAGTATCAGGTCATCATCTCAAGAGTCAACCACATCAATTCGAATCACTGTTCCTACACTTATTCTTTGGGGGAAACAGGATCCCCATATTAGCTATGAGATGGCCCAACTCAGTGAGGCCGTATGTGAAAATTGGAGGTTAATTACATTTGAAGAAGCTTCTCATTGGGTTCATCAGGACGAACCTGACCGATTCAATAAATTAATGATTGATCATTTTAAAAATAAATAAGTTTCTATTAAACAGATGATACCAGTTAATACCTTCTAAGCGTTAATAAAGAATTATTTTAATCTGATTTTTTAATCCCTCCAACTAGTTTGGATATTCATCTGTTGAATGGTAGAAATAGCTCATCAAATATAGGATGTAGATTTCTTAGACTTTCGGTATCAGTATTCCAACTTAGGAGGATTGAATCATAAGTTTTAAGCTCTCTAGCTAGGATCTCAAGCACTTCTCTAATATATTCAATACTTGTTTGACTAATGGCATAAAGAAGATAATTATTACTTTTCACTCCACATTTGAATCGTTGTAGACAGATAAAGAAATTCTCTAAATATAAGATATCTGGAATTTCACTAGTAGTTGTCATAGAAAAACCTTGGATAGCTGATAACAGTTCACCAACAAGAATGGGGTATAGAGACAAATCAGAAGACCTAATATTTTGTCTTCGAATAACAGAAAATCCATCATTTATTAATCCTAATTCATAAATTATTATATTTGACATTTAATAGTCATCTGCAAAGAGATATATTATCGTCCCTTTTTTATTTTTTTTACCAAAAAAACACTTATACTTTTTCTTTCGAGGACACGATTCTTCAATATTTTTCTTATTATTATCTCCTAAGGAAAAAGTTCATTGTAATCAAAATGTTACTTTATAGATTAGTCTTTCCCGATAACCAGTATAAACACTAATATATCCACTTAATAATTCATCAATTTCCTTATCACCAGAATCAACTAATAATGGTTGGCCTTCGAGTGAATTGATTTTATTTCTTGTAGCTATAACGATTATGTTATCTTTTCTAATTTGTTTAATTATTTGTGGACTTAATTGTTGATTTCCTCTCCCAAATAAGTATCCCTGTCCTCCAATAGGTGTTATAATCAGCTTAGCTGCTTTACCTTGAATATAAGATCTGAGTTGTGTTTCATTCAGATCATTGGCAATTACTTCTTTGTTATATATAAGATCAATTCCTAATAGAGTGTTTGGTAAATGTAACTTCTCCATAACTGCTCTCGTTGTGGTACCTGGACCAATTATATAGAAACAATCATTTTGCATATTTTCAATGATTTCCTCTGCTATTGATTGATGAGCAAAAGTTTCTGTTTCTGGACTACCCGCTTTTAATGCCTGTACATGTTCTCTTTCATAAGGAATTTTTAAGTAACCATATAGTTTAGCAGTTATAATTCCTTTTCTGAATGATTCTTCATCAATATCCATTACTTCTACTTCTCTAACCCTTTCAGTACGGTTTTGAAGCATAGAGAGAGCTAATTCTCCTGCATGTCCTGGACTTCTAGCAAAAACGGCTGAATGAATTTTAACACCTGTTGGTATTCCTAGAACTACCAAATTATCTCCTATTACGTTATATATATCTCTTGCTGTTCCATCTCCTCCTGCAAATAACAATAGGTCAATTTTTAGTTCTAATAAATCTTTAGCTGCTCTTTTAGTATCAGCTGCGGTAGTTTCTCCTTTTGATATTGAACCAAGGATCTTTGGTTGAAAACCACACTTTTTTGATACGATTTCTCCCATTTCTTCAGGATAAGTTATTAATTCGATTTTATCATTCATCGGAAGTAGCGTTTGAATGGTAATGAAAGTACGATTTTGTGATTCAGGGAGGGCACCTAATTGTTTAGCTTGCTCTAAAATTTTGTTACCATCGGTTCCCTTTAGTCCTACTTTTCCTCCCATCCCAGCAATGGGATTTATGATTAACCCTACTTTTTTCACAATAATCATCAGTTCCTTTGTATGTCAGTGAATAAAGAAATTAAAAGAAAGATGGTTGATTTAAATTCTATTATTTTTCCATTTTTTTAAATAGGCTCTCCAGGTAATAGCCCATTTTTCAGGGTCGTCTAAAGAGTCAGTGATAAGTTTGTGGACAACACTATTGTGTGGCGCACTTTTAACAATATCTGGATTTGTATATGCTTCGTCTGCAACTCTAGCTAATCCTGCAATATATTCATCTATTTCTGCCTTGGAATAAGATTCTGTTGGTTCTAAAGTAAATGGTTGAGGAACAATAAATGGATGATGGGAAGACCACATATGGAACCCAAAATCAGCCATTCGATTAGTAATATCTTCAGTAGTTACACCAGTATCATCAGTTAGCTGTTTCCAACTATATCTAACTTGTTCTATCCTATGATGGCCTTCTGCATATGGGGCACTAGCTCCTCGAATTTCTAACACTTTTTTCAACAAATAATTGTTGTTTAGAACCGCAATTCGTGACACTTCTTCTAATCCTTCACTACCTAGACTCATAATCCATGAGTAGGCTTTTATCACTGCAGGAACAACCCCATAATATGCTCTCACTTTTCCTATCGTATGAGATACTTCAAAATCAAAATAATATTTGGATCCATTGTAACGTACCAAGGGAACAGGTAGAAATTTTATCAGCTCTTCTTTTACTCCAAGTGCTCCAGCTGAAGGCCCACCGCAGCCGTGAGGTGAAGAGAAGGTTTTATGAAGATTAAAGAAACACATGTCAAAATCTGCTTCTTTTGCTCTAGCAATCCCTAATAATCCGTTGGCATTTGCTTGATCATATCCACATAATCCCCCTATCTCATGGATAATTCTCGTAAATTCTCTTATTTTTGGATTATAAATCCCAGTATCTTCTGGGTTTGTTATTAGTAAGCCTGCTGTACGATCTGAAATAGCTTCTTTTAATGCTTCAGGATCAGGTAATCCCTCTTCATTAGGATATATGTCTATAATTTTATATCCTTGAACTGCAGGAGCAGCCGCGTCTGAGGGGTGAGAAAATATCGTTGTAATAATTTCATCCCGTTGATCACCTTCTTTATTATAGTTATGATAGGCTTTTATGATTGAACTCATTGTCAATATTGCTTGGCTACCACTTGCAGGTTGTAATGTAAATTTATCCATACCAGATATTTCTCTGAGAAATAAATCCGTTTTATAAAAAATTTCCAAAATGCCTTGAACTGTACTGATGGGTTGTGATGGGTGTAATTCCGTTAATTTAGGAGAAGTAGCGAAATTTTCATTAATTTTTGGACTATATTTCATTGTACATGTTCCTTGTCCTATATCAACGTTTAAATCAGCCCCAAGAGTTTCTTGAGATAATCTTAGATAATGTTTCAATACTTGCATTTGAGAGATCTCGGGAAGATTAGGTTGTTGTTGTCGAAGCATAGTTTTTGGGACTTTTGATAGGCCATCTCCAACAACTGATTTGATTTCATTTTCAATTATGGGTAAAAGTATTCCTCGCTCTCCTTTACTACCTAATTCAAAGATAATTGGTTCATCCCATTTAGCTTGGTGAAAATGTCGTATTTTTGTTTTTTTATCTGTTTGCATGATGATGAGCTTCCTTTCGTTCTTCTAACGCTTTATAATTACCTCAAAATAACAGAAATTTCCTCCGTCAATCGTTCAATATCTTCTTTTGTGTGAATCTCTGTTACGCAATACAGTGCACTTTCTCCAAGAGTGGGAAACTCAGTAGAAAGATCTTTTCCTCCAAATATTTTCTTATTCACTAAACCACTATTAATTTCTGAGACTGCCTTATTTGCGTCATTAAAATCTACAATGAACTCTTTGAAATGAGCGGTTTGATTGAAAGGAATAGAGACTCCTTCAATATTAGATAATATTTCCATAGCATATTGAGATTTTTGTAGTATGAGCTTTCCCAATTCATGCATACCCTGAGGGCCTAATAATGCTAAATAAACTCCTGCTGATATTCCCCATAACGCTGCTGCCGTACCTATGAATTCTTTTCCTTTTTCTCTTTTACTAAAAGAAGTCCTATCAAATGTTACATCTCCAAATCCATATTCCCCTTTAACCACGGTAGGAATTATTCCAAACAGCCGGGAAGGATATTCCATTACAAATTCTTCTTTATCATGAGTAGCGATAAATCCTGCATGTCCCCCACCATATTGTATATGAACTCCTAATCCCTGGATATCACCACAAACAATATCCGCTCCGTAATTGCTTGGTGGAGTTAATACTCCCAATGAAACAGGATCTGCACCAACAATGCTTAATGCTCCATTATCATGAGCGATTGATGATATTTGTTTTCCCTGATCATCTATACACCCAAAATAAGAAGGATTTTCGAAATAAACCCCAGCAGTTTTCGTGGATATTTTTGATTGAAGATCCTTTATATTAAATTTCCCTGTTTCATAATCGGTTTTTATCAACTTTATTTTCAGGAGTGGATTACAATAATTTTGAATTATTAGAAGTCTATCAGGAGCTATAGTTTCTGAAATTAAGATTTCGTTTCGATCCGTTATTCTAGAAGCCATATGAAGAGAAGTGCTTACTGCTTGTCCCCAGTCATAGGTCGGAACATTAACAACATCCATGTCCAATAATTCCCCCATCAAGCTTTGATATTCAAATAAAGCATGAAACCTGCCATGGTCTTCATAGGGTTCACCTGCATACGCAGTGAGAAACTCTGAACGTTGACTGATTTCGTCACAAATAGCTGGGACATAATGTTGCCAACACCCACCTCCTAGAAAGCTGGTGAACTCTTGACAGGTTTTATTTTTTGCTAAAATTCTTTCAACATGTCTTTTTAGATCAATTTCAGAAAGAAGTGCCTGTGGAAGATTCATTTTTCCTTTAAATCTTAAATCATCTGGAATATCTTCATATAATTCTTCTATGTCCTCGATTCCAATTTCCTGTAACATTTTTGCCTTAATTTCTGGTACAGAATTGGGTATGTAAGGATGGATCATACTTTTCTTGTTTTTCATTTTTGATTCTCCTTTCAGTATCCACTCTTTTATTCAGACTGGTACTAGTTATGCTAGTCCTCCACCATCTACAACTACTGTAGTACCTGTTACCCAGCTTGAAAGATCGCTTACCAAGTAAAGAACAGTATGTGCAATATCTTTAGGAATACCGACTCTTTTAAGTGGACGATCAGCAGCTTCCTTCATGAATTCTTCCTCATTTTGGTTCAATTGTACTGCTTCGCTTCTTAGGAGGTCTGTATCAGTATCACCAGGACATACACAATTTACTCGTATTGAATGTTTTCCATGATCAATCGCCATCGCTCTTGTCATATTCACAACCCCACCTTTAGCAGCACAGTACGCAACAGCATTTGGTCCTCCTTTTAATCCCCAACCTGATCCAGTATTAACAATACTTCCTCCATTACCTTGTTCAATCATAATAGGAATCACATATCGTGAAAGTAAAAAGATAGCCTTTAAGCTCACATCAATAACTAAATCCCATTCATTTTCACGTAAATCAATAGTATTTTTCCTAACTATGACTCCTGCATTATTAAAGAGAATATCTATCTTACTAAAATCTTTAACAATGGTCTCTACTGTTTTTTTACATTCATTATTTTTCGTTACATCACAACTATAGAATTTAGCTTTTCCTCCAAGTTTATTAATCTCTTCTGTTGCAATTTTTCCTTGTTTTTCATTAACGTCTACCAATGCAACAGTAGCCCCCATTTCTGAGAATAATTTAGCTGTTGAAAGTCCAATACCAGAGGCTCCTCCAGTAATTAGAGCAACTTTGTTATCTAACGAAAGAAGATTATTTAACTGATTGTTTTCTTTATTCATCAAGATCAACTCATAAGAATTTGTCATTAATTAGCCATTGAAATAATTGGAAATGATACACCTATTACAGTTGTTGATTTTAATAATTACTCGAGTTGCGCTTTAAATCACCTCCTATAAAAAAATGTCCTTTCACCTCTTCTCAAGAAGTTGCCCCCACTTCTTGATAGATTTGCTCACGGTGGAATTCATCCGCCCAAGAGGGA
>SDBT01011022.1_pt1 | contig 14572 bp, 16 predicted proteins | sample 2277101 | NCBI WGS metagenome assembly SDBT01 (sample SAMN10404973, study PRJNA504765) | marine sediment metagenome | isolation source: marine sediment core GS10_PC15, 103 cmbsf | place: Arctic Ocean: Southern Knipovich Ridge | collected 2010
TATATTGCTTTTGAATTATTTTTTCTAAATTAAGTAATATATTTCTTCAAAAATTTAATTTGAGCACTTTCGCTTTCTAAAGAAAAAATTCGTTTAATTGCCGGATGTTTTTTAATTATATATTTACTCCAGCCCCAATCATTTTTAAATAAAAAATTATGGATTATGTCCGCTTCCATTAATAAAGGAGTATTGAAAAATTTAACTTCGGGTAAATTCATATTACAATTTTTTGTCTTCTTAATTATACTTTTAATGAATTTATCTTTCTTTTTAGTATAAACCTCCCTTTTATCTTGATATTTTTCGGCGAGTTTTTTCTTTAATTGGGAATATTTTTTCGCCGTATTTTTATGTTTAATCAAGTAATCCCTAAATAAAAGTGTGTTTTTAATATAGATACTTCCCGCTTTTCCAATATGGAGATAATATATCCTCCTTTCTTTTGGGCCTTTTGTAAAAAACAACCGTTCTTTTGTTTTCTTATCGTCCTTTTTCGGCTCATAACCTATCTTCTTTAACTGTCTAATATGTTTTGATGCTATTTCTAAAGACGGAATGACAATAATAATGTCTATAATCGGCTTTGCCAGCATCCCAAAAATCGCCGTGCTCCCGACGTGTTGAATGTCGAGTGCGTCTTTTCCTAATATCTTTTTTATTTTTTTTGCTTCGCGCTCAAAACTTTCTTTCCACTTTGAATTATATTTAACCAATTTTACTGTTCCGCGTTTAAGCCCTATCATAAAAAAATTTATAAAAAAGCCGAACACAATTAGTGATGTTCGGCTATGTTAAGAAAGTCCAAGTTCGCGCGCCACGTCGGGGTCCAAGTCGGTTGTAATAAGCGACCTAATTTTAGAAATTTCAATCCATTTTATTTCCGCGACTTCATGCGGTTCCGACGGCTCGACAATCGGCTCGGGCGAATTCAAAGAACAAAGATGATAAACAATGGTTATTAAAAACTGCGGATGAACGCGGAGTGAAATCTGGTGCACCGGTTTAATATCGTAGCCGGTTTCGTCTAAAATTTCTCTCCTAACACATTCTTCTCTGCTTTCGGAATACTTTTGCTTCCCGCCAGGGAAAGCCCATTTTAAAACCGAGTCGTTCTTGCCTTTTTCTTCTTTAACCCGGCGAATCATTAGTACTTTTTCCTTATCATCCAAAACAATTCCTAGATTTATAAAATCCTTACTTTCCTTCTTTTTTTGCCCTTTGTTGTTCATTTCACACCTCACTATAGAGGTTCTATTGATTAAAAACAATCCGGGGTTAAAAAAAAGGGCGGACGCAAATTGCGTACCGCCCATGATGTGACCCACGTACGGGTCTGGTTTGGGGGATGAATCTCGCCCCAGATGAATTTTGGCCCCTTGTTGGCGAATGCGCGGGATATTTAAAAAAATACGCACGCAGGGTTGACTTTATTTATGCGATGCGCGGCAAGGGTAAATGATAATTACAAAAACAATATGACTGTGTAATGACGCTTCGCCAACCGGGAGCTAAATAAAAGGTGCACCTTCGCCGGGATTAATTCTTGACCCGGCGAAACAATCACATGAGTCCCCGCAGGATCCTCAAGTGATTGTTTATATTATACTCCCCTAATAAAATTTGTCAACCCAGCCAATAAAATTGCGGTCCCACCGGGATTTGAACCCGGGTTTCCAGGATGAAAACCTGGCGTCCTAGACCGGACTAGACGATGGGACCAATCCTTTTTATAACCTCATCAATTTCGGCTTTTGTTGTAAATTTACCCAAACTTATCCGCAAACTGGATTTTATTATGTTTAAAGGCAATCCGCAAGCCCGCGGGTCATTATTTATAAAACATTATCCTGATACCATTCTATTGATTTCTTGATTCCCTCTCGAATAAAAATCTTAGGCGTATATTCAACTACCGCCTTTATTTTTGAAATATCGGCAATATCTTTAGCCACCTCTCCTATTCTTGACGACCTAACACAAATCCGACTATCCGAATTCATTTCCGCCTTAATAAGTTTTGCTAATTCAAATAACGACACACCATATCCCGTAGCTAAGTTGTAAATTTCATTTTTGACAGTATCAAACTTATTGAGAAGCAACACCGTGCCATCAACAGCATCGGTAATATAAGTAAAATCCAGTATTTTATCTTTTCCAAAAATAATCAAATTTTCGCCTATTTTACAGTTTTTAATAAATAAGGGAACAACGCGATTACTCTTATCATACATTCCGTATATATTTGAATATCTAAAGATGCAAAAATCTATACCATAACATTGTTGATATGAATATATTATGGCTTCTCCACTAATTTTCGACGCGGCATAAGGACTTTCGCAGTTTTTTATTTGAGTCTCATCTTCAAAATGAATATTGTGACTGGTGCTGCCATACACCTCCCGCGAGGAAGCGAACATAAATCGTTTAATACCACTTTCTCTGGCGTACTCAAGTATATTAAAAAGTGTTTCAAAATTGTCTCGCGCAAGAGATGGATTAAGCACTAAATCATGAACCCGAGTATTTGCTGCAAGATGCACAATAATATCAATATCGTTAGGAAAAACGGATAAAACACGAGCTTTGTCGCGTAAATCAATATTAATGGTAACCGCACCCACCTCCTTATTCCATTTATTTGGCTTCCAATCAACACCAACCACTTCATGCCCTTCTCTCAAGAGTTGCCTACATAAATAAGTGCCAACCATACCACTACTACCCGTTACGAGTATTTTCATAAATTATTTTTCGGCTTTTGTAGTAGTTTAATATATTTTTTAACTCTTGAATCATTATAGATTTTAACAGGTTGCTGTACCTCAAAAAAGATTTCTTTATTTTTAAGTCTATAAAAATAAAGGTCTAAAAAATTACCAATGCGACTTATCTGTTTTAATACCACGTTCTCTTTTTCTTTATAATCTTTTTTCAAATCCTCCTCTTTAATTACTGACAATAGTTTATGAATAACAGATAACTTAATAAATAAAATTGCGATTCTGTCTATGACCATTCCCGGACTTTCACTATAAAATTGTTCTTGAAAATCAAGCGGCGTAATCTGCATTTGATTTTTAATCTCGGTATCAATTTTCTTAATCAAATCATTTCTAATTTGATTATTTTTATCTATTTCCTGTTTAGTGGTGGCAATATGTTCTGAACCAAACTCAATCATCCTTGCTAAATCTTCAAAATCCCATAACTTTTGATTTATTTCTATATTTAATCTTATAAGATATATTAATTCATCTTCAGACTTAGGAGCAATCAATGCATCACTAAAAAAATCTGAAAAGATTTTAGATATTGTTCTAAAATTAAGCATATTACTAATTCTAAAAGTTTTTAACGAAACTTACATTAGAAAATCTGTTTAGAGAATAATCGAAAACTGCTTTATTTTTATAATATGAATTCGGAAATAATTTGACCTGTTTTCCAAGTAATGTAGCGCCAATAGCTATGTGTAACCGGTCAGTGTTTATTTGTTCATACTTTCGTAATATATCAATTAATTCGCTAAGAGGCTTTGTTGCATACCCATTATAAGATAAATCGTTATTCGGTTCTGGTAATATATGCAATATTGATTCTTTATCCGATCGAAAAACATTAAAAACACCCTTTCCTAAAGGGGTTGGAGAAAAATCATTATAGAATGCGCAATCGTGCCATAAATATATCTTGCCATTTATAAGTTCTTTTTCTAAAAATTTTACAGAAACTTTTTCACGGCAAAAAACTGTTAAATTACTTGAGATATTATTTAATACTTCAATCTGCTTTTCGCCAAATATTGTGTGAGGAAGAATGACTATCTCGCTATATAAATCAGGTTTTTTAATCAAGAAGTCTTTAATATTGGAATAATAATCGACAAAATTACCACCACCATCTATAAACAGTACATTATTATATTTAGGTGAAGAAATATTTACATAGCGTTCCGAAATATTAAGTGACAATAATAATTTTTTTGTTCCGTGCCAAATAAAAGAATCTCCATAATTACCAGAAAACCTAAAAAAGTCGATTTTAGTATTTCTATATTTACTCAAATATTTTTTTAAATCAAGCTCTTTCATAATTAGGTAATTATCATACAAAACTTTATTTTAATCTACATACAAAAATTTTCGGATGAAGATACGCATTTGCCGATGTTATGAATTTTAACCCTAATATTTTTACAATCTTAAATTTTGATTTCAAGATAATTTTTTTCAAAATTTCATGCTTACTCGTGTAAACAACCAACTTACCTCCACGATTTAACGCTTCTTGGCAGTATTCAACAAAGCACCGATACAGACTTTCCAGATCTTCATTTTTTGATATACGCATGCCAAATGGCAAATCAGACGTAATTACATCAAATTTACCCATGTCAGGATTGTTAAATATATCTTTTTCTTTTATTTGTATTCTTCTTATTAGTCCGGCCTTTTTTATATTTTGTACAGATAAAGAAAGATATTTTTTATTATTATCAAAACCAACTAATTTTTTAAGATTTGGATAACATTGACCGGCCTCAATAAGCAATGTCGCGCTTCCTGAAAAAATATTTAAATAGGAATTTACGTTTTCTAATTTACACAAAGAATTCATTGCGTATGCGATTGTTGAATTCATCGCTCCGCTTATATTTTTTACTTTATAATCTCTAAAAGATAAGGGTTTTGGAGTAATTTGAATGCCGACCTCCCAAATTCTGTTAAATTTTACAATGTGTATTTTTATATTTCCATCTTCTTTTTCTGCTAACCTGTATGTTTCTTGTATATATTTGGCGATATTACGAACTTCTGAAGAATCTGAGCCGGCGCAATCTATTTCAAAAGTCTTAAATTTATTTTTACTTCCACTAATGACTATTCCCATAAGATCGCCCAGTATTGATTTATGATTAGAGACATAAAACGGATTATATTTAGAATCTTGCGCTATAACATATGCTCGAGAAACACTTCTTAGGTGTTTAATTTTTGTAAAGTCCTGTATAAAGTCCAAATAGAGCGAATCCTTTTCTTCTTTAATAACGCTCATATCCGTGTATTGATTTATTTCATTTAAAACAATTTCTCTCAACCCGGGAATAAAAGCTAATCTTATTTCTATTTTTAATTTATTCATATATATAGCTTGATCTGATTAAAAACCTTATCAGTTCTTATTCTCTCCATACAAAATTCTTCACAACAATTTAATTCTTCCTCTCTCAAATTATGCTTGCAAAGTTTATGTCTATTACTATCACAAATCGGCACGGCATACTCTGACATATGTATATAATCAGGACGGGTTCCCCCAAAAATAATAAATGCCTCCTTTTTAAAGCTTTGAGCAATTATTGCAGGAGTAGAATCATTTCCGATAAAAAACCAACAATGCTCAATAAGTGACATCATTTCATTTAATGAGTAATTCTTTTCAAGTAGCACACATTTTGTATTATATTCCGCCTCTAGTAATCTCGATAGTTCAATAAATTTTTTATATCCCCAGTTTCTTTTTTCTTCCTCCCATTTACTTGTAAACGGCGCGATAAGAATATATTTACCCTTAATGATATTATTCCAGCCATTATTTAACATCGGAATATCTTTAATGCTTATATCGCCGAAACCAATTGACTCCATATATCCCTGTATATATGTTTTTTTATTATCGCTAAGTTCGTAAGCCAGTTTTATTATTATATCGCAGTTAATTTCCCCCAAATTAATTTGTTTGTATTTATATATTTTATTATAGGTATTGAATATTAACTCCACATTTTCTATTTTTGTAGCTAAATAAATTTTATCCACGTATTTTAATAAAAATCGCGCAATCGGTTCAGTCATTATTACATCGCCCAAATGCCCACTACGGACCAAGCAAACAGATTTGATTCTTCCACCCTCAATCTTTTTCCTAAAATATTTTCTATACCAAATATTCAATGTAGTATCGTAAATAATTCTACCCTCGGGTATAATTGTCCCCCAAAATGTCCTATGCTCAAAAAACCATCTCTTATTAATTTCGCCGATATTATTTTTAAAATCTTCAACATATTTTTTAATTACTTGAATTCGTTCAAGCCAGGGAGAATTAATATCCGAGGTAGAATCATCTTCAAATAAAGCCAAATTTTCCCATTTTTTATATATCTCATCGGCTCTATCCCTAAATTCAAAATGTAATAATTTCGCTTCATCCCTTGGAATAATAAAAGGATTCCAGTGATACTCGCCAAAAAATTCAGGATTATTTTCGGTTTTTACATAATGCCCCCCTACGACAATTTCCATGTTTTTATGATTTTTCACAATAGTTTTCCTAAAATGGCCATATTTTTGCCACTCTTTTTCTGGCCACGGATAATAATATTTTGTTGTATCCACTGCATGCGCCGGAGAACATCTATAATCAGAAAGCGTGTGATCAAATAATGCATTTGCCCAACCGATAGTTGCGTAAGAAATATTATTTTTCTCTAAACGGGTCGTAAAATCATGAATAGATTCATCTTTTATTGAAAGAAATTCGTCGGCATCTAAAAAAATAAACCAATTGATTTTATAATTTGCATTGGCATAACTGAGTAATTTGTTTACAATTTTTGCATGGTCAAAAACTGGATTTTTTTCCTCGACTACAATCACCCTTGAATCATCTTTATATGAGTCCAATATTTTACTTGTATTATCAATTGAACAGTGATTAACAATAAATATATAATCAAAACCAAGATCAAGATGGTATGAAATGTTCAGGTCTATATACGACTCTTCGTCTCTAACACACATAAGAATCGCTACAATATTATTTTTTTTAATGTGTTTCATCGGTATTTTTAATATCTGGTTTTAATTTCTGGTTCAAAATCTCATCTAATGTATGTTTAAACTTATAAAATGCGGGGTGGGTCGGATAAGTGGCATGAAATAATGTCACGCCATCTAGACTCTCTATATTAGCATTTGAAGTTTTACTAATGAGTATATATTTATTCTTTGGTAAAATAGACAACTCACCACTCACTAAATATTTTGTAAGTGCAACCGCTAATGACCCTTGTTCATCATGGTGAGTTTGTTCATCATCTTTTATATTATTCTGCCACCACTCAAATTCCCTAACTAAATCACCGGAAATGTCGTGTCCTGCTTTTTGTAAAAAAAACCCCGCATTTACAAAGGGCGTATCCAAAGTTGCCTTCTTATTCATTGCGCCGTGTTGATAAGGTTGACCAGAAAACTCATCCATAACGGCAAACTTAATTTTAGGATTGAATAAAATTGAGTCAATTTCCTTGGGATATTTTAATAAAAATACGTCAGAATCTACATAAAATTCGTCTTGATTAATGTCTAATCTTGATAAAGGACACCACTTTAACCATGTTGCTATAGAATTAATACAAAACCTCAAATTACTATCTAAGGGAAACTTTCTAATATCTACGCCTGCGCTCAATTGCCCTGAAATAAAGTCGGGATTATCAGTATAAATAATATATTGGTGGTTATTTCCAAACTGTTTTTTAAAAGAAAAGATACTATAACGAAGCAACTCAATATTTTTTGATATATATCCTCCCCAGATTGACCACCTAAAAATCATATAAAGTTAACCTTTTTAAGAAAGTCTTTAATGGTTTTTGCATAATCATATATAAAAATACTGCGATTATTAGATTCTCTCATATTGTGCCTTTCCTCCTTATTCAATTTCACCGCCTTAAGGATTGCGCTTGAAAACTCGTTTTTATTATACGGGTTAACCCATATACATTCATTGTCAGTATAAATATCTTTTACGCCATCAATATTACTGCCGATAATTACATATTCCATACCACCAGAAAACAACTTAGCCTCAATCGCAGTATGCGGAATAGGATCCATAGTAGACGGGACGCAAACAATATCAGTATTTTGAGTACGAAGTACAGTTTGCCATATTTCCGGATTGAAATCGTCTATAATAATTGTTCTTGGAATTTCCCTTTCATACTGTTTTAGGAGTTGAAAATAATCATTTTCTCCGGAGTTATTTGGGGCCTGCAAAAGCATGTAATGATTAGGTAATAACCTCGCAACCCCCCGCCATGCATCCAGCAACTCCTTTAATCCCTTGGCGATAGAAGCTCTCCCCCAACTAAAAATAATTTTATATTTTGGATTAATGTTTATACCAAATTTATTAAGCTCGCTTACATTAAAATTTTGGCCAAGAAATGTCTGATAACGCCCAAAATATAAGCCATTTATTAAATAATCATTTTGAGTAAAAGAAAGCCCATAATCCCTTATTAAGTGTTGACCAAAATTTCTGCCTATTGCGAGCACGGAAGAGGCGGGATCGTCTTGAATTTCTCGGAAAGCTTCTTTTTCAAGTTTTACTCTTTTTTTCCGCCACTCCTCATCTCCAAATTTGTGGTTTAAACCGGCACTACGGGGCATATAAAAACATCTTAATTTTTTACCAAAAATTTGTTGTTTGAATTTACTAAAAAGTAAAAAAGGAGTATCGTGTAACATTAAAATATTATCATCTTCGTCTTTTAAAATCATGTTTAAAGCCGTAGCTAATGATGCGCATGCGCACTCCCACTGAGGAAAACTTTGCCACATATCAAATTCATTAAAACCGGCAGTGCCATTACAGAGGGGGATAAGATGACCACCAGTTCTTTTAACAAGTTCAACACTATTTTGAAGGCGTTCCTGGTTAAATACTTTTCCACCAGGGTCTGCGGAAATATAAGCTAAACTAATTTTAATTTTTTTAGATTTTACTAACTCATTAAGAGAAGAAATTGTGTCCTGCATCGTTGTGCCAATACCACAGTAATAAGTGCTAATACCATCATATGATACGATAATTAAGTGTTTTCCCATATTATTCCTCAATAATAATATAATCTCCAATACTTACTTTAAGAATATTCTCAGCCGATGCGAGATTAGCAGCTATTTCAAGGGTGTTATTGCTTCCCTTGTAACATAACAATTCTCCATGTGCAACCTCATTAAACGTATTAGAAATTTTTATAAGACGCGAAACATTATTAATGTTTATTTTTAAAGCATCTCTCTTATTAAAGTCGTTACCGAGAGGAATATTAGTTTTTACATTACCGAATCCATCTATATAAGTAATGACAGAAACTCCACCATTAAGAATAGGGATAGAAACAAGCCTGTTTCTACTAATCGGCTCAACTATGTCAAGATTATCTTTAGCTATTTCTATAGCAGCAGGCGTAAATAAGTCTCTACCGTGAAAAGTGGTTGATTTCACGGGCATAAATTCTTCTTTAATCACATACGACTTATAAGAAACCATAGGGTCGTTTAAAAGATAATGAAATAGACCATTATTTGGACCTATAAATTTGTAATTTCCCATATCAAGGAAAATTGGTTCTCGCCTACTTCCAACACCAGGATCAACTACGCAAATAAAAATAGTTTTATTGGGAAAATAATTATAAATTTTATCTATTACAAAGGCTCCGCTTAATATTGAAAATGATTTAATACTATGGTCAATATCAATGATTTGTGCATCTGGAAAATCTCTCAAAATTAAAGCCTTCATTGAAGCAACAGAAAAATCAAAACCGAAATCCGTTATCATTGCAAAAGTTTTGTCACTCATGCTATTTTATTGACCCATTAATAATTATCTTTAAACTTTTTGTAATTTTTCAATTATTTAGGTTAATAATCCTATAATAATATAGATTTTAATCTTTATAAATATAATGGATAAGGCGTCTACTTTCTTAAAAACCATTTTAATTAATCCTTTTTGCCAGACTAGACGATAGGACCATTATTAACGACAAATAAAATAACTCTTATTTTAATACTTTCTTAATTCTCCTTAATGCTTCGTTAATTTCTGATTTAGTTGTAAATTTACCCAAACTTATCCGCAAACTCGATTTTATTATGTTTAAAGGCAATCCGCAAGCCTTTAAAACGTAAGACGGCTCAAGCAAGCGCGCCGAACAGGCCGAACCGGCGGAAACCGCAATTCCTACTAAATCCAGCATAACCAACAAATCCTCCGCACTGTTTTCCGGAAAATAAATATTTAAATTATTCGGCAGACGATTTTTTAAAGAACCTGTCCGCAACGCCAGCAAGCTGGCTTGCGTGGCGGGCGGGCCATTCAATTTTATCTTAGGATTTATTTTTTTAAGCGCCTTTAAAAAATAATCTCTAAGCGTTGAAATTCTTTTCGCCTCTTTCTCTCGGTTTTTTACGGCTAATTCAACTGCCTTCGCGAGCCCGACAACCAAAGGAATGTTTTCTGTTCCAGAGCGCAGACCAAATTCCTGTCCGCCGCCAGTTATAATAGCTTTAAGTAATAAACCTTGAATAATGCGCTTACTTATATAAAGCGCGCCAATTCCTTTAGGACCGTAAATTTTATGCGCCGATAAGGTCATTAAATCAACCCCGAGTTTGTTTACATCACAATCTAAAAACTGAAACGCCTGAACAGCGTCCGTGTGAAAAAGAGGATAAACACCCGAACCGCGGTAATCTCTTATAATTTTTGCCGCTTCTTTTATAGGCTGGATTGTCCCAATTTCATTATTCGCATACATTATAGAAACTAAAACGGTCTCCTCATTAAGAGATTCTTTTAATTTTTTAAGATTAATCAGCCCGTTTTTATCAACCGGTAAATAAATAATCTCGATACCTCCGGTGGACAAATCCCGCGCCGTCTCTAAAACCGATTCATGTTCAATCGTAGACACAATTATCCGCGATTTTCTTATTTTTGATGCCTTAATAACGCCTCGCAATACCAAATTATTGGATTCTGTTGCCGAGCTGGTAAAAATAATTTCGCGGAAATCCGCGTTTATTACTTTAGCAACTTTTTCTCGCGATTCATCCAACGCCTTCATCGCTTTTTGCCCGAAATAATGAAGTGAACCGGCGTTGCCCCATTCATTTATAAAATAAGGCTTCATTGCTGTAAAAACTTCCGGGTCAACCGGCGTGGTCGCGGCATAATCAAGATAAATTTTTTTCATAAGCCGATTGTTATTTTCTGTTGTCTGGAGTCCAAAGATTATCCCACCAACTTGAAGGTCTTTCTTTGTAAATGACGGCGCCGATTTTCTTCGCGGAAACAGATTTCAACTTTTTGAGTTGGGCGTTTCCTTTATTCTTTCCTTTCCCGCGCAACCAAACGCCTGCTTCCTTGTTTCCCTGCCATTCATACTCACGCAACAAAAGAATTTGGTCTAACAAGTCCGCGTCTTTCGCCAAAATCGATTCTTTCGATTCCCTTTCCGTGTATTCTTTGATTAAAAACTTCAAATCTTTATACGGCAAATCTCCCAACTGTTCCTTATCTATCTCCTCGTCAAAAACCTTGACATATCTTTTTTGAAGCCAATTGCGGTCATTACTTCTAATTTCACCCATATCATGAAGTAAGCACATCATAACAGTTTTATACGGATCGGCTTTTTCCCGCTTGGCCAAAAACCAGCCGATTATCGCTACCCTATACGAATGGGAAGCGATGCTATCCGATAAATCATCTGTTAATAGAAGTTGCCTGTGCGCCCTGATTAATTTTCTCATTGTCCCAACCTCAAATAAAAATTGGGCAATTCTTTTTTCTTTATTTTCTTTTTCCATAATTACACGTGCCTATCCGCAACCTTGCTTGCGGCATAGCTTTCCGGCTTTGTACGCGCTTCAAAATTATAAGCCCTAACCATACCTAAAACTTCTTGCATAACCGATTTTGTCTCTCCGTTTTCGCCAATGTCAACGTGAATTTCAAAATCAAATTTAAGATTTTCTAATTTTCTAAGGGATGCTAAAACTTCTTTGGCAACATCCAGAGAAAATATAACCTCCTGAATTATTCTGTCGCGAAGAGTATGAAAACGACTTAGTTCAGACCTTCTCCAAAAATAACGTCCGCCATTGCCGACACGATGAATAACAACCGCTGTAGCAAAATCTATCATCTCGTCGCTTGAACCATCTGAATCGGTTCCAATCATAACTTTATATCTCCGGGTTTCGTCTTCTTTCATGAAGCGAGTAATTTCACTCGCCATCTGTTTTATTCCGACTTTTAATCCAAAAGAAGTGTTAAATAATTTTTCGTTCATTTAGTTTTAAGTTAACCCCCTTATAGGGGGTTGTCAATTAGAGGTATAAATTTAATTAAGGTATAATTATAGAAATTTAAATAAATTTGGCATGAAAAAACTTATTCTTATTGACGCCAATTCCATAATTCATCGGTGTTTTCACGCTCTCCCGCCGCTTTTAAATTCCAAGGCCCAACCGACCGGCGGACTTTATGGACTCTCCACGGTTGTGCTTAAAATTCTCCGCGAGCAAAAACCCGATTTTATTACCGCACTTTTTGATAGGCCGGAACCGACTTTCCGTAAAGAAATTTTTGAGGAATATAAAATCCACCGCCCAAAAGCCCCTGATGAACTTATCTATCAAATAGTGGAAGCGCGAAATTTATTTGAGGCATTCGGAATAAAATTCTTTGAAATACCGGGATTCGAGGCCGATGATTTAATCGGGACTGCAGTGGAAAAGTTTAAAAAAATTCCTGATTTAAAAATAATAATTTTAACCAGCGACTTAGATGCTCTTCAACTTATTGAAAATGGAAATATAACCGTAGAAACTTTTAAAAAAGGCGTCAGCGAAACGATAATTTACGACACAGACGGAGTCAAAAAAAAACTGGGTGTTTTACCAAGCCAAGTTATAGATTATAAGGGGCTTGTTGGCGACAAATCAGATAATATTCCCGGCGTACCGGGCATCGGCCCAAAAACCGCCCAGAGTATCATTGAAAAATACAGTAATCTGGAAAATTTTTTGGAAAAAGGCGAAGGAGAAAAACCTTATCCCAAAATTGTCGCGTTTAAAAACCAGGCAATTATGTCAAAAAAACTGGCAATAATCCGGCAAGATGCGCCGCTTGATTTAAACAACCTAGAAGAATTGGCCTACAAAGAAGTATTTAAAGAAAAAACCATTCCTTATTTCGAAAAAATGGAGTTTAAAACTCTAGTAAAAAGAATTGGTAACCTTGATTAAAATTAAAGAAGGGGTTTTACGACAACATAACGGGCCTTTCCTTCTCCGATACTTTCAGTGGCAACGTCCGGCCGGGAAGATAATTCAAGATGGACCAATCTTCTTTCATAAGCGTTCATTACCGGTAAGGAAATTTCGTTTTGGGTCGCTGCAGTTTTTCTCGCGGCAGCGCGAGCAAGTTCAATAATTATTTTTTCCCTTTCTTTCCTGTAATTATTAACATCAATAAAAACGGATTCTTGAATCCCGGATTTTTCAGCTATAAGCTTAATTAAATAATCCAGATTAGTAGTAAGAGAGACAACCATATTTTCTGAAACCTCATTTTGGTTTATAAAAATTGAAAATCTTCTGCCCTCTTCGTCATAACTTATGGAAAAATCCCTAAACCCCATCATTTCCACTATTTTATTTAATTTATTTTTTATTTCCTCCATTTTTTTGTTTTTCTTTTTTAATTATCTCTTCTTTCTCTTCCTGCGCCAACTTTTTAATATCCAGCCGTTTATTAATTATAATCTGCTGAACAAAGGAAAAGGCGGCAGTGGTCATCCAATAAACTCCAACAGCAGAGGGTAGATTTAAAAAATACAGAAAAAAGAAAGTCATCGCCGGACCCATAAAAACCATTTGCCGGCCCATTCTTTCCATTGAAGTTAATTCACTAAAAGGCTTATTGGATTTTATTAAAGAAAATTTTGTCTGTAAATACTGAAAAAGAGCTGCGATAGCGGCGATAGCGGCGCTTTTCTGGTTTAAGTCGAATATGTTTAAAAATTTAATATTAAAAAATTCCGGACGGGAAATAAAAGAGTACGCCGCATCCAGCGTTTCCGGCGAAAACTCGTTTAAAAAAACCCGGTACAGAGCCAAAAGTATTGGTAATTGAATTATTAAAAGGAGAAAACCGGAAAATGGATTAACTTTATGTTCTTTATAAAGCGCCATCAGCGCCTGTGCCTGTTTCTCTTTATTGTCTTTGTGGTTTTTTTGAATCTCTTTTACTTTAGGCGCCAGACGCTGCATAATTGACTGATCTTTCGCTCCTTTATAAAACAAGGGAAATAAAATTATTCGAATAACTACAGTAAGTAATATAATCGCAACGCCTAAATCCCCGAATGAAAAATTCTGATAAAGATATATTAAGGCGTTAAAAAGTGGTTGGTATAAAATTTTAAAAAATAAACTGCTGATCATTTTTTATTTAATTTCTCCAATTAAAGAAAAAAATTCTTTTTTAATTTCCGATTTACTTAACTGACTGACCGGTGACAAAACAGTCACCAAAAAATCCTTTTGGCGCTTTTCATAAATTTTCTCCAAACGAATAAAATTAAAAATAATTCTTTTTCTTTGATTGCGTTTCACGGCCGACTTGGAAACCTTACGACTGATAATTAAGCCAAACCGCCCGAAGCCCATATTATTTTCTTTGGCTC
>SDBT01011023.1_pt1 | contig 14571 bp, 8 predicted proteins | sample 2277101 | NCBI WGS metagenome assembly SDBT01 (sample SAMN10404973, study PRJNA504765) | marine sediment metagenome | isolation source: marine sediment core GS10_PC15, 103 cmbsf | place: Arctic Ocean: Southern Knipovich Ridge | collected 2010
GTGTAGCTGTAGTAGGTGTTTTGCTATCTGTTCAGCAGTTGATTAAAGCCTTTCAGTCTATGGCCAGCTTTGCGGCCAAGGCGTTTGCTACGATAGTTTCAGGTGCTATTTCGGCGGCCCAGGAAATTGAGGTAGCCAGGGCGCAATTTGATGCGTTCTTCCAGCAAGATACGGCGGCGGCCGGTGCAGCACTAGAGCGCCTACAACAGATTTCGCTTGAGCTAGGCGAGAACGTGATTGGTATTGGCCGGGCCTTCTTGCCAGAGGTTTCGAGCCTTGAACAACTGGAAGAGGTTACAAAGATTGCTGTTGCCCTGGCTAGGTTCCAGCCAGAGCAAGGTATTTTAGGGGCCAGGATCTCCCTTCAGGAAGCATTGGGCGGTGAGTTTAGATCGCTCCAGCGTAGGTTCGAGATTAGTCCTGTAGCCATTGACAAGATTAGAGAGGCGTTTAAGACCGCTGGCGTTACTGGATTGCTGGAAGAGCTTCAAAAAGAGCTTGAGCGAACTGGTAGAAGTGTCGAGGACTTGAGCGATACCTTTGGTGTTGCTTCAGGCAGGATACGAGTTCGTTGGCAACAACTGTTACAGGTTATTGGGTCGCCAATTATAGACGAAGCCAAGGATCAATTAAACGCCATTGACGAGGTGTTGGAGGCAGCGGCTCCAGATATAGAGGCAATTGGTCAACTATTTGGCGAGCTTGTGGCCAAACTCGTTGAGATGGTTGGCGTAGAGGTAGAGGAATTTCTGGAGAGCTTTGATCCAGAATCATTATTTGAGCTTGTGACCGCACTTACCAGGGTGATTGAGTCTGTTGGGATTCTTTTAACTTCCCTAGACGCGGGGACAGGAACCGCCAATGTTCTTGAAGCGGGCCTGTTTAGCCTTGCTGGTTCCTTGTTAAACCTTGAGGGTTTCTTGCTTACAGCCTCATTAGCCATTGCTCAAATGAGAGATCGGCTTGTTGACCTGTTGCCTCTCTACACACTGTTTATTGAGGCTACTGATATTGCCGGAAAACTCACAGGTGGCGCAACGGGCTTAATCTTCGATACGAGTGAGGCTCTCCTACGACTGAACAAGACTTTCATTGAGTCTGGAAGCACCTTGGAAGAGGTTCAGGCAGCGATAGCCGACTACGAGGAAAGAGTCAAGAACATGCCTAAGAATCTGGCAGAGTGGCAGGCGGCCCAGGAAGGGTTAAACGAAACCAACGAAAATGCGGCCGACACCTTCTTAAAGATGACCTCTGGCCTTGACGAATTGATCGCGCTTCAGGATCAGTACGCGGCGGCTCAGCTAAAGGTTAACGAGGCCGTCAATGAGTTCAATATCCAGGCCCAACTCAAATTTGAGAAGATTCTTACCGATGCCACTAGAAAGAGAATTGACTTTGAGATTGAGGCGGCTGAAAAGACACTAGACCTTGAGCGTAAAAACGCTCGCAAGATAGCTGACATCAGAACTAAGTTTGACACCGATGTTATTAAGGCCGCTCAAGACCTGTCTGACCGAGAGGCTGATATTCTTAGGAAGCACACTCGGTCAGTCCTTGACCTTGAGGACGATCTTAACGACAAACGCTTAGAGGTTGAGAAGGACTACCGGGACGAGCTAGAGAGAATTAGAGACCGTTTCAACTTCCAGGCGTTTGAGGCAATGCTGGCTAATGATGCTAAGCAACTGCGCCAGATTCGCCGCCGCCAGTCATTTGAAGAGCAACAAGCCAAGAAAGATCGCGACCGCAATATCAGGGATGTTGACGCTGAGATTGACAAACGGCGCGAGAAACTGGATATAGCCCTGGAGCGCGAGCTTGAAGATGCTAGGATAGCCAACGCTAGAAAGATCAGGGATCTTGAGCAAAGTCTCCAGCAGCAATTAGCTAAGCAGGTGGAGAATCGAAAGCGCGATCTCGCTGACCAGGCTATATCTGAGAAGCGCAAGCGTCAGGATCTTCAGGATTCACTGGATCGCCAGCAAGAAGATTACAATACTTGGTGGGAAGAGCGGAACCGCATAACTCAGGAAAAAACCGAAGACGATCTTGATCTGATGCGTGGTTATGTCGAAACGGCGCAACAGATCCTACAAGAACTGACTTCCCTGGGTGTTACGTTTAACCCGGTCACGGGCCTGCCCGAACTTTCCTTTACGCCACACATAAACTTTGACGCCACAACTGAGGCAATGGAGCAGATTCGGGAGCAGGTTATTGCGCTCACCAGTCTGCTAGAGGCCGGTACTGTTAGCGATAGAACGCAGGATCAAATTCAAGCCTCTGTAGAGTCCTTGCCTGTTGAGGGTCTTGTCATGGAGCTAGAACGCTTGCAGGAAGCGTTAGGGATTACCACTGACACTGAAGGCTTTGTAGAGACTCAGAACCTTGCTCGCGAGTTATTGCAAGCGCAGGCACTCCAGATCGGTGAGGAATTGGGCCTAACCACTGAGGCAATTCTGCAACAAACCATAGGCTTGAGCTTGCAACAGTTGAGTCAGTGGATTACCGACTTCATTACTGCCCAATCCGCTATTGCGTTACCAGATTTCAATATATTTGGCGAGGGCAATGCACCGGGAGACATTCTTGGTCTTGGTCAACAGTCGGGACTTTTCCCAGGACAGATACCGGGACAATTCACCCCTGCTGGTGGCCAGCCGCCACTCACCGGGCCATTTGCTCCACCGGGAGCACCGGGAGGGCCGTCTCCGCTCCTACCTGGAGAGTCGCCAAGTGCCGGAGATACAAGCGGGGTAGGGGGATTCTTTAGCCCGCAGGGTGATATACCCGGCGCTGTGCCAGGAACTACTCAATTTATCTTCCCGGCAGTCACCGACGCGCCGTTTTTGGCCGCTCCAGAGGGCGCTGATGCTCCAAGCGTCACGCCGAACTTTGGGGAAGCACTTGGCTTTGGTCAAGGCCAGGGCGGTTTCCCGCCTGGAGCTATATCGCCAATAAACCCGGCGGCCGGTTTTGATGCGGCGTCCTTCCAGCAGCAATTGGACGAACAGGTAGAGGCTCAGGTGGCGGCAGAGTTACTGAAGCGTGGAGAAATACAAGACACGCTGGCCTTTGCTGAACTTATGGCTGAGAAGCAGGCTCTAGGTATTGCGGCTCTTCTCCAACAAGAGGTTGAAGAGTTTCAGCTTACCAGCGATGCAAATATAGCCATTCTTGAGTCTACTCTAGCCAGGCAACAAGAAGCCCTTGAGAGCTTGAGGCAAGACCCGGCGCTGGCGGCTGAAGCCGAGGCCGTTGAGCGATCAATAGGTATCATCGAGGGCACCTTGCAGCGGCAGAGGGAATTAGCGGCCGAGGCGAACCAGACGCTTATTGAGCAAGAGGCCGCCTTTGTTGAGCAATCTGAAGGAACCAAGCAACAAGCCATAGAGGGTACGACAGGTGTTGCCGAGCGGTCTGCGCTTAGAAGAAAAGAGGCGCTTGTATTTGGTCTCGTTGAAGAAACGACCGCAACTCAAGAATCCACAACCGAACAGACTGGCATTGTCAGAACTGGTGAAGGCGAAAAACAGGAAATAAAAGACGAGAGTCGTCAATTGGAGCTTGACCAAGAAGCCGAACACGCAGAGGTGCGGGGAGACCAGTTGCGAACCGGCTTCAGGAACGAGGCTGAAAGGTTACAAGACTTTTGGAAACAATGGTTGCGGCTAGAACAACAGGGCATAGTCCAAGATTTGAGATTGCTGGCTGAGTGGGTTAGGCAAAGGCAACAATTGATTCAACAGGCTGCAAGTCAAATACCAGGTGGCGGCGGCAGCGGAGGGCAAATGCCTGGCGTTGGCGGAGACGACGATGGTGATGACGATGGCGGTAGTCCTAACGTGGCGACTGTACCTGAGCTTCAATCATTGGCTATATCCCAGGCTGAGCAGTTGGGCATATTGACGCCGGTTATGGAAAACGACATTAGACAGATGATGCGTGACGAGCTAGTGGCCTTCATAGACTGGTTACAGGGCCAGCTAGGCCATGCCGCTCTCGGCGGTTCATTCCAGCCCGGTCAGCCAATGGTGGTTGGCGAGCTAGGTCCAGAGCTTGTTAGTTTCCCAGGCACCGGCCGCATAGATCCGATTAGCGCCCTGTTATTTAGGACGCCACCAAACGTGAGTACCGGTAACATAAATAACATAGATCGGTCAACTAATTTTGGCGGCATCAATATTCCTGATCCACGGGGTATGCCGCCAACCTATATCAAGATAGTCGAGGGCATTGTGGCAAATGCCATTCGCAAGGGGTATGCAGGTAGATAACTATGAGTAGTGGATGCACATGGCATTGGCGATTGGCGTTAGTTGAGGCTGATTTGGTGAAGGGGTCATTTTTTGTTTTTGGAATTCCGGCACCGTCGATAGCTCCATACCTGGATTCTACCAAGGAGTCGGGCAGGTCTCAGGGCGGTCAAGCAACGCATGGCTATGCCTCTGTGGACTTTTTGTGGGAACGCTTAACGCGAGAACAGGCGTTTCAAATTAGAAAGTTTATTGACGCTGCCAAGACCGGCAACGGTCTCTTGTACATGACTGTTGATCTCAGCGACGACTCGACGGTGGACACGACCTGGGTTGATGTTCGGGGGCGGCCGCACCGAGATATAAAGCAAGCCGACGCTGGTCAGATAGTTGGTCGGCAAAAGTGGGGCAGGGGCAGCATGGAAAACTATAGGATGCTGCTTAACAACGTTGATATTTTGAATAATCCATCAATATACACGCTTGAATAATGCCAGTTGTAAGCTCAGGTAATTTAGCGCTGCTTCGTCGTGAGCACCACAAACATGCGGTTTACTTTTCGTGGCTTATTCCCCCTGTTCTTTGGAATGCAAGAATCAATGATGGCGGGATAGTTAAGGGCGAGACCTCTATCGTATTCGATGGCGGCTCTGGCTCTTTCTTCAGTATGGTTGAGGGTGTACAGGAGGTATGGGTAGGTACGGCTGCCGGGGCCAATGATGTAGGCAGGTTGCGGATTAAGTCAATTAGTAGCGGTGACGCTGGCGTGACCGGAACATTGACTGTCGGCGGGCACTCACACCCGTTACAAGACGGCCAATTCCTGACATTTTTTCATGACTATCCCCTCAAACCAAAATTCTCTTTCATTGACCCCGGCACGGAAAACTGGTTCATGGATGATGATGTCAACTACACGGACCGGCATGACGAGCCTCGGCCGGTAGTTGTAGCGGGGCCGCAAAGGGCTGACTTTATCGACGTGACTACTAGCGACGTTGTTTTTAATGTAGATTCCGCAAGCTCTTATGCCATAGAAAGCGGAGCCTCGATTTCTAGTTACGGTCTTTCGGTTGCTTCCACGGCCGCTACTCCGGTCGTGAGCTTCAGCAGCGTCACGGGATTAGGCGACATTACTTTTGATACCCCTGGCTACTATTGGGCCAAGTACACAGTTACAGATAGTAACGGCAAATCGATGGACAGTTATAGACTGTACATGATCCATGACTCTACTTTGCAAACTGGTCCCTTCCCCTGGACGTTCTGCGAGCGCCTTCAGCTTGAAAACGATTGGGAAAATGGCGGCTGGACCGCTGGCCTACGAGCGTCAGACGACTTCGATTTTGCCAACATACCCGATCACGCCCTTTGTATTGTTTGGCAAGAGGGTAGCTTTGACGGCACCGTTGGCTCGGTGACTTTTTTACCGGACAAGAGCAAGGCTGTGTTTGTCGGCTATGTTCGTGAGGACTCAGACACTCAGGACATGGCCTCTGGTTTTGGAGAAGTGGACTTGGTTCTATCGACCATTGAGGGTCGGTTGCGCCGACTGTTCAACTTTAGCACTTCCCTTATTGTTAAGAATGGCAATCCTACAGAGTGGTATGAGTACCGGCAGTGGCAAACGCCGGGCACGATTGTCCACGACCTGTTCCTGTGGCGCAGTACGGTTTTGGAAATAGCTGACGTTATTGGCCTAAAGGACGATACCGTCAATAGAATGTTCCAGGCTTTTGAAGAAGGAAATGTTTATGACAATGCGAACAACTTCCTCTACACCGAGGCAATTAGAAAGCGAATACTTTGCGACCAGGGCGGCCGTGTTCACCTATCCTCTGATCAACAGTTACTTGTTAGCGCGGATCGCGCTGCACTTGTCACCGCTTTTCCGATAATTCAGACAGCCGCTATTGCCGATTACGGTGAGTCGCTGGTCCTTGAAAGCAGGCAAGAGTTTGAGGTTCCGTTTATCACGGCCAATGGCATTTTTTGGAATGGTACTGACTTTGATGGTGACGGTAAGCCTAAGTCTACTGGCGATTTCTGTGCAATTGCCCCAGGCGGCAAGCCTCTTTACGATGGCCCTAACCCACAAGATTTTCCTAAGCAAACTGTGACCTCTCAGGCCAATCTTAATGCCATAGCGGGCCGCTACGAAGCCAAGATCAACAACCCCATTGGTGAGATAGTTCTCAAGTTCCACGGCGCTTACCACACGGTTTTAGATTGTGCCTATAGCGAAGAATTTACTATGGACTTGCAGGCCAGCGAGAATCCGAGAGGGATTACCTGGTCAGATAAACCTCTCTATCTTCGCCATGTCCAGGCGGTCTACGATTCTCGCATGGGTGCTTGGGAAGTACACGGTTCCTTCGAGCCGGAAAATATAACAACCGATGGGGTCACGACCGAGTGCCCTTCTTTCCCGCCCCTGGGTGGTATGATACCTGATGTTCCACTGCCAGATGTACCTAGTGGTCCGGCAGGGGCAATACCCGGTGCTCTTATAACCGGCGCTTCGGTTAATTTCAAGACGGCGTTAGGAGATTTGTGGACTCAGTTATTGACTGAGAATGTTATTGATCTTATTGCTGACCCTTACTGGCGTACAAAGCAAGCCTCGGTTGCCCCCAATACCGCTATCTTGTTCAGGTGTGGCCTTGGTTATATCAAGCGTTCAACAGATGCCTTTATCTCCATTGATGTCGATGTAACGCCTAGTACCAATCCGCCAAATGACGCGGGGGATTCACCTGCCCCAACTGTCGGAGCCATTACCTTTGAAGAGTTGGACGCAAATTGGACCATTTCAGACGCTTTTATCGTGCTGGCAACGTGGCAGAACGGTAGTAGTGAATGGAGAAGCTGGTTGGCTTATACTGTCAACAATGGCACTTCCTGGTCGTGGGCGTCCATTGACGTTCCTGCGGGGGGCGGGGGTGGAGGATGTATTACCGATGGTCTTGAGGGACAGAATTTGCCAGATGATTTTCGTGGGGGAGGGGCTGACGGAAGTCCACGAAATGCCGTTGAGGTAAGCGCAGATAAATATGTCATGTTCTATAGAGACGATGATAGCGTTGTCTATCTCCAGGCGTTTGACGTTAGTGGTTCTACGATAACGCTAGGAACTAGGATAGACGCCGGTTTGCACGTTTTAACTGGCATTACGCAAATATGTAAAGTGGATACAAATAAATTTGCCTGCGGCACAAACTATCATCCAGGGGCCTCTAATAAACCGGCAGCCTTGGTTGGAACGGTTTCTGGATTAACTATTACCGTTGGAAGTGTTATACCCGTGTTTACTGCGAGAGAAGAGGCTCAGTTGGGTGATCCTGAATACAATTCAGTGGCCTGCCCTGATGGAACCACACTTATTATGGGTCACGCTCGCAGCATCATTGCTGGATCACCTTGTATTAGTACGGGTGGCAGAAGAAACCTACTCATTAGCGGAACAATTTCTGGATTGGGAATTACGTGGTCTACTGAGATTTGTGATATTCACACCAGAACGGTAAGTACAGATGTGCTAGGGGCGTCAACGGGTGGCCTATCCTATATGTATGTTAGAGAGAGTGGAACCAGCCATTTTGTTTGCGCTATGAACGACAACTCTGGCGTGAATGACATAGTTAAGATTGTGGCTGGAACAACAGGTATGACAATGGGATCTGTTGTTTCGGTACACGCCGATGCAGGAGTTTTTGTTCCTTCTTTGAATCTGAAAAGCCTAACAAGCACCAAGGGTGTTCTGGTTTACAATGCGGTGTCGCCTACGCAACCCGACGATGGCTCAGCTATTTATGCTGTAGTGTTTAATAGGTCTGGAACAGTGGTAACACTTGAAACTCCGAAGCTGTTATATGATGGTGGGCCTGATTTCAATGCTCCTTTTAGAATAGAGCTAGATCCTTTATCTACTACTGAAATGGTAGTAAAGGCGCGTCAGGCAGCGGGAAGTGGTGCTTGTGACACTGTTTGGCATTTACTCATTACTGGCAACGTCATCTCGATAATAGATCAATGCGATGATTACTTTGATCCTGGTTCCATTATGGAATTGCTTGGTCGTAGCAGCGGAGAATACATTTGGATCAGGGGAGAAACGGCCGTGCCGGTGCCAGCATCGGTGATCTTAATGGACATAGCTGAACTGGCAGATTGTTCTGTTGCGGGTGGCCTTGAGGCGCGGGGATTGGGAGTAAATATTGGCAAGTCTACCGGTAGTAAGGCGTGGGTGACGGCGAATGTAAACAATCAGCTACATCTGGTGGAATTTGCCTTGCCCGCCCTGACCAGAACTAATAATGAGTTACTGGGTGATGCCACATTTGCAGAGACGGCCGCTAAGTCGTATTTGTGTTACCCCTTCGTTCCCTATGGTCTGGAGGACACTGTTTATGTCTTTGGCAGGATGAACGATCCTGCTTCTCTAGGCAATCCGGTCCATATAATCAAAACCGTCAATGGCGGTACTTCGTTTACTTTGGTAGAAGGCAATTGGCTATTTGATCATTGCGGTGCCCTGGCGGTCACGCAGTTAGATGAAATATTTGCCATTAGGAACCAGGGGGCAAAGGCAGGTCTATATCGAGACAACTCTGACGAGGTTCTGATTGCTAAATATACACTTCCTTTTGATGCGCCTGTTGCCCCGCATGGCATGTTGCTTGATTACTCTAGCAGAGATGTCTACGTTGGCTCGAATTTTGCCGACCCAATTATGGTTGTTCTTGTTCCCCCGCCACATTTGACGACGATTGATTTAACATTTAACCATGACAATACTGCGGGTATTGAAAGCGTTATAGGCTTGTAATGACCTACTTTGACGACCGGAAAATAGTGGTATCCAGGCGCAGGTTCGGAGAACACTTCGAGGGAAGTCGGAGAATTTACCCTGGGCTGATCACATCTTTTAACGGGTCCACAACCTTTGCTCAGTTAGGTGATCAATGGACTTGGGTAAAGGTCTGGAGCAGAGACGAGAGCCTTGTTCCTATGCTAAACCCTTCGGGGTTAAAAGAGAATGGAACCAGAGTTCTTGTAGCCAGAGATCCGAGACCGCCTAACCGTTGGAGAATACTCTCGATAGATGACTCCTATTCCAGCGAGACGGACGACATCCCTTGGGATCAATACAACGTTCCTATCCACGGTGAGAGCCATCAAACATTAGACGAGAGTGATCCTGGTCCAGATCCGGTCTTTGTTGGCCAGCCTATGTTGCTTACGTTAAAGACGGTGGGTAATGGTTCAACCTTGACTGTAAGCACTCACAAATATTTATATAACCAAGGTGGAGCACCGCGTATATTTACTGGCCAGGCCACCGATCTTACCTCGCTCGTTCCCGTTGCGGCTACCAAGATTAGATCGGTTCTTATCTACCTGGACAGAGACACAAATGTCCTGAATGTCGTGGGTGGAACTATAGTTGATGATGACGGAGTTACTGCGATACCCGATCCGCCGCCGCCTGAAGGAGATAATGCTGAGATTTCTGCCTGGGTGACATTAGTAACGGCTCAGTCTACAATTACTACAGCGACAGACATCAAGGATCGGCGCGATTTTCTAGGAAGTGGCGATGGCACTATTCCGATACCATCCGAGATTGGCCAGGTGTTTATGAACCTAGATGATGGTGTCCAATGGGCAACACCGGTCATAGCAGATGACGACGATGGTGGTGGTTGGGTTACGGCCGGAGACTTCCTCGTAGTTAAGGACTAACAAGATGCCAAATAGACATAGCGCATTAACTAGAATACATACTATGGTGGACACCGACCATATCTATGCCAACGCTGCCGCCAGGACCGGTGACACCTATGCTACTGAGGACGTAGGGAAATTGCTTTGGCAGCAAGACGATGACTCATTCTATATATTACTAACCACGGCCCCCACGTTCTCTACGCTAGGTGCGGCCGGGTTACAGGGAGACACGGGAGATCAAGGCGACACGGGCGTTTCTGGTGGTGCCGGGGCGCAGGGTGACACTGGAGATGATGGCGATACAGGTGTTGCCGGTGCCCAAGGCGGTACCGGGGCCGATGGAGATACCGGTGCAGATAGCACCGTTCAAGGTGACACTGGCGCTGATGGCGACACTGGCCTGGGAGAATTCGGTGGAGATAGCCAGTCCTATAATTTCTCGACTACTATCACTGACGCTGATCCTGGTTCGGGGAATTTTCGCTATAACAACGCCACTCCAGCATCGGTTACTCAGTTATACATAGACGACGAGAACTCTGATGCTGTAGATATTGTGGCCTGGCTTCAGACGATAGACGACAGTACCAATGCGCCACCGGCTAGGCTCAGGATCTTCGAGGAAGCTAACTCGGCCAACTTTGCAGTTTTTGACGTAACTAGCATCACCGACCTGGCTGGCTATTTCCGCTTCGTGGTGGTTCATGTAGACGGTAACGGCACATTTGCAGACACAACTCCAATTGTGATGACCTTGGCTATTATTGGCGACCAGGGAGATCAGGGAGATACCGGGGCAGATAGCACCGTTCAAGGCGACACTGGCGCTGATGGCGACACTGGTGTAGCTGGTTCTGGAGGATTCGAGTTTAAGTACCTGTTTTCCGCTAACATCGTTGCACCACCGGATGCTGCCGGGGACATCGAGTTTAATAACGCCACCTTAGCCAGTGTCACAGAGGTATATGTCCACGACACAGACGATGACGCAAACGATCTAGACCTTAACCTGGACGAGATTGGTGTGGGCGACCAGCTAATGATCCGGTCCCAGTCCGATGCCGACTTCGTTGTTTACTGGGTGGATAGCAACACGGATTCAGGAACCTACCATACGTTTGTTGTTCGATATATTAACAACTCTGGTGGTTTTGCTGACAATGAAGCTATAAGTCTCACTCCTAGTGGGCGCAAGGGCATCTTCGGCGGAGATTCACAGCCTTACGTGTACAGCACCATTACCACTGATGCTACCCCTGGCGACACGTTCATGCGCTTTAACAATACGGATCTAGTATTAGTCACGGAGATGTATGCCGATTTCCAAAATCTGTACGGGGTAAGCGTCAACGATTGGCATGAAGCTAATATAGAAGGAACCAACATCCCCCTTGGTAGGATGCGTATTTTTGCTACGAGAGATCCTGAGAGATATGCCATTTACGATGTCACTGCGGCAGTCCAGGTTGCCTCTGCTTATTGGAGATACACCCTGGTATTTGTCCAGCGTAACCCCAGTCTTGTGGACTTGGATGAAGTCGTGATGACCTTCTCCCAGGCTGGCGATCAGGGCAAGCCTGGTGGTTACACGTTCGATTACTTGTTCTCGACCAACACCGTTGCACCCCCTGATGCTGCCGGGGACATCGAGTTCAACAACGCGACACCGGCCAGCGTGACATCTATCTTTGTCCACGACACGGATTCCAATGGTGCTGATCTTGATCTGGTGCTAGACGATATAGCTGTTAGTGACAAATTAAGGATATTCTCTAGCCTAGCGCAGAATAACGATTTTGTTGCTTTCTCTGTTGATTCAAATACGGATAGTGGCGCATATCACACACTTGGCGTGACCTATCTAGCCGGGTCTGGAACGTTTGCTGATGCCGAGCCTATTCACCTTGGCATAAGTTAGAATTTTTACTGTTATTGGTATGATTGTTATGCCTACATCATTATTTTTACAAACTATGCCCCCGCCAGCCGATCTAGTTACGTTACAATGGATTGTGATTGTAACCCTTGCCTCAGTAGTTGTTTATTTGCACAGACAAATACGGAAGATAGAAGAGAAAAGCAATGAAATGCAAACCGAGCTAGTACAAAAAACGCTGTCGGGACTTAATAATACTAATGGGGCAATAAAAGGTTTAGCAGATGTCATTGAAGCTCTTCAAGAACAACTCGATCTTCGTCAGGAGTTTGAGATTCTACGGAGAGAACTACATGACTCAAAATAAGGTAGTTTCTTGGATTAAGGAGCATATTCCGATGCTTGCCTCTAGACCTGACAATGGTCGTATCTCGCTTGCAGAGATAGACGACACTCTCAATGAAATCAGGGATCAGGAGAGAAGAGTGTGTCAAGCTGCGGACGAAATTGCTGAGGATGCTCATGAAGTGAGGGAAATGATGGGGGAAGAAAATGCTGCAAATCATTACAGCAGTAGCACTTAGCGTAACGGCATGGTTTTTATATTTATATGTCGCTTTGTTTTGGCTTTATATTTGGCGCGAGAAAAGATCGGGAACGGCGTTCAGTCTATTTTTAACAAATGCTTCTTGGATGGCGGTTATCATGGTGAAAATTATTCAAGGTCTAACTATTACATTTGAGAGCGGTGTTGGTAGCTATCCTTACAGTACCATTGCTGCTATATTTGTTTTCGCGGCCGGTGTTTTTCAGGCCGCCTTATCAAGAGGCTACTTTAATTTCGTGAAGGAAGCCGACGAAAAACTCAAGGAGAATGAATGAGCGAACAAACGATAACATATATTCTTTTCGGTTTAGGCGTTGTTCTCAGTATCTTGATCCCTTACGGGATTGAGTGGTCGAATGACCGGGTGAAGTTTAGCGGCAAGTACGTTGTCGGTCGTTTACTAGGTGCTGCCCTGGCAATCGTACCGTTCCTGACCGGAATGGTTGATATGCTTGACGGCATCGATCCCGCTGGCGCTTTCGTTTACGGATGGTTTGCATCGAGTGTCGGACGCCAGGCCCAAAAGGTTTACTCTCTAGGCAAGTCCAAGTTGGGTAACGGAAGTTGAGCTACTACAAACCTTCATTTCATGTAGGCCCTGGTGGTAATCCAACGGGTATAGGCAAACCAAAGGGCTATATGCCGACGCTTGACGCGGCCGGTAAGCCCTTTGGCATGATGTCGGCCGACGAGTACGGGTTCATCCTTGAATCCTACGACTCAACAAATGCAGATCACATCAGGCTCTACAGGGACGTGGACTACTCCGTCCCTTACTACTCGGCAACGCCAAAGGTTGCGGCCGAGGCTACCTGGCGAGAGCTTAGAGCCGACCTGCCGCCAGAGTTCGATAAGAGAACCTGGATAGTAATTTGGAACGAGCCGGACAAGGAACGGGCCGACTGGCTAGGCGAGACTGCTTATGAGATAAGCCTGTTGGTCCTTAACGATGGCTATAGGGTTGCCTTCTTTGGTTTTTCGAGCGGTGAACCTGAATACGCTCATTGGTCCTTACCTGGAATGTTCAAGTTTTTAGAGCTTGCCACGAAGAACAAAGATCAAATTGCTGTAGCTCTTCATGAATACAGTTTCACCACTGACCATCTTCTAGATGACGTGCCTTACTACTTGGTTGGCCGGTTTCAGCAATTGCTGGATGTTTGCGTAGAGCAAGGACTTACCTGGCCGACGATTTTCATTACTGAGTTTGGTTGGGCTTATGACGATGTACCCAATGTGGGTTCCGGCATGGCTCAACTGAAGGGCGCTGCCGATCTTTACGCCAAATATGAGGCGGTTAAGACGGCAAGTCTTTGGTGGTTGGGCGGCGGTTTTGGTGGTATTGCTAACAAGTTACAGAAGTACATTGACCCTGTTACCAACGCCGCATTGTCCTATGTACCGCCGCCGCCAGTTCCCCCGCCGACAGGCAACGGCAACGGCGAGATCAGAACACTTCATGAGTACCTTTGGGATCTCTCCATTGCTCGCCAGCCGATTAGCCTGAACCCTGATGCCTTACTACAGGGCGAGATGCTTGAGGACGGCCGCACCCCGGTCGAATCTGAGGAATGGGAGACTTATCCCGTAGACGAGATACAATACGCTTATCAGGCAGGAGAGGACGCGGGTGGTGCGCTAGAACGAGCGGTATACGCTGCTCGCGTGCCTGATCCTGGTCAGCCCTGGGTAGCGTTTAGTTTTACCGATCCATATGACGACCCGCCCCCAGGCGTTCTTAAACTAGAGAAGTTCCCTACCGATTTCCAAACTTACACTCAGGCTTTCGGCGTCAATAAGCAGAACTATGATCATTTCTGTGACCGTAACGGGGTCTGCTTACAAGGGCACAACGGGGTTGATATTAGAGCACCACTTGGAACTCCGTTCTATGCGGCCGTGGGCGGGACGGTGGTACACGCCAGCGACAGAAACTCTAGTGGTGGACCATCCGGTTACGGGTGGCACGTTAGGGTAGTCACTGGCGACTACACTACTATCTACGCCCACGCCACACCGGATCTTAGGGTTAGCGTGGGAGAGGAAATAGTAGCGGGTAAGATCCTGGGCCTTAGCGGAGATACCGGCAACTCGTTCGGGGC
>SDBT01011024.1_pt1 | contig 14571 bp, 9 predicted proteins | sample 2277101 | NCBI WGS metagenome assembly SDBT01 (sample SAMN10404973, study PRJNA504765) | marine sediment metagenome | isolation source: marine sediment core GS10_PC15, 103 cmbsf | place: Arctic Ocean: Southern Knipovich Ridge | collected 2010
GGTCGGGGGTATCCTTCCTGACACTCCTGAGCAGGTCATTAATCTGCACGCAGAAGTAATCTACAACGATGGTTTTGGCCTGTACGGCCAGAATGTCGACCATGAATGGTCGAACGCCGTCTTCGGGATATCAACAGGCCTCGACTTATCTGAAGAAGTCGTCCTGACTCCCGGCGTGTATCACCAGGTCACAATGGATAGTTCGCTAAATACAAACAAAAATGGAACGCCAAGTAAGGCGAACGAGACCTGGGCCACATTAAGTTTGACGTATAAATTCTAAAACTACCGAATCATTTACGAAGTGGTTAAAAAAGGCCGGTCTTAAAACACCGGCCTTTTTTTGGTTCATTTTTCAGGAATTTCCCGCCCTTGAATGTCAATCGGAATGATCCAGGTCCACGGGAAAAAATGATATCAAGACGCTCTGCCGACCATAAATTCCGCTGTTTCGATTAAAGCATCTTTAGCATCGTTTTGCTTAAGGGCGGCTAATGCCCGTTTCGCGGCAGCGACAAACTCTCGCGCCCGACTACGTGCATATTCTAAACTGCCGTATCGACCAAGAATTTCCAACAGGGCGTTTCTATCATATTGCGATTCACTTCTATCGAGAAACGAATTTATGATCGTATTTTTTTCATTCTCATCCACTGCTTTTAACAGATGTATTACAGCCAGAGTCAACTTGTGTTTATCTACGTCATTACCAAGTGTTTTGCCTGTTTTGCTTTCATCGCCGACTATATCGAGTAAATCGTCGGTAATTTGAAACGCTATGCCGGCATTTAAACCAAAATCTGCCAACGACTGAGCCTGGGATTCGCTTGCCCCCGCCAAAAGACCTCCAAGCAAACAGGAGCTGCTGAAAAGAACGGCACTCTTTTCGGTGATAATGTCGATATATTCCGTTTCGCTTAACTGCCAGTTATGCTTCTGAACGACCTGTCTTAATTCACCTTTGCAGAGCCGAACCGCAGCAGTGGCAATTATATCAGCCACCTTCGATTCAAGCTCGGCACACATTTTGAAAACATGGCTTAATAATAAATCACCCAACAACACAGCGGACTCGTTACCCCAGAGACTATTGATTGTCGGCAATCCACGCCGTTGTTTGCCTTCGTCTATCACGTCATCGTGTAACAGCGTGGCGTTGTGAATCATCTCAAAAATCGCTGCAACGCTAATATGCTTGTCTGTGATTTTACCACAGCAGCGACCGGCGAGCAGAACCAGGCCCGGACGAATCATCTTTCCACTGCGACAGCCGATATGTTCGAGTAATCCGTTAATATCTCCAGCCTTCGCAGGTACGGCTAATTGTCCGTTAATCAGGTCTCTGACCCTGCTTAGCTGCTCACTGATCAGCCTGAAGGCGGGGACCTTGTCTTGTGGGGCGGAAGCTGGTATGTCGGTATGTGTCGGTGACTGCATAATGTCTAACGGATAGCGGACAGGAATTCGAATCTGAGGTCGAAAATACCAGGCCGAAACAAATACCGGCCTCTACGTCTCTTACTGACGGGATCAATTCAGCAGAGACAAAAACAAATTGAATGCCGTGCCGAACATTTGATATTTGGATTTTGAAACTCGGTATTCGAGCTTATGCGCTATCTGCTATTTCTCCTTTCCGTGAGTGTATTCGAAGAATTTTTTTCTCAGCAGATTTGTAATCGGTCCGGGCTTGCCGTCGCCGATCATCCTTCCGTCGACCTCGACAATCCCGATGACCTCGGCAGCGGTACCGGTGAGGAAAAATTCATCGCAGACGTATAAATCGAATCTCGTGAGATTTTTTTCAACGACCTGAAGGTTCTCTTCTTTGGCCAGCTTGATAACGATACTTCGTGTGATTCCAGGCAGTGCCCCGGTCTCGGCCGGTGGTGTATAAATTACGCCGTCTTTAACGATAAGAACGTTGTCACCGCTGGCCTCGGCAACATATCCTACGTGGTTATACATTATCGCTTCAGGCACATCGTTGTCGAGCGCTTCGATCTTGGCCAGGATATTGTTGAGATAGTTCATGGTCTTGGCCTGAGGCGGAATCGCCAGAGGATGGTTGCGAACCGTTGTCGCACTGATAATCCTCATCCCCTTCTCATAAAGCTCCTTGGGATAAAGCTGGATACTATCAGCAATGATAATTATGCAGCTATTTTTACAGACAAATGGATTCAATCCAAGAGTTCCCACTCCCCGGGTTACTACCAGCCGGACATAACCGTCAGTAATACTATTGGCCTCGACGGTCTCTTCGACTGCACCGGCAAGCTCGCTTTGGCTCATCGCGATCGTAAGACGAATCGCTTTGGCAGATTCATAAAGCCTTTTGATATGGGCATCCAGCTCAAAAACCCTGCTATTATAAACACGGATGCCCTCGAAGACGCCGTCGCCGTAGAGCAGGCCGTGATCAAAAACAGTGATTTTTGCGTCTTCCCGGCCAACAAGTTTGCCATTAAGCCAAATTTTTAGTGCCATAGACTTTTCCTTATTAGCTGCACAAATCACAAGTTATTTGAATTCTTGTGCTCTATCTTTCCATCGACCAATGTTACTGTTCGTCCGGCCCTTTGTGCAATCCTTTCATCGTGGGTAACCATTACAATTGTCTGGCCGGCCCTGTTCAGTGCCTCAAGAACATCCAAGATACCATTTCCTGTGGCAGAGTCAAGATTTCCTGTCGGCTCGTCGGCTAAAAGCAGTCTCGGCTCATTCATCAAGGCCCTGCCGATGGCCACCCTTTGCCTTTCCCCGCCGGAGAGCTGATAAGGTTTATGTTTAATCCTTTCAGTCAGACCCATTTGGATCAGCAGCTCCTTCGCTCGGTTTTTCACCTGTCTTCGGCACGCAAACCAGCCGATTATGCTTTTGCCCGTCATCGCCGGCAGAAAAACATTCTCCAGCACGCTTAATTCATCCAATAGATGGTAAAACTGAAAAACAAATCCTACCATTCTGTTGCGGAATTTGTTCAATTCGCTGGCCCTAAACCGGTTCAAGTCCCGTTTTTCAAATGTAACAACGCCTTTCGTTGGCTTGTCCAGTGTACCCAAAATGTGTAATAGCGTGCTTTTACCGCTGCCGGAGGCCCCAATGATTGCTACAAATTCGCCCTTCTTGATATTCAAATTGACGCCTTTGAGCACCCGGACTTCGGTGGCACCCATCCGATAAGATTTATGAAGTCCTTCGGCTTTTAATATGAAATCGTCTTTACTCATAATCAATTATAATTGGCCAACCTGCAAAGTCTCTATTGGTTTTTGTCTTGCCGCCTGCAAGCTCGGGATCAGCGCGCCGAGAAGACATGCAGCTATCGCCGAAATAACAATAATCGCCAGAATCTTAAACTCGATCTTGTTTGGAATATCGCCTATAGCATAAATCGTTCTGTCCCACAGTTGAAATCCAAAATGTTCAAAAAGCCAGTCTTCTATTGGGTTTATTTTCAGCAGGAAGACCCAGCCGGCCAATAAACCGAAGCCTGACCCGAGTATGCCCACCATGAAGGCATACCCGGAAAACAATTCGATAATGTCGATGTTCGAAACACCTATGCTCTTAAGTATCCCGATGTCTTTGCTCTTATGGCTGATAATCATATAAAAAACAACCAAAACAATAAAGACCGTCGTAATTCCTACAAAGCCGAACATGACGCTCATCTCCGTTTGCTCGTTCTCCATTGGCGCGATAGACGAACGCCTGTATTGTTTCCAGCTTTGGACGGTGACCGTGTCCAGCGAGTATGCTTGTAATTCGCCGGCTTTATCCTGCCTGAATTTCTGCCACAATGACCGTACTTTTTCGCACCCGGCCTGGATTTTGACTTCCGGCTTGAATCGTATGTGCAGCCGGGAAGCCCTTTTGGTGGGTCCTCCCATGCCACAAAGCAGTTGGGCCTGCTCGAACGGAATATAAACAAGCGAGCCGTCAATCCGCGGCAGACCGGTTGTCGATTGGTCGCTAAAGTAAAAAGTTTTCGTGTTGACCATGTCCGTGCCCGCCCGGGCCAGGGCGCCTCTTGCGGTCAAGGGGAAGCAACTTATCGAGTAGGGTATCCGGGGAAGGTTGGTTTCACTAATATATCGGCTATTGGTGTCTTGAAGGAGTAGAAAGTCACCCAATACGCATCCGACCAGGTTCGCGTCGTTTGCAATCTCGAATGTTCCGGATACATCATCATTATGGTAATACAGGGAATCTCCAAAGCCGGTCGCTTGACTATGTCTGACCGGATCGATCCCCATAATCTCAGCGATGTCATCTTGATCTGAGCCTCTGCGTCTTTTTAGTGCGAAGCTTTTTATTGCCGGCGAAACGGCCTCGACAAAATCCTGTTGTTCAATCAATTTTACAAAATCTTCGTAATATGCAAAACCCACTAATGATTCGGTCCCGACGACGCAGTCACCCGCGAAGCGATGGTTCTTCTCTTTGAATTCATTGACAAGCCCTACCATTACGGTCATCACCACAACAACGATAAAAACGGAAAGCGCAACCGCCAACACCGCAAAATACGTGATTCGGCGTTTCAATAAATACCTGGTTGCGAGAATAATTTTGTACATAATCCCGTCACACGGAATTTCGAAAATCTTTTTCGTTTTTTAGCTATTCGTATCGCAGGATATTGACGGGTTTTGTTCTTGCCGCGATGATAGCCGGTATCAGCGTTCCGATCGCCGCCGCTATAATTGCCATCAATGCAATACGCATAGCCCAGGGCCAGTTTACTTCATTGGGTATCTTACTGAATAAATACACGCTGCTCTTCCAGAGCTTCAATCCGAATATTATCCTGATCCAGTCTTCAATCGTATTGACATTCCTTGTGATAATGTATCCAAGGACGGCTCCGAAACCCGAACCAACCACCCCAACACAGGCGCCGAAACCAACAAAAACAACCGCCACCGAACTGCTTGTTGCCCCACAGCTTTTGATAATCGCGATGTCCTTTTGTTTGAGCCTGACGATCATACAAAATATGCAAAAGACCAGCAGAACAACGCCGAAGCTGATGACACCAAAGATCAATAGCAATATTCCCATTTGTTTCTCATACGCAGCGATTTGTCGACTTTGCAACTGTCTGGCTGTTTTGATAACGGCGGATGTCATCAAGAACGGATCCGCGTCAAGCTGCTCTTGAACAAATGAGCGCCATACCCCGCGAATCACAGTCAGCGCAACATCAGTTTCGGTATTGTCTGCAAGCTTGATCATGATCTGGCTGGCGACCGGTGATTCTAAATCGGGGTACAAGGCCCTGCGCAGCTCTTCAATCGGCAGATACACGCAACCACTGTCGAATTGATAGACTCCCGTTTCGATAATATCCGCGATTGTGAATATCATAACCTGTCTCTTGAACTCGGGCCTCGAACCGTCCTGGCTGTCTTGTCCTGTCACAGTGCCTGTGGTCAGGACAACAGTTTCGCCGAGCATTTTCTCGGCGGCGTCATAATCATACTCATCCGTCTGTTCGTCAGGCTCGCCCAGCACACCAATTCCAACAAATCCGCCGGTTTCTTCTGGAGAATCCGGGACATTGAAGGATGGCTCTCCCGCTCCTTTGCCCTGCCTGAGCAAAAACTTGGCGAATCCCGTCACTTTCGCTCGTCCACCGGGCTCAATCCCCCAGACTTCCACAGCCCGTACGTTACCCCTGCCCAGGTGCAGCAGACCGTAACCCGATATCATTGCCGTTGCCGCCTCGACCGATTCGGTTTGCTCCAGGCACTCGATCAGCAGCGGGTATTTCGCAAATGTCATAGGTGGAATCAGAATAACATCGCCTACTGCCTCGACGGCCGCTTGTTCGAATGTATCGATGAAACCGGTAAACAGGCTTGCGACAACTATCAGCAACGATACGGAAAGAGCGACTGCGGCAATACTCAAGAAAACGATTTTTCTCTTGCGCAAATATCGCAGCCACAGGAATAATTTAAGCATAGTATTAGTCGTCAGTACTTAGTTGTCTATATAATAACCTCACGTTTTACGTGGTGTATTATGCGGGATTAAGTCCTAAGTTTTTGCAGGTCTTAGAAGAGGAAACAGCACCACGTCACGGATACTTTCAGCACCGGTAAGCACCATTATCAACCTGTCGATCCCAATCCCCAGTCCGCCGGCCGGAGGCATACCGTATTTCAGCGCCGCGATAAAATCATTGTCCATAGTCGCCATTGTTTCTTCCTGTCCGCGAAGCTGGATTTGGAAGTTTTCTTCCTGTACCGCCGGATCATTCAATTCGGTATAGGCGTTTGCAAGTTCCATTCTGCCGATAAATAATTCAAAACGTTCGGCGTATTTCGGATCGTCTTTCTTACGTTTCGTCAAGGGGCACAACTGAGCCGGATAATCTATCACAAAAGTAGGATTGACAAGATTATTCTCAACTGTAGCCTCAAAAACTTCGTTGACAACTACCGCATCGTCCATGTCCGCTTCGTCCAGTTCGAGCTGCCTGGCTTTTACCCTGACGGCCTCAATGTCATCGATATCGCAGCCGCCGTATTCTTTCAGCAGGTCTGCGTATTTAGCCCGACGCCATGGCCGGGTGAAATCGATCGTGAGTTCCCCGAACTGAACTTGTTTTCCGCTGCCGTGTTTTTCCAGGCAAAGCGACGTGACCTCCTCGGTCAGATCCATCATCACGTTGTAATCAGCATACGCCTGGTACAATTCGATCATGGTGAATTCCGGATTGTGCTGCCGGCTGAGTCCTTCGTTGCGGAAATTACGGTTTATTTCGAAGACCTTTTCCAATCCGCCGACGAGCAGTCTTTTTAGAAACAGCTCCGGCGAAATCCGCAGGAATAAATCCATGTCCAGGCTGTTATGGTGTGTGATAAAAGGCTTGGCCGCAGCTCCGCCGGCGATGGTTTGCATCATCGGTGTCTCAACTTCCAGGAAACCCCTGGACGTGAGAAACTCGCGGATAGTATTAACAATGGCGCTGCGTGTCTTAAATCGCTCCATTACTTCAGGATTGGCCCATAGGTCCACGTATCTCTGCCTGTAGCGCTGGTCAATATCCGCCAGGCCGTGAAATTTCTCCGGGGGTTGCAGCAGGCATTTGCTCAGTAGCACGACCTCGTCGGCCCAGATTGTGATTTCACCTGTTTTAGTCTTACCAAGCTGGCCGGCGGCGCCGATTATATCGCCAAGCTCGAGCAATTTAACTAATTGCCACTGCTCGGCCAGCAGCTTTTTGCTCAAGCCGACCTGAATGGTTCCGCTGCGATCGCGCAACGTCATAAAAATCAGCTTGCCAATGTCTCTCAGAAGCACGATCCTGCCGGCACAATTCGCCTGCTGTTTCGTGTCGCCATCTGTAAATCCGCTCTTGACATCTTCAGCCGGCTCGGCACCTTCGTATCTGCTGCCGTATGGTTCGATGCCCAATTCTTTGATCCGGGACAGTTTTTCCTGTCTTTGCCGTTCAAACTTGCTTACATCTTCTGCCTTTGACAAATCAATACACCTGTAAAAAATGAAAAGTTATCGACACTACAAGTCAATTAACCAGATGCGCCTGGGCGATCGTTTCGTCCTGGATTAATTTGCTCTGAATAATCAACAGGCCGACCGCTAATTGTGGATCGGCAGCGAGAGTTTCCTCAATCGTGCGCTTTTTAAAGTCATCGTTGGCGCCGTTATGGTTGGCTTTCACCAGCACGTCATTGTCCCTCTTGACCTCCACCATTTTTTTGAGTTCATCGCTTCTCAATTCGACCTTGACATCCGGCGCAACACCCCAATCTTTCCTGTCCAGTTTTTCCATAGCATCCCGGCTTTCAACCCTCTGGCCGGAGGGTAAATGGTAATACGCCATTGTGTATTTCAACTGTGCCCCCCCACCGAGAGAGCCTGTTATACCCTGCACACTGCCTTTGCCGTGAGTTCTTGTTCCTACCAGGGTCGCTCTTTCGTATTTCTCGTCTCCCAATGCACCGGCGACAATTTCAGAAGCACTGGCTGAGTTGGAATTTATCAATATGACGAGCGGATAATTCGGATGCGTTCCCTTCTTGCGTGCCGTTTCGTAGATTGGCATTCTGCCCAAACCGGATTGTCTTTTGACTATCACTCCGTCTTCGATGAATTTATCAACCACGGCAACTGCACTGTCTAAAAGTCCGCCGGTGTTGAATCGCAGGTCCAGAATTAGTCCCCTTAATCCTTGCGACTCAAGCTCAATTAATACTTTTTCCAGGCCCGGAGCCGTGTCAGCAGAAAAACTGGTAAGGCGGACAAAGCCGATCTTGTTCTTCTCATCGATCATATGCAGCCATTTACCTTCATGGGTCCTTTGCCAGCCGCGAACCGTCGGGACAATAATCGTGTCTCTGGTTATGATTACATCGAAAACTGTATCCTCAACCTTCTTATCCTCGCTCGGACGTCTTACCTTCAACTTCACTTTGGTTCCCGCCGGGCCCTTTATTTTTTTCGCCGCACAAAACAGGGACATATCCTTTGTTTCGACCCCGTCTACTTCTTCTATCACGTCCCCTGCGTCAAGATTTGAGTTGAACGCCGGTGTGTCAAGTAAAAGACTCGCTACTGTCAGCAGCCCTTTTGGCTTGGTAATCTCGATTCCAATACCCATAAACTCACTGGTCATCATTTGTTCGAAATCCTTTACTTGCCTGGGCCAGACAATGACGGTATACGGGTCAAGTGAGGAGAGAGTTGCTTCAACAAATTGCGAGATGAGCACCGACCGAGGCAAATCCACTGTTGATTCGTTTAGTTTAAGGACCTTGTTAAAAATATCCAAAAACTTGCTCTTGTCGAGCCGTGCAAGTCCGCCTGATGAAGATTTAGCTTCATCCAGCAGGATTGTTAAAGCCGTGGACCAGACTTTAAGCTTCTGGGGTTCCCAGGTGCCCTTTAATACATTTAGGTGGCCTTTGACATCATTTTCTGAGTCCTCACTAAATCGGGATGATGTCAATATAACCTCTGCAAGCAATTTGCAGCGTTCAATAGCTTTAGTAGCCATTTCGTTGTAATTGATAATGCTGACATAACGTGAATTCAGGAAATTAATCGCCCGAATAAACAGTTCTTCCTTCACGCCCTGGAAACGTTCCCTGCTGGTCTCGCAGGGGCTATCCTCAAAAGCGGCTGCGATAGTAGCCTTATCCAGAAGCTGCTGGGCATAATCCGAGTATCCTTCATTGTTTGGATCGATTGCCACCAGCCATCCGTAGCAATTTGTGTATGCCTCGAGCCATTTGCCTTCAACCTCGTACTCGGCGGCTTTGTCTATGGCTTTTTGCATGGTCTCTTTTACGAACGTATCAGACAGGAGCTGCTTTTTTTGTGTCTCGTCTGCATATTCGCTGGTTCTGGCAATGACAGAGAGTATCGAAATGTTTTTATCCGTTGAATTTGCGTCGTTCACGTCATTAGCCTCTGCCGGAGCCTGAAATTTTTCCAGTTCTGCGAGTACCTCTGTGTATGCAGCTTCTCGGGCTAACAGACGTTCTTGACTGATACTCTTGTATTGGTCGACAAGCAACTCTAAGCGGGGGACAGCCTTACCGAGTTGAGCCGGATCGTCATCGCGGCTTTGTTTTATCAACTTATCGGCGGCATCGAATTGACCCTCGTAAATCAGCTTACAAGCTTGCCCGATAACACTGGATTCAACTGAAACAGATTCAGCAGCTTCGCTTGTATAAGCGGCCGACGACAATACTATCGTTACCAGCCAGAACAACCGTATCAAATTGCGTATCATGTGTCTTTTCTCTTTCATTTTGTATCAAATCCAAAATTAAATGTTAAAATCCGGAACAATTTACAAACTCTAATGCCTTTGAGCTTCAAATAATCCCTTTTCGGATGATTTTAATCTCGTTCATCCGGCATTGCTTCGGATTTCGTTGTTCGTGCTTCCTGCTTTTCATATACACTCGGCCGCCTTGCCGGCACAACCAAGAACGTGCAGTTTATGCTTGACCATTTCTTTAATAGCATCTCTGCCCGGTCCGAGGTACTTACGCGGGTCAAATTCAGCGGGCTTTTCCGCGAATACCTGCCTGATTTTAGCGGTCAGGGCAAGTCGCAAGTCCGTATCGATGTTGACCTTACAGACGGCCATCTTTGCCGCTTGGCTCACGGCTTTTTCCGGAACGCCCATCGCGTTCGGCATATTGCCTCCATACTTGTTAATCAGATCCACGAACTCCTTCAGCACACTGCTCGAACCGTGCATCACCAGCGGAAATCCGGGTAGTTTGTTGGCGATCTCCTGGACTACATCGAAAGCCAGCTTCGGCTCTTTCTTGAACTTGTAGGCCCCGTGGCTGGTGCCGATTGCCACGGCTAAAGAATCAACGCCGGTTTTCGCGACGAACTCCTCAACCTGATTCGGATCGGCTAAGTGTTGGCTGATATCATCGTGGTCCACGCCGACAACGTCCTCTTCGATACCGCCCAACTGGCCTAACTCAGCCTCAACGACCACATCCCTGGCGTGTGCATATTCAACCACCTGCTTGGTCATCGCAATATTTTCCTCAAACGGCTTGCTCGATGCGTCTATCATCACCGATGTAAAACCATCATCGACAAATTGCTTGCAGGTCTCAAATGTATCGCCGTGGTCGAGGTTTATCGCGACGGGGATATCCGGATTTTCCTCAACGACCACGTTAATAATTGCCTTGAGATAACTATTTTTTGCATATTCGCGTGCCCCCCTGGAGACCTGCAGGATCAGCGGGGCCTTTTCTTCGGCCACGGCTTCAATTATGCCCTGCGTGATTTCCATATTATTTACATTGAACGCACCAACCGCATAGCCGTTCTTGTAAGCCATCTCAAACATCTTTTTAGTATTCACCAATGCCATTCGATTCTCCTTAAAACTCGATCTTCTACCGGACTTCCGCAAAACCTTAACCAGGCGTGGCCGGTGCCAAAAAGCTCAGTTATACCGTCTTGCTAAGTTTAAGCCGGGCATACTTTGAAAAGGAAAAAATTTCTTTGGATTTTCCCTCTTCAAATAACGACAGACCTTAAACAAAGATCCGATCCGATTATTCGAGGAAATCAAAAAAACGGATTTCCATGAATAATATATGTTTCACTTAAATTATGCAAGTCTTTTCATACCTTGACAATCAACCGTCAATAGCCTGCCGAACCTCCTAATCCAGTGTATCTACTCTCTCCAATTGCCACTCCCGGCACGCCCTGGGGCCATAGACTAAAGACAATAGACTGTCTGTCCAGCGATTCATCGGCACTAAACGTCAGGCCCCAGTACAGCCTGTGGTACTGACGAATCAGCGTTATATCGCTTCGTACTATTTCCCCGAAGTCAAAATCGATTTGCTGCGAATAAACCACGGTATATCGCGGATCGAGTACATACGTAACCGCGAATGTAAATGCGTTTGAGCCGTATTCGCCATAGCCGTTATCAAGGCGCCTTAAATATCTGCTGCCTATATAATACTGTAAATTGGGCCATCGCAGGTGCGAAAAACCGACATTAAACTGCTGCACGACCCCGCTTTGCATGTCATAATTCATATCGGACAACACAGCCGTGGTATCGCTCAATAGCCAGCTATAATCGGCTCCGAAATAATTACGCCTCGGACCGAATATATGGCTGCTGCGTCTGTCTTGCAGTGGAATTACCCGACTAACCGTATTTATCGGCGGAATAAACGGCTTATTCCAGATAAATTTATCCGCCCCAGCCGAATCGTCGCCGGAATTATTGACCCACGTTACGTCCATATCAAGTTGCATCCAGTCAACACTTCGTTGTTTCTCATCTAAACCGCGTTTCGTTTGCAGCCGCTGTGAGATACCTACGTTCAAAGTATCCCTCTGTTCGATAACCGATTCGTTTTGAGTATAAGCGGCAGCGGTCAAATACGGTGTTATTAAGTGTCGCATCTGGTTCAAATCCCAGAGTTCCGATTTGACATTGGGATAAACCTTCCAGAATGGTTGTGTTGAAGCACGAATTCCGGTTTCACCTAACCAGACATTCTCTTGCCTCTCGGCCATTCCGCCATCAAGCTCTCTGTAGAAGCCTAATCCATCTTCATAAGCAACGGTCCCGGCCACGAAAGGCACGACTTTTGCCTTGCCTACGGTCATCGGCATATCAACTTCGTTTCGCGTAGTCGCAAATGAAAAGAATTCTTCTGAACCGGGGTTACTATAGGATGATTCGTAACGTTGACGGAACCTGCTGACCTGAGTATCACTGTAGAACGTCAGCTTATCGTCAAAAAACGACTGGCCTGTCCAGTGGAATTCGGTACTGGGCAATTCTTCCAGTTCATTCGTGAAATCGTTTGTTCGGACTTTTCCTAATAAAGAAAGGCCCCAGTTGTCCTCGATACGCTTCGCATAAATGAGCGTTTCCTGTTCTTTGCCGACGTAAAACTCGTTACGATAATAACTCTCTAAAAAATTCTTATCGGACTCGTAGCTTGCCTCGGCGGTAAGCTGCCAGTTGTAGGGCAGGAACTGCCTGTGCTGCCAGTGGAAGCGTCCGCGCAGTTCGCGTTCCGGCTCAAGATTCTTTCGGCTGGTGTGCCTCCCGAGCCGATCCTCGCCGTGGTCGTGAATCCTATAACCTAAAAGTCTGCCGAAATAATCCTCGCCTGTGTAATCGGTCATTATTCCACCGCCGAAGCCGCGTTTGCTATAATAGTCCAGCGCTAAGGTGCTGTTCGTACCTTCCGGTTCCTGCAAGCCTAACAGTCGGGCCAGGTACCATCGAGTCTCAACCAACGATCCCCAGATGCTGTCATTGCCGAGGCGGATGCTTTTAATTGGAAGATCGGGTCTTTGTAGATTACTCCGTATGAAAGGCCATGAGAAAAATGTTTTGTCATACATCTTCAAACGCACATCGTACATCTGTGCGTCATAGCTGCTTTTGGAAGCCCCACCCTGCTGTTCGTCGATTGGCGTCGTATCGGCGATTTTTATTTTCGATGCGTTAAACGAAATCTGGGGCAGGTAAAATTCACTGCTCGTCAAAGTGATGTCATCGGCGGCAAATTCATTTTCTGCTGTCTGCCTGAGCTTTGCCGCCCTGAGATAAATCGGAATCCCTTCGCGTGTGTCGAAATTCCTCATGACCGCATTCAGAGCGAGCATCTTTTTTCTCTCGAAATCGTAGTATATCTCATCGGCGCGAATTGTTCTCTGGCCGTTGGTCATCACAACGTCGCCGGACATATAGATAGCCTGCATACCAGTCAGCATATCTTTAGCTCCGCTTTTGCCGTCGCCGGCCGGTAGTTGCTCCGCGGATAAAAATATCACGGCATTGTCGGCCTGCAATTCCAGCAGCCCGCCCTTTTCATCCTGCTTCTGGCTGAGATAGAACCTGCCAATTACCGTTCCGATCTTCTCCGTATCGTCCCACTCGATCTTTAGAGTAGCTTGTCCCGCGGGCGATAAAACGGGTGGATACCGAAAGCCCGGTTTTTTTTCCTGCGACTGAGCGGCTTGGTCGGCCGGGTCTTCCAGCGTTATTTTTTCTATCTGCAATTCTGGCTCTCTCGGCTCGGCGTTCGCCGGCTCAATCCCGGCCGCTCGAAGCGCCGAAAAGGCCTCCCTATAAAGCTCTAATCCACGGGGGTCGGCGATTTTTCTATTGTTTGCTGTGACGAAAATCTCGCCGCTGACGTCGAATCGGACTGCCATCACACGGCCTTCCTCAATCACTGTCCGTCTTAAATCGGTGGTCGAGGCGCCATCAGGCTTTTTGGCCGATACGTTGCCTTGTAGATATACCGTCGCTTCATAATCGATCCGAGGAAGGTCGTTCGATTCAGTTATTGAGCCTTCCGGAACTTCCGTAGAGCGGGGCTCCAGCCATACGACGGCACTATCGGCGGAGAATTGTTGGGCCCCGATTGACATTGAAAATCCACTCTGGAAAACAAGCGCGTGGTCAACGGGAGATAACCGGTAGCTTATCAGCCCTTGCCCCTGCAGGTGAAGATCCTGTCCGGCAAAAACCGCGGCTTTGTCGTTTTCAGCGGTCCATCCTGATCTTGATGGCATCAACACCAAAACTAATAGAACCAAAATAGGTAGTATATTTTTTTGTATATTCATATGCCGGCATCGTTGAGTTATCGCGCGAGACGCATCGCGCATTAACGCATGACGAGATTATAGCCGGTCAGAACAGCAAAGCCAGCAAAAAGCTCTGCCGTAATAATGGTGGCTTGATTTATCTGAAGGTTTGCAGTAAAAGATGGCCCATGACAAAGAATGAGTATTCTCAGTACCAGAAGTCAGTGATATCGGGGTATTACGATAACCTTGACACGATAATGCTTCAGAAGCTCAGCGAACTGGTGACCGAATTATACTTAGCCGACACAAAGGCCAGGAAAGACCGGCTCTGGCAAAGGGCCCACAAGGCCATGGTCAAACTGAAAGTCCCGCCGGTAATCGTCGACCATATCATGAAAAAACAAGATGTGGAAATATTAGCCAAGAACCTCCAGGACTGGCTGGGCAATAAGAGAAAGG
>SDBT01011025.1_pt1 | contig 14571 bp, 14 predicted proteins | sample 2277101 | NCBI WGS metagenome assembly SDBT01 (sample SAMN10404973, study PRJNA504765) | marine sediment metagenome | isolation source: marine sediment core GS10_PC15, 103 cmbsf | place: Arctic Ocean: Southern Knipovich Ridge | collected 2010
GGCATTTCCAGGACGCCATCGTCCAACCCCGGCAGAAGTCCCCGCTCCATTGCCATTCCGAGGAGAAGGGTGGAGACGCTCTTGGTGACCGAGGCCGTGTAGTGCAGGTCGTCCGCCCCCAGGTCTCCGAAATACTCTTCCACCACCAGGCGGCCGCCCTTCACCACCAGGAGGCTGTGGAGGTTCTGGAAAGACCCTGCCTGGGCTTCTCCCACGAGGGCGTCGATCAGCCCGACATCCAGGCCCACGGATTCAACCTCGATCGCCGCCTCGTCCTGAGCCTTGGCTTGGCATCCGGAAGCCCCGAAGGTCAGGAGCACTCCAATTCCCAAAACCAGAGGAGCCGTAGATCGGGTGAGGGCCCTTACAGGTGACACCCGATCTAGATGTGGGGTCGACATACGGTCCATGGTGTTTTCCAAACGCTTCTCGTTCGCCTGCGAAAGAGGGAGCCTACCTCAGGAGCCGCTTGATTTCCTCCAGCACTTCGATGTCGGCCGCGAGGGACCTGTGGGATGCGCCCGAGACGATTCGGGTCCTGCCCGGTCCGTCCATGCTCCGCCGGGTGTTCGAGTTACTCGAGTCGCTGAGCCTCGGGCGCAAGCGCATTCTCGACACGGCGCTTGCCGTGACGCTGAGCCAGGCAGGTGTGAGCCGGCTCGCGACGCTCAGCGACAAGGACTACCAGGTCTTCGCCTTCATGGAAGTCGTTGATCCGAGAGGGTGACAGCCGAGGACGACCTGGCTGTCTCACTGAATCACGACCGGGATGGGGTCTTCGTCCGGCACGGCGTACTGGGCGCGCAGCTCCGCCAGCCGCGATTCGAGATCGGCGCGCACATCGGCGTAGTCGGGATCGTCGTAAACGCTCTGGAGCTCATCGGGGTTTGTTTCCAGATCGAACAGCTCCCACTCATCGATCAGGTAGTAGTGGATGAGCTTGTAGCGTTCCGTGCGCACGCCATAGTGACGTTGCACGGCGTGGACGCCGGGGAACTCGTAGTACTGGTAGTAGATCGCGTCGCGCCAATCGGCGGGGCGCTCGCCTCTCAGAAGCGGCACTAGGCTGCGGCCCTGCATGTGCTCCGGCACCGGGACGCCCGCCATGTCGAGAAAGGTCTCAGCGAAGTCCAGGTTCTGCACGAGATCGCTGTTCTCGGACCCCGGCTCGACGACGCCCGGCCAGCGCACGATCAGCGGCATGCGCAGCGATTCCTCGTACATCCATCGTTTGTCGAACCAGCCGTGCTCGCCGAGGAAGAAACCCTGGTCCGAGCTGTAGATGACAACCGTGTTGCCGGCGAGTCCAGCTTTCTCGAGGTAGTCAAGAAGCCGGCCGAGGTTGTCGTCCACCGAGCTGATGGTGCGCAGGTAGTCCTGCAAGTATCTCTGATACTTCCAGCGCACTAGGTCCCGACCCGCGGGGGGCTCCTCAAAGAACGCCTCGTTCCGGGGGCCATAGGCCGTGTCCCACGCCGAAAGCTGCTCGGGAGTCATGCGCTCACGGGTCCGCTCTACCGCATCGATCAGATCTTCGTCGGGCTTGAAGGATGCGGGCCACAACTTGAGGTCGTAGGCGAAACGCAGGTGCTTTTCGATGGACATCTCCTGCGCCATTGCTGCGCTCGTACGGCCGGAATAGTCATCGAAGAGCGTGTCCGGCTCGGGGATCTCCACATCGTCATAGGTGGTGAGATGATCCGGCCCCGGGTGCCACGCCCGATGCGGTGCCTTGTGCTGGTACATCAACATGAACGGCCGCGTTGAGTCACGACCATTCTCGAGCCAGTCGATGACCTCATCGGTGATCAGGTCCGTCACGTAGCCGGTCTCCTGGACCGTGCCTTCGGGGGTGAGGAAATCCGGGTTGTAGTATTGACCCTGTCCCGGCAGCACCTTCCAGTGATCGAATCCCACGGGGTCGCTCTTCAGGTGCCACTTGCCGATGATGGCCGTCTGGTAGCCGGCATCCTGGAGCAGTTGCGGAAACGTAACCTGTAAAGAATCGAACGTCTCGGCGTTGGTCATCACGCCGTTCAGGTGGCTGTGTAACCCTGTCTGGATGACCGCCCGGCTCGGAGCGCAGATCGAGTTGGTCACGAGCGCGGTGTGGAAGATCATCCCCTCGTCGGCCAGGCGATCGATGTTGGGCGTTGGGTTCAAGGCTGCCAAACGTCCGCCGTAGGCTCCGACGGCCTGTGTCGCGTGATCATCGGTGAAGATGAAGATGATATTCGGTCGCGCGCCGGCCGGCGGATCATTGGGCGGCGCACCCATGCAGGCGGAGAGGGCGATGATCACCGTCAGGATCCACAGAGTCCTCGACTGGCACATGGTTTCCCTCCTTCGGTAGACCTCGCGCACCGGCTTCCAACGCCGTTGCTACCCCAGGTAGACCGTCTTGATATTGACGAACTCGCGGATGCCGAAGGCCGACAGCTCGCGGCCGTAGCCACTGGTCTTCACGCCGCCGAAGGGGAGCCGCGGGTCCGATCGCACGAAGGCGTTGACGAAGCAGGCGCCTGCCTCGAGCTCCTCCTCGGCGATGCGCTCGCCGCGGCCTTCGTCGGCGGTGAACACGGCGGCACCAAGCCCGAAGATGGAATCGTTGGCGATGCGGATGGCGTCGGCCTCGTCGCTGGCCGGAATGATCGGCGCCACGGGGCCGAAGATTTCCTCGTCGTAGGCGGCCATTCCGGGGCCGACGCCGGTGAGCACCGTAGGCGGATAGTAGGCGCCGGGGCCGTCGGGAATCTCGCCTCCCAGCACGCAGGTCGCGCCGGCCTCGAGGCTGCGCACGACCTGATCGTGGAGCTCGTCGCGCAGCTCGTGGCGCGCTTGGGGCCCGAGTTGAGTCGACTCATCCAGCGGATCACCCATCTTCGTCGCCTTCATGCGCTCGACGAACAGCTCGGTGAACTGTTCGAGAACGGGATCCACCACGATGAAGCGCTTGGCCGCGATGCAGCTCTGGCCGCCGTTGATCAGACGACTAGTTGCGCATTCCGCTGCGGCTGCCTCGAGATCAGCGTCCTCCAGAATCACGTACGGATCACTGCCGCCGAGCTCGAGCACGGTCTTCTTGATCATCTCACCCGCTTTCATCGCCACCGCCTGCCCGGCAGGGGTGCTGCCGGTAAGTGTTACGGCCCGCACGAGCGGGTTCTCGATCACACGGCTGACGCGGCTGCCGCCGATCAAAAGTGTGCGGAAGAGGTCCTCGGGGAAGCCCGCATCACGGAACACCTCTTCGATGGCCAGAGCGCACCCCGGGACATTGGAGGCATGCTTGAGGACTCCGGCGTTGCCGGCCATCAGCGCCGGTGCGGCGAAGCGGAACACCTGCCAGAGCGGGAAGTTCCAGGGCATGACGGCCAGAACAATCCCGATGGGCTGGTAGGAGACGAAGCTCTTCTTGGCGTCCGTCTCTACGATTTCCCGGCGGAGGAAGCTCTCGGCGTTTTCAGCGTAGTAGTCGCATACCCAGGCGCATTTCTGCGTCTCGGCGCGGCCCTCCACGAGGGTCTTCCCCATCTCCTCGGTCATCAGGGCCGCGTAGACGTCGGTGCGCTGACGTAGGATCTCCGCTGCCTTGTGCATCAGGTGCTCCCGGTGGGCAAAGTCGGTCCGTCGCCACTCGAGGAAGGTCTCGTGCGTGCGCTGGATGATTTCGTCCACCGCCTCCGGCGTCGTCTCCTCGTACTCCCGTACCAACTCACCGGTGGCAGGGTTGATGACCTGCATGCTCATTGCCGCTCCTCCCGATAGCCATCCATCCCGTCTACCCGCTCGCAGATAGCCGCGGTGCACGAGCCCGCTGCCGGACTGCAAGGGCCGCGCAGCCTACTTTCTCATCCACTGGTAGGCAAGCATGACCTCCATGAGGTCGTCGCTGGTGAAGGTGAGCTCCCAGTCCCCGGTTCTCTCGGCTCCTGGATAGCGAGCTCCGTTGTAAACGACCGCCTCGTTCTTCATCGTCAGTACTAGCGTGTAGGGCGTGCTCAGCTTGTAGGGCTGGAAGCGGTCGAGAGTTCGGAGCGCGTGCTCTACGCCGACGCGGATCTTCTCGCGGGCGACCTCGGGGTGAAGGCCCAGCGACGCGGCGCCGATTCCTTCCTTCACCGCCACCGTCTCCACATCGCTGAATCGTTCCTCGACCTGGTCGCAGATGGCTTGGTCGCCGGCCACGAAGACGACCGGCACGTCGTAGTAGCCTGCCATCAGCGCGTTGTAGCCGGCCTCAGGCATGGAGATACCGTTGATCTCGACATTGGTGACGTTGCCCGACGAAGTGTGGTCGATGATGGCGTTGGCCGTGCCCGCCTTGGCGTGATAGCCGATGAAGATGACCGCGTCGAAGGTCTCGTCGATCCCTTCCATCATGCTCAGGTGGCCGCCCGACCAGTCCCGCAGTAATCGGGCATCCCGATTTAGGAGCTCGGGAAGGATGTTGCGCGCCGAGCCATGCGAGTCGCGCACCACGATTTCGGTCGCCCCGGCAGCAAGCGCGCCCTCGATCGCGGCATTCGTCTCCTTGGTCATGATGGTTCTGAAGTAGCCGTAGTCCTGCCCCGATCGGCTCGTTTCTTCAGGGGTCACGATCCCCGATATCCCCTCCATGTCGACCGAAATGAAGACCTTCAGCCCGTCTTTCGACTGCCCCGCAGCCGGAGACACAAGCAGAACTGCCAAGAACAAAACGACCATCGCCTTTCGCATCTCGACCTCCTTGTTCAGGAAACTGCCAGTACGCGATTCTTTCCTACCTCGGGATCCGAAAATCAACCATACCGAGTGCGGTGCGAGCTGACCACCTTGCCCTCGATGATCCATGAGGTTTCCGTGTCCTCGCGGCCCGATTCATGTAGATTCTGGCTCGCAGACAATCAGGCACGTCAACCGAGTCAAGCGGAGCTAGCGATCATGTCCAGCCGCCTCCTGCTGTTCACCGCCTTCCGAACGATTCGCTTCCCTGGCCGGTCATCCTGCCGGGCCATCGGCTCGCTTCTCACTATCTCTATCGTCCTCCTTTTCGCCCTCGTCGTAACTCCTGGGTGTGGGTCTCCTGCCCCCGATTCCGCCACGCCGCCCCCTGACGAGTGGCAAATCGAGCCGGTGGTCTTCACCGAGGTGCAGCTCACGGACAACTTCTGGGCGCCGCGCATGGCGATCAACCGAACGGTGACCATCCCGCACCTGGCTCAACAGAACGAGGAGACCGGGCGAATTGACAACTTCCGCAAGTCGGCCGGGCTGATGGAGGGGTCGTTCGAGGGGCAACGCTACAACGATTCGGACGTCTACAAGTCGATCGAGGCGGCGTCGTATGCGCTGGCGCAAACGTATGATCCGGCGCTCGACGCGCAGCTTAACGATCTCATCGAGTTGGTCGCCGGCTCGCAGATGGAAGACGGCTACATTTTTCCCGCCTGGACCATCGATCCCGAGAACCCGGCTCGCGGCGTGGCCCGGGAACGTTGGACGCTCACGAACTCCAACAGCCACGAGTTGTACGGTAACGGCCACATGATCGAGGCTGCAGTGGCGCACTACCGTGCCACCGGCAAACGCACGCTGCTCGACGTGGCGATCCGCGCCGCCGATCACATCGACGACCATTTCGGCCCGGAAAAGTATCGGGCGACCTCGGGCCACGAGGAGATCGAGCTGGCGTTGGTCAAGCTCTACGATGTCACCGGCGAGGAGCGTTATCTGGAGCTCGCGAAGTTCTTCCTCGATGAGCGCGGCCGCGAGCACGACTCCGTCGCCGAGGCCGAGGACAGCGACTTCGCCCGCTACGACAACCGCATCTATCGTCAGGACCACCTTCCGGTCACTGAGCAGACTGAGGCGGTCGGCCATTCGGTGCGTGCCATGTACTTGTACATGGGGATGGCCGACGTGGCGGCGCGGACCGATGCACCCGGCTACCAAGAGGCCCTGGACACTCTGTGGGACGACGTCGCCGCCAAGAAGATGTACCTGACCGGCGGCATCGGCGCGGCCGGTTCGATGGAGTCGTTCGGCGCGGCTTATCAGCTTCCCAACCAGAGTGCCTACGCAGAGACCTGCGCCGCCATCGGGCTCGACATGTGGAACCACCGCATGTTTCTGGCACGCGGCGACGCCGACTACCTCGATGTCATGGAGCGCATCCTCTACAACGGCTTCCTCTCCGGCGTATCGCTGGAGGGCAACTCGTTCTTCTACACCAACCCTCTGGAGTCCGACGGCGACCAGCAGCGACGCGAGTACTTCGGAACTGCCTGCTGTCCGGCGAATCTGGCGCGGTTGATGGGGCAGCTTCCGGGGTTCATCTATGCGCAGCAGGGCAGCCGAGTTTACGTGAATCTCTTCGTCGGTAGCGAGGCCGAGCTCGATCTGCCCTCCGGTGCGCTCCGGCTGACCCAGCAGACCGAGTACCCCTGGGACGGCGCGGTGCAGGTCACAGTCGAGCCTGAGTCAGAGATGGACTTCGAGCTGCGCGTGAGGATCCCCGGCTGGGCTCGCGACGAGCCGGTGCCATCGGACCTCTACACCTTTGCCGGCACCTTCGACGGTGCGCCGACCCTGCGAGTCAATGGCGAGGACGTGGCGCTCGTCATGGATGGCGGGTTTGCGGTGATCGATCGCACTTGGAGCCCGGGCGACATGGTCGATCTGAACCTGCCGATGCCGGTGCGGCGCGTCCGAGCCCACCCTGCGGTCGAGAACAATACAGGGAGGCTCGCCATCCAGCGCGGCCCGGTCGTCTATGCGATCGAGGCGATCGACAACGGCGGCACGGCCCTCGACGTCGCCCTGCCGGAGACCGCGGACCTGACCACCGAATACCTTGCGGAGATGCTCGGTGGTGTCATCGTTGTGCGTGGCAGCGGAATGCGCGGCGACGAGGAGTTCGATCTGCTCGCCGTGCCCTACTTCGCCTGGGCGAATCGTGGGCCAGGTGAGATGGCCGTCTGGCTGCCAACGGAGCAATAGCGCCCATCACCAGCTTGTATTCCTCCATCGCGCTTCGGAACGTGGCGCAAGCTCACGGGGGTCTGGGCAAGCTGGCGGGGGAGACCGAGCTGAACCGGCAGAACATCTATCGAATGCTGTCGGACAACGGGAACCCCACGCTGACCAGCTTTCTGGCTATCCTGGCCGCGCTCGGGTTCGAGTTAAGCTTCAAGCCCCGTAGCGAGGCGGCTGCATGATTGAGTGGCCTTGGCTTTGAAAGCGCGCTCGACTTCGGCGGGCCGTTGCACCCGCGAAAGAAGGACAGCACATTCTCTGCGAGAAAAGTCAGCAAAGGATTTGCGTTCGCCTCATCGCCGATAGATCCTTCGCCCATGCCCGAAATCATCTTCACCATGCAGGACCTGCGGAAAGTGGTGCCGCCGAAGCGCGAGATCCTCAAGGGGATCTGGTTGTCGTTCTACTGGGGCGCCAAGATCGGCGTGCTGGGCCACAACGGTGCCGGCAAGTCGACAGTGCTGCGCATCATGGCGGGCCTCGAGACCGAGTTCGGCGGCGAGGCCTATGCCGACAAGAAGGCACGTGTCGGCTTTCTGCCCCAGGAGCCCGAGCTCGAGCCCGGCACCACGGTGCTCGACAACGTCATGCAGGGCATGGGCGAGGTAAAGGAGTTGCTCGACCGCTTCAACGAGATCAGCGACAAGTTCGCCGATCCGGATCTCGATCCCGAGGCCATGGAGGCCTTGCTCGAAGAGCAGGGGGAGGTCCAGGAGCAGATCGACGCTCTCAACGGCTGGGATCTCGAGACCACGCTCGAGATCGCCATGGACGCCTTGCGCTGCCCGCCGTCCGATTCCGTAGTGGACACCTTGTCAGGTGGCGAGAAACGTCGCGTCGCGCTGTGTCGCCTGCTGCTGCAGAAGCCCGACCTGCTGCTCCTCGATGAGCCCACCAATCACCTCGATGCCGAATCGGTCGCCTGGCTCGAGCGCCATCTAAAGGACTACCCGGGCTCGGTGGTGGCGATTACCCACGACCGCTACTTCCTCGACAACGTCGCCGGCTGGATCCTCGAGCTCGACCGCGGCGCCGGCATCCCCTGGGAGGGCAACTACTCCTCCTGGCTGGAGCAGAAAGGGGCGCGACTTGCCCAGCAGGCCAAGCAGGACAAAGCCCGCCAGCGCAGCCTGCAGCGCGAGCTTGAGTGGGTGCGCATGGCGCCGCGGGCGCGGCACGCGAAGAGCAAGGCGCGCCTGGGCGCCTACGAAAGGCTGCGGCAGGAAAACACGGAGAGGCTTCCCGAGACGGTGGAGATCTACGTGCCGGAGGGGCCACGCCTGGGTGACAATGTCATCGATGCGGAAGGGCTCAGCAAGGGCTACGGGGACAGGCTCCTGATCAACGATCTTTCCTTCTCGCTTCCGCCGGCCGGCATCGTCGGGGTCATCGGTCCCAACGGTGCAGGCAAAACGACCCTATTCCGCATGATCATGGGCATGGAAGAGCCTGACGGCGGCTCGCTCAAGATCGGCGAAACCGTTCATCTCGCCTACGTCGACCAGACTCGAGATCTGGTGGAACCCGAGCAGACCGTGTGGGAAGCGATCAGCGAGGAACACGATGTCATCAGGCTCGGCAAGCGCGATGTCAACTCGCGAGCCTACGTGGCATCGTTCGGCTTCAAGGGTGGCGATCAGCAGAAAAGGATCAAGCACCTGTCGGGCGGCGAGCGCAACCGAGCCCACCTGGCGCGGGTGCTCAAGGCGGGCGGCAACGTGCTGCTGCTCGACGAGCCTACCAACGACCTCGACGTCGATACGCTGAGGGCGCTTGAGGAGGCGCTGCTGGAGTTTGCCGGTTGCACGATCGTCATCAGCCACGATCGCTGGTTCCTCGATCGCATTGCCACCCACATCCTCGCCTTCGAGGGTGAGAGCCACGTCGAGTGGTTCGCCGGCAACTATGCCGACTACGAGGCCGACTACAAGTCACGCAAGGGCCACGACGCCGATCGGCCCCACCGCATCAAGTACCGCAAACTGACACGCGACTGAGGGCCCGGGGCGGGGTTGGGATCGACGGGATCCAGGAGCACGCCGGGCCGGGTATTCGCCTAGGATAGTGGCAGTCGTGACTAAATCAACCGTGGTGCGGAAAGGACACAGCGGATGATCGAGGCCGTCATCTTCGACATGGACGGCTTGCTGGTGGACAGCGAGCCGGTTTGGTTCCTGGCTCGCAAGGACCTGCTCGAAGGCCATGGCAAGGTCTGGACGCAAGCCGACCAGCTCGCCATGGCGGGTGTGCATACCCAGGTCTGGGTCGACGCTGTGGGCGACAAGCTCGAGGGCCGGCTGAGCCCTGAGCAAGTTCTCGAGGGAATCCTCGACCGCATGGAGCGCTTCTACGCCAATGGAGATGTTGCGGTGCTCACCGGTGCCGACGAGGCGCTCGAGGTGTGCGCCGGCAGGTACCGGGTGGGCCTGGCATCTGGCTCCCCGCGCCGCTTGATCGATGCTGCCCTACGCGGTGCCGGCTGGACGACGCATTTCGAGAATCTCATCTCCGGTGATGAATTGGAGCACGGAAAGCCCGAGCCCGATATCTATCTGGAGATCATGCAGAGGATGAATCTCGATGCGGTGTCGACGGCAGTCGTCGAGGACTCGGGAGCCGGCATCCGAGCCGGCAAGGCCGCCGGGACGAAGGTCATCGCGGTGCCCAATCCGCACACCATGCCGTCGCCGGGAGTCCTGGCGCTGGCCGATGCCTGCATCGACTCGCTCTACCACTTGCCGCGAGCCCTCGAGAATTTGAACGTCCGGGCGGAGCGTCCCGAATCGCTCATCTGAGGGTCAGGAACTCGCCGGCGCGTGGCCGTCAAAGTTGGTCAGGTGATGGGCCCACCAGCGAGATGTTGCGAATGATAACAGTTCTTAATAGAGTGTTATCATGATCCGAACGCAGATTAGTCTTTCCGAAATGGAATACGCGGCCGCGAAGCGCGAGGCCCAGCGTCTTGGGATCTCGCTTGCCGAACTCTTGCGGCGCTCGCTGCGCACCCTTCTGCCCGCTGACGAATCACGCCCTTGGATGCAGTACGCGGGGTTCATTGAGTCGGGCGACCCTATGGCGAGCCAGAAGATCGACGACGTTGTCTATGGCCAAAAGGACTGAAGCGTACGTCGACACCTCAGCGCTCATCGCTCTGGCCGATCGGTCCGACACCTACCATCCACTCTTTCGGCGTCTGTTCTCTGAGCCGCCAAAGCTCGTTACCACAGCCCTGGTCGTTGGTGAGGGCCATGGCTGGTTCTTGAAGCGATACGATGCGACGCGAGGCCTGCAGTTTCTGGCCATGATCGAAGCCATGACACCGCTGAGCATCCTCGCGGTAGGTGGAGGCCAGCAGAAAGCAGGGGCCGAAGTCCTGCGCAGATTCTCCGACCAGCGACTCACGCTGACCGATGCCATCGGGCTCCATTTGATGAAAGAGCGAGGAGTCACCTGCTGCTGGTCCACGGACCGACACCTCGGTTTGATGGGGGTGCCACTAGCGATTCACCAGGTCTGAGCTCGCTGGATAGCCGACCCCGCCAGAATCTCGATATCGGCGCAGCACTGCAGATAACCTGCCGTTGACCGCCACAGGTGCCCCTGCTTTCAGCGGTCTCTTTCAGCGGTCTACCGAGAACCTGTAGATCGTCTTGGTGTGGTACTCGTGCCCTGGCCGCAGGATGGTCGACGGGAAACCAGGCTGATTCGGCGAATCGGGGAAGTGCTGCGTTTCCAGGCAGAATCCCGAGCGGTGTCCGTACGCTTGGCCGTCTTTGCCGTTGATTGACCCGTCGAGAAAGTTGCCGGAGTAGAACTGCAGGCCGGGCGCGGTTGTTTTGACCTCGAGCACGCGGCCACTGTTTGGCTCCACGACACGCGCTGCCAGGATGAGCTCCAGCAGCTCGCCTCCGGTGCTGATCGATGCTCCGTCATCGCGGCGCTTCAGCACGAAGTTGTGGTCATAGCCGCCGCCGAACCCGAGTTGCTCATCCTCGTTGCCGATCCGTGCGCCGATCGCAGTCGGCACCGTGAAATCGAACGGCGTGCCGGACACTGCAGCGAGCTCTCCTGTGGGGATGAGCGTCGCATCGACCGGCGTGTACCGGTCGGCGTCGATCATCAGCTCATGGCCGAGAATGCCGCCAGCGCCGGCTAGATTGAAGTAGGTGTGGTGCGTCAGATTGACCGGTGTTGGCTTGTCGGTGCTGGCGCGGTACTCGATGACCAGCTCATCGGCGTCGTTCAGCAGGTAGTCCACCGAGACGTTCAGCGTGCCCGGGTAGCCTTCCTCACCGTCAGGGCTCTCGTAGGTCAGCGCCACGCCGACCCCGTCGCTGTTCTCGACCGGCTTCGCAGCCCACAGCACCTTGTCGAAGCCGACGTCGCCACCGTGCAGATGGTTGGGTCCGTTGTTGGTCGCCAGTCTGTATTCGACATCGTCGAGCGTGAACCGCCCGCCGGCGATGCGGTTGCCGTAGCGGCCGACGAGGGCGCCGAAGTAGGGGGTTTCGGTGAGGTACCCCTCGAAGTCGTCGTATCCCAGCGTGATGTCAGCGAAGTTGCCGGCGCGATCGGGCGCAATGATCGACAGCACGATGCCGCCGTAGTCGATCAACCGAACCTCGATGCCATTCGCGTTGCGAAGCGTGAACAGATGCACGGCGCGGCCGTCAGGAAGGGTGCCGAATGGTGTCTGGGTCACTGTTGCAAAGGTGTCCGCTGGATCAGTGGGCAAAGCGGCCTCCTGCTCACTAGCCACGCCGCAGGCAGCCAGAGCCATGCTGTAGAAAAGGCAAACCATGCGCGTTGGGCGCGCCACGCGAGCAGACCGATTCCCACCGCGTACACGCCCGGTCATCCTTTTTGGTGAGAATCTCGCGATCATCGACACTTCCATCGGGTTGGAGGAAACTCGGCAGAATGAACGTTACTGCCCGCGCAGCTGGGGCACAAATGGGGACGACTCGGCTGGTGCTCGGCGCTCGCCGTCTGCACATATGAAGCTCAGCGGCGATCCCGAGCCCAGTTCTCTACCGCCAGGCCCGGGATGCGGCGGAACTCACGCGCGTTGTTGGTGACCAATGTCAGGTTCGCGGCCAGAGCCTGCGCACCGATCAATGTGTCGAGTGGCCCGATGGGTCGGCCCCGTCCCGCCAGGGATGCGCGCACCTTGCCGTACTCGAATGCCGCGGCGCGGTCGAAGGGCAAAACGGTCAGCGGCAGGAGGAACTGCTCCAGGGCGCTTCGGTTCTTGTCGACGTCCCTGCTCCGTTCGACTCCGTAGGCGAGCTCACCGATGGTAATCGAGGAAACACCGATCTCACCGACGGCATGCTGAGTAAAGCGAGCCAAGACCCGAGGCGGCTTCTTCTTGATCACGTAGATGCAGATATTGGTGTCGAGAAGGTACTTCATTCGAAGGCGCTCTCGCGCTCCTGCTGCTCGGCCGGCTGCCGGCGCTCGGCCAGGAAATCGTCGGTGAACTCCCCCAGGCTGTTAACCAGCGACTGCCAGGGATGCTCGTAGGGCAGTAGGATCACTGCGTCACCCAGTTTCTTGATGAAGACTTCCTTGCCCTCGAAGCGAAACTCCTTGGGCAGACGCACGGCCTGGCTCTGGCCGTTCATGAACAGTTTGGCGGTCTTGGCCACAGGGTCCTCGGGGTTCGCGCATGCCGACAGAATATATATGTAAAGTATATATTATCTGTCTCGCGACGGGCCAACCCCATGTCGCCTGGCGGGCCAACCCCGTGTCGGCTGAAGATCCACAGACCTCTACTGTTTGAGACGGCCACGAGGGGGGTGTTTTCCGGGGCTGTCGACGGGGGGTTCTTCGCCTATACTTGGCCCTGAGCGGCGTAGTCTCACCGCCCATGCTGGGTCCAGGGCTGCATATCTCCAGGGGCGCTTCTCCGATGGGATCTGCAAGCCATAGGCATATCCGCTGCGGAGGATATCCAGATGAGGGAAGCCGTAGAGCGGCTTTGGCCGGAAATCGATTGGATCCAAGACGCCGACCTGAAGGAGGCTGTCACCCAGACCTGGATCAGATCTCTCGAAGATAGCCCGCTGGATCCGGAAGACCTCGAGAGAATCCCTTTCACCCTGCTGATTCCCGATTGCCCGGCGACCTTCATGGAGCATAAGCGCTGCGTCGTCCACATCGCCCGTAGATCTGCAGAGGCGATGGATGAATTCCTCGGCAGGGGGCTGCCCATCAACATGGACACAGTCATCGCCGGGGCCATCCTGGCCGACGTCGGCAAGGTGCTGGAATACGAAAAAATCGACGGCGAGGCGCGACAAAGCGCTCGCGGCAAGTACTTGAGACATCCCTTCACGGGAGTCGCGGTGGCCATGGCCTGCGGGGTTCCTGATGATGTCTGCCACATCATCGCCACGCATGCGGGCGAGGGCAACATGGTGAAACGCACGACGGAAGCCTGGATTGTTCACCACGCCGACTTCATGAGCTACGAACCGTTCAAGAACCTGGCCAGCTGAGGGGCAGTCAAAGGAGCACCAGGCCTGACCGAGGGCCCCACCGGCCTCGAAGGCGTCACAGATTCCAAGGGCGCAACAGATCCCGGAAGATTCCAGAGCACAACGGAGAAATCGAGATGTCAGACACCATCACTGCCACCATGGCCCGCTGGGCCGCCGATTTGCAGTTCGAGGATATCGGGGAGAAGGCCGTTAACGAGGCGCGCCGCTACCTGCTGGACTCCCTGGGCTGCGCCTTTGGCGGTTACCGACAGGAAGATGCCCGCATCGCGCTCGAGGTGCTCGATGAGATCGGTGGCCAGGGTGAGGCGACGATTCTCGGGAGCGGCAAGAAGACCGACGTCGTCTCGGCATCACTGGCCAACGCCCTCATGGTGAGGGTGATGGACTACAACGACATCTACTGGCAGCAGGATCCGTCGCACCCGTCCGACATCATCCCGGCGGCCATGGCCTGTGGCGAGCGCGCCGGGCTCAACGGCAAGGACCTGATCGTCGGCATCATATTGGGCCACGAGTTCGAGATGCGGCTGTGCGAGGCCGCGATCCCAGGCATCCGCGAGCGTGGCTGGCACCATGCCACCCTCACTGCGTTCGTTTCGCCGATCGTCGCGGGCCGAATGCTTGGCTTGTCGTGGGAGCAGATCCAGCACGCCATCGGCATTTCCGCCTCGCGCCACTGCACGCTGGGCGCGGTGACCGCCGGCAAGCTGACGATGATGAAAAACACCGTCGACCCAATGGCCACACAGTCGGGGGTGCTGGCGGCGCTGCTGGCCGAGAAGGGCTATTCCGGCCCCGAGCACGTGATCGATGGCAAGGAAGGACTGGTTCACTGCTACGGTCCCGAGTGGAAGCTCGAGATCCTCACCGATGGACTGGGCGATTCCTGGCGCATCGAGCGTTGCGGCATGAAGGCCTTTCCGACCGAGGCGCTGACCCACACGCCGATCTCGGCGGTGCTCGATCTGATGACCGAGAACGACCTCGAAGCTGAGCAGGTAGAGAAGGTGCTCATCAAGTCGCTGGCGCGCGCCGCCGACATTCT
>SDBT01011026.1_pt1 | contig 14571 bp, 7 predicted proteins | sample 2277101 | NCBI WGS metagenome assembly SDBT01 (sample SAMN10404973, study PRJNA504765) | marine sediment metagenome | isolation source: marine sediment core GS10_PC15, 103 cmbsf | place: Arctic Ocean: Southern Knipovich Ridge | collected 2010
AAGTGGTCGAACCTTCACAACATTACGTGCTGGCTTGGCTTTGAAAATAGTTTCTTCTTTAGTGAAGGGGTTGATACCCTTACGAGCCTTGGTTGCAGGTTTTCTCTGTATGACCAACTTCATCAAGCCAGGCACGGTGTATGCACCTGGGCCATTTCGACTGAGACTCTTCTTAATCTGACCAGCCATTGCTTCAAACACAGAACTGACCTCCTTCTTTGTCAATCCTGTCGCATCGGCTATTCCCGATACGATCTCACTCTTGGTCATCGGCTTAACAGGTGCTTTCTTTTTTGCCATAACATTATCTCCTTACAAAGAAAAAAGATTAGAAAAAATAATCCATTATCCAGCATCCGGGCAATTATGTATTTTTCTTTCCTTTTTTCAATCTTCGTTTTTCCTTTAGACTAAGCTGGGCCTTTTTCTGTTGTTCCCTTTTGCCTTTATCTTTTTTTCCACTATCGCCCATATCTGTTTCTCCTTTTTCTGACTAAGTGATAACAATGATTAGGCAGTCTGCATAACAAGTTCCCGTTGCTTCTCAGAACTCCTGTTGTCCTGTTGTTCCTACCCTACCATCTGTGACAACTTAGCCCTGCTCAATATTGAAGCTGCTTTATCAGATGCTCTCTCACACACCTTCTCCATCTTCACGCTGAATGGAGCCTTCTTTGCCACTTGTGCTAATTCCAAATGACTGGCTATAGACCCACCAGCTGCCTCAATAACCTCTAAAAGAGTAATTTCTTTTGCTGGACGAGCCAGCTTGTATCCACCCTTGGGACCTTTCTTACTTCTCAATACATTAACTCTTATCATCTGTTGAAGAATCTTGAATAAAAACTCAAGTGGAATATCAAATTTTTCAGAAATTGTGCTTGCCATTACCCAGCCTTCATCAGCCTGCTCTGCTATGTACCCAGCTGCTATCAAACCATGGTGTGCTGTTGTACTCATCTTCATTTCTAAATCTCCCAATATGAAGGTTCTGTGTTTTTGAACAGTTTGACAGAATAAGGATGACATGCAAGATGTTTCTGTTTCTTATTGCTCTTGTTGAGGGGCAGTGGATAGGGGGAAAACCATTCTCCCTATATCCTCACTCCCTACCCTTACCCCTTTCTCCACACCTTTTCCCCACTCAACCGGGACTCCTGACTATCGATAGTGTCGATAAGTGGTTTTCTGGCTGGAGAGAAATAGAATTCCAAGTTATTCCTACTGTCGATCCGAAGGTTGAGGGTTGGAGGCCCTTCGGGATATGAAAAAGGGCTGTGATCATCAAGATCACAGCCCTAAAACTTACTACCGATCAAGGGTTGATACTATTTTTCAAGGACCTCTTCACGCAACCATTTCTCGCTTATTGAAATGAGATCCAGGAAATCAACTACGCCGTCATCATTGATGTCGGCTTTGCCCAGGCCGCGGTGTTTACCTCTAATGACAATGCAGTCCTGACCTTCTATCGGTGTGCCATTGAGTGTTGTGCCCTCAATTGCCAGCGTTAAGACATCATCATGATCGACATCTCCAATGACTTCAGTCAGAGCCTTGCGGGCAAACTTTAACGTCAAGTCCATAAAGCCATCGGCACCCATCGTTGTACATTCACATTCCTCAACGACTTCTATCGGGGTAGCAACATCCTCATAATCGCTTCTTAAGGGAGCAATACCATTGAGTCTCACAGTCGCAAGGTCAATGTCCATCACATCAAAGTCAGGCTTGCCCAAAATGGCCACGGGCAGCACGCCTTTGCTGGTCACGTTGAATGGGTTGGGGCAGCTCGTCGGCTTGATATCCAAGGCCACTGGTATCATGTTAACGATTGTAACTGTCGTACACTCGAAATCTGTTTCTCCATAGCTGTCAGTAACCTTCAGGCAGATATCGTAAACCTTACCAATCTCGTCTGAGACACAGAACTCTGGCATAAGATCACTACTGTCATCATAGACACCATCACCATCCAGATCCCATGCAACTGTAATGGAATCGCCGGGGTCAATATCCCGAGAGTCTGTCCCATCCAACGTAATGCATGCATCCGTAGAAGCGCCGTATGGGCCTCCTGCATCTGCGATCGGTGGATGGTTCCCAATTTTGACCTCACCAAAATCATAATCGAAACAGGTGTCAAAGATCTGGCCATCATCGGAATGTCCAGTATCAGTTACTTTAAGACCGATGATACCTTCATGGGGCAACCACCATGTCCATTCGGGCTTAACTCCAACCGCATCAGATGGCTCTCCGAAACAGTCATTGTCATCAGCACCAAATAAGCCATCGTTGTCCAAATCCCACTCAATCAGGATAAATTCATTGGGATCACCCAAGTACGGGAATTCTGCATCATCCGGATCCCATGATTTTGAAGCATCGAACTTCACAGAAATCCCAATCCATCCATCATAGGGCCCGCCAATGTAAGCATGCGGACAATGCGGCGGTTCATGGACAATGACCTCACATATCGTAATATCCTGAAGTGCCCCATTTGGATTATCATCCGTAACCCGAAGGGCTGCCGGATAAACCCCCGCTTCAGGATAACCGCCCGGAATTGAAGCAGTCCCACCCATCGCATCAACCTCAAAGGTGCCGTCATAGTTAAAGTCCCACTCATATTTGATGATCGTTCTTCTTTCATCAGTATGATAGGAGCAGGAACCATCCAGGTTAACCGTCTGGTTCAGATTGTACTCCTGCTCATCCGCATCACAGATGACAGCAACAGGTGGACGAATCAAAACATCCGGCAGGACCACCAACAGCCGCCAACCGGTGGCCAAAGCATCATAAACGGCATTAGGGCCAACGTTGTCATCCCAACCGCCATCAGATTGCTGGGTCAGAACAGTGTAGTGTGCCAGACCCTGTTGGCTTTGTCCATTCGGCATATAAAACCAGTCAAAGGTATCGCTGGGGTTTTGCTGTCCTGCCACGTAATCATACTCTGTCACAAGCTCTATATCCGGCTCAAGAATACGCATCGCCTTCATAACCCCATACATCCCATAGCTGTTTCCATGCAGTTTTGTATAGTCCCAACCCGTTCCCGTATCATTCCAGTGACGATAAATAAAACCGATAGCAGCTTGAATTTTGGGATCGGCAAGGAACGCAGCCTGTTTCGTGTTCCAATCGTTTATTCGTTCTTGATTAGATTCACATGATTCACAAGGTGTCATATACAGAAATTCATAACAGATCAATCCTGCAGCCGCCTTTGTTAAATTAGGCATGCTGGTCTGATTGTCATAGCCGAAGCTTCCGTGGCGATGATCTGGACCCAAATACTGTGCATATTCCAAGAAATGAATCAGTTCGTCTCGAACAAACTGAGGCACAGTACTGCCCATATTCTGCTCAGCAGCCAACATGCCTAAAGGCGGCCATTGTGCTGTGGACATATCTGAGTTAGAATAATTGGCATAATACCTCCAACCTCCACGGCCGCTTCCACCATCCACTTGTCCATAAGCAAAGAAATCGACCATATCTTGAACAATATCTGCATAGGTTCTTCCATAGACATGCTCTCGGCCAACAGCCGCGACCCTGTTCGGTGCTCCGCTCGTTGCAAGAGCAGTCATGCAAATTCCGCCAATATAAGTTTGTCGATTTGATGATTCATTATTTGACACCAATCCTATGCCATTGCCATTCGTATCCGGATCCCCGTATGTCTGATTGCTGATATTAAAGGAGTAAGTATAGACCAAGAGATAATTCATTGCACGCTGAATCGTCTCGACATAAGGATCTTGATCATAATCTGACAATACCGTATGACTTGCCAACTGAAACGAATCCACTGCAGTACCAACAGCGGCTAGTGGATATGACTGATTCCAGTAACCATAGGGCTGTTCATAGCCCGGTGCACCGGCACCATAGGTATTGCGGGTCATGTGCGTATGCAGCCACCACAGACCCTCGTCAATAGCCATATTCTTTCGAACATCCAAATGCGTTTTGATACTGAGGTCGCTGCTTTCATAAACCTGAATGCGATAGGAATCCTGATCTTCCTCAATGCCGTTACGCACATGCAGTGTTGCGATAAACAATTGCCCTGGAACACCGCTGTACACATGTTGCACTCCTAAGTTGTATGGGTCAGCTATCGGCATCCAGCCAGTTTCGCCGCCATCACCATAGTCCCATTTAAACTCTGTCGCGTCACCCCGAGCAATCCCTTTCAATCGAATGGCCGCACCATCACGAGTGAAATGAGGGATTTCGGAAGCGTGAGACAGCCAGGGAACACAAATTGCCTCGGGTGGCTCAATCGCCATAGCAATTGAGGGCAAGATCATCATTGCTATCAAAATGACAAACAAGCACTTTCCCAATAGAAACATTTTCGTTTTCATTTCTGTTCTCCCTTCAATAAGTAAAAAAGTTTACAGAGCATGATCGCATGCTCAAAGTTTGCATGAATTAACTACAGCGATTGGGTGAATGATACTCTCTTGTGAGTTTTCTCATTTTTCCCCTTGCCTTTGACTCTTTCTATCGATCACAAAAGGAGTCCTTATGTATACGTGTAATTAAAACCTGCTAAAACGGCAACGTCAAGTCAAAAATCGAGAAAAAATCATAAAAAATTTAGAACTTCGGGTTCAACTCCCAAAGAGTTGGTTGATTTTCAAGTCAGATAGGGCGATTTACCGATTTTGCCACAGGGATTATAACTATTTTTTGGTTTTTTTATTTTTCCATTGACAGCTACAGTTCATTGGTTATAGATAATAGGATGGTTGTTGTCTGCTGGGTCGAAAAGCCGTCCTGAATAATTCAGCCGTCAAAGCTACAGATATACCTGAAAGCAAGTGGACTGAACGCTTGAGACCCATGACGTACTCGTGGTGACAGAATTTTATGCTATTCAGAGAGTTCTACGGTGTCTGAGAACATGGAATTCCATTTCTTGTTCTTGTGGCACATGGGCGGGGGAGTAAGTGATTCTGTCGTGCAAGCGCCAGCATTAATGTTAACGCTGATGTTGAGGAGAAAAAAGATGAGTCGCCAAGCAGGTCGCGTTTGTTTTCGACGGAGGAGTATTTTTTTAACCTTTGCCTTAGGTATTGTCTTTCTATTTCCAGTTGCTGTCGAGTGTCGTTTGCACTCAGAGGCGACTGCAAGTGGCGATCATAAACTGCCACAGAATGATTTTGATGCCCACCCCGGCGAGGCTTCACGGTTGCGAAAGGCCGACCCGTACGCCCAATTCACGCTCGAAGTTGACAAGGCCGCCAGGACTCTTGCGGCATTGGAACAATCGCTCGCCGTTGAGAGTTACTCTCACACCGGTGCGTCCGATCTGGCCGACCTGAAAGAATCGCACAAGAAGATGCAGAAGCTGGATAGACTTGTACTCGGTGAGTTTGCCACGGTTCGAGAGGAGTGCCGGCAAGCTCTCTTGCCTGACGAGATTCTTAACCGGTGTGACCAAGCCGCGAACAATTACATGCAAACGCACAGAGTCGTAATGGAGGCCTTGGAACCAGTCTTGTTGACCAGGAATACGGTGAAGGGATCCCGACCGAAGAAGGAAGCACTTCCCGAGTCGATGTCTTCGGATGCCCTTCAGGAGTCGGTTGACGACCTCACTTTATTGGAAAGGGTCACCAAGGCGCGCAAGACCCTCGGTTCGTTGAAACTCACCGGCGATCCGGACCTGCACAATAGCCGCCCAAACGTTTGGGAGGTTGTTGCACCCCAGGAAGGATCAACCGATGAATATGATCCTGATCTGCCTGCCGTAAACGTAATGGCAGAGGCTTCTTTAGAGCCTCCCGTACCAGCAGATACATTACCAACACCCGACGTTCAAATGACCGAAGAGATCATTGAAGATGCTAATGACCTGGGCAACTCACCTCTGGCAATGTATGAATATGTAAAAAACCAGTTTGAATTCCAGCCTTATTATGGCTCAAGAAAAGGCTCTGTCGAAACTCTTCGTCAGCGTTGTGGTAACGATTATGACCTTGCAAGTTTACTGATAGCCATGTTGCGGTCCTCCGGTTTTGAGGCCCGTTATGCCAGCGGTATGGTTGAGATGCCGGTAGAGAGGGCAAATAGCTGGCTGGGTGTTAAAGATGGTTCTGTCGCAGGCAGCATCCTTTTAACGATGGGGCTCGAAGGAATGTCTATGACGAATGGACCGGATGTCGTTGCCGTTCGTTGCGAGCGTGTATGGGTTGAGGCGTATGTTCCCCGGGGCAGAGGCGGCAAGGTCTGGGTTCCGATGGATCCGGCGTTTAAGCTTAGCGATATTAGTCAAGGTAAAGATATTCCCGGGCTTATTGGGTTTGATGCACAGGCTTTTATGGATGAATATTATGATCCTGCATCCCCTGATGTAACTTTGCCTCGGCCGGAAACACCGCTTGATTTATTTAAGCAACAGATTAGTGATTACTTGTTGCTCAATGACCCAAATGAGACAGTAGAAACTGTTAAGTACTCCACGAAAATATCGCCGGAAACACTTGGTCTTTTACCGGCATCATTGCCTTATAAAGTCCTTTCAAGGGATGCGTCATTCAGTGAGATTCCGGCAAGCGAAGTGTACCAGGTACGCTTCCGCCTTTATGACGGCGGTACTACATTTATAGACCATACAGTTGATCTTCCGGAAATTGCAGGAAAACGTGTAACAGTTTCCTTCGTTGGTGCTACACCTGCCGACCAGGCCACTATCGATAGCTATAACGGCATCCTTAACACACCGCCGTACCTGATAGATCTAAGACACGTTTTGAAAATCGGCGGCCAGGATGTTGCAATCGGCTCTGCGGGAATCGGTGCAGGTGTCTCACATAACTTTGACATCCATTTTTTAGCACCTGTTAACGGTTCAGGCTTACCGCAAAATATGGTTCCATCAATTTCTAACAGCATAATTGCCGGTGAGTATCGTGCGGTGGGCCTTGCTGTTCACGGTGCGACAAATCCACTGATGGGGACTGCTGACCCTGATGATACGGAAGGCTTTATGGCCCAACTAAGGCATTCCACTGCAATGGGTTACTTGGGAGGATGTATCGCCGCAGATGATGAATTCGGTGCTCTGCAGCATGCCAAGGTGGTTCGCGACGTTGATGATGCGGTTATCGAAGAGCAGATTCTGGTAATGAATGACATGTGGGGAAATCCGCAGAGTTGGGAGTGGAAAGGTTTAACTGTTGATGCTGACAGGAAAATTATAGGTGTCTGGAATCCTTACGAAATGGAACCTGCCTGCGATGGAGTTGCCAAAGAAGTTATGATCCTCGGTGGAGCGGAGGGCTCTCTTTACGAGAACTTGATCTTCGAGGATTCTTTCGACAAGGAGGCCGTTTCTACGATCAAGATCCTGGAACTGGCCGCCGAGCAGGGAATAACTATCTATAAAGGATGGAACTCTCTGCCGCTGCCGTCAAATACCCTGCCCACATTCATTCAAAATGCTATTGCTTCTGCCGTCTCTGGGGGCTACGAAGTTACCTTCCCTGCAAGTGAGATTACTATAGGTAATTGGACAGGATGCGGCTATATCTATATGGATCCCTGCACAGGCGCTGCAGGCTACATTATCTCCGGCGGCCAAAACGGCGGCTCCACCGTAGTCGTCTGGTACGACTGGCTCTTTATCTGGAGCAGCAAGGAGCTCAAACACATTGAAGGAGAGATCCTGTTTCCGGACCATGACTCAGCCTATGCTAAAGTATGGGGATTGTTGAATCCGCCCATGTTCTTTACCTATCGTCTGAGAGCAGTATTTGATGACGACTCACATGACTACTGGCGTTATTTAGCCTCACCCTGGTATGCCAACATCCAGTTCCAGTTCCTGCCGCCCGACCATTATACTGTTACAGTTGGCGAAGATGATGGAAAAGACGAACTTGATGTTACTATTTTTGATGTTGAGATTAAGAAAAGCGACGAATCCGCTCCACCGGAATACTTACCGGTAAAACCGACAAGCGGTACTGCACCCAAAGAAAGCTATAAAGCCGTTGTTGACCCTGACGATTTGAACGGTAGCTTCCATTGGACCGGAAGTTCAAAGCTGAAAGTAATATCCCCGGATGTACGAACCACCGATGTGGAGCCGGACAGCAGTGATCCAAGCGGCTCATTAAGGGCTGAAAACCTTAGGGTCGCCTTTACTCCAAATATTCCCAGCCCCTTTGGGGGGGATATCTCTGACGATGCAGAACATAAGATGACAGTCTACGATGTTGAGTTCAAGGCTGGGGATGGAACTTCTAATCCTCCAGAATATGTCGTCGTTGATGGAAGTGAAATTCTCCGAGCCGTTACAAAGCCTGTTGGAGTTCAAGGGAACTTCCATCACTGGGCGACCGAAAGCCCCTTTGCAACTGTTAGACTGGCCACGTCTCTTCTTCCTGCTAGCACACTCGGTTATGATCGTGTAAAATTGGATGCTGCAAGTAATCCAAGTTCTAATTTGGAAGACCAACATGTACGTACAACCTTTCAACCTGCCAATAGTGCTCAGATACACCACTTTGAACCACACAAAATGACAGTGTTTAAGATCGACTTGGATGTGGAAAAGAATCTGCTCACACTCAAACATGACAGGGAATCTGATCTTGAGGTGAAAGTCAATCCGTCAGGGATCGCTGTTGACGAATATAAGATTGAGATCAAGAGAAAAACCAGCTCAACATGGGGTACTCTGACCGCGGCGAAGTCTCTTAAACCATGGTATGCAAATATTGCTGGTTCGTTTCATGTTAAAGGTACGGCAAAGGTTGGTGGTACAGAGTATTATTCGAAAAATACCGAGGTTACAAATCAATTTCCAACCTATGACCAGATTGTAAGCGATGCCGTGGTTCAAACTCAAACTGATGCTGAATGGGCAAATACGCTTACCGACTGCACTGAAACACCAACAAACCAGCGGCGTGAAAGAGCATTCTGGATTCGTCTTAACACTACCAGCGATGCCTATGAGTTCACTACGACGGTAACTGGCTCGTGGGCCGCTCCCGCAGACGGTGCATCTGTATCGCCAGGTTCAAGGCCGGCTGACACTCCGGCAACTCCTGAGCCAAATGCCGCCGGAGCAACTTATTCTGTTGCGCTTTTTCATACTCATACACCAACTACATTTAGAGCGGCTGCTGTTCCTGTCGGCTCCACAAGGGGTATTGGTCCTTCTACTGCTGATAATAATTTCCATAATGGCCAAGATGTTCCAGGTGTGGTATATGATTATGTGGAGTCACCAGCAGGAAGTGGCAGTATCCCGATGGGGCACCCTGAGGGGGCCGCCGCACAACTTTATCTTTCATTGGGCAAAAATAGGAGAACTACGCCATGATGAAAAAAAATAAGATTTACTGTATTATAGTGATTATAAGCTTGTGTTGTTTGTTTGGATTGTGGATGAAAAAAGAAAAACAGACGGACACGAACACCGAGCGTTTACCGAAAACGGACACGAACACCGAGCTTTTACCGAAAACGGACACGAACACCGAGCGTTTACCGAAAGGGGACACGAGTGTGAACCGATTGACAAATGAAGATTATATATCTGAATCGCAGGCTCTTGAAATTGCGCATAGCGCGATTGCAGGTTATGAAAACTATGACAAAACTGGTAAAATTGTGATTGAACTTAAAGAAAACCGGTACTATGTCACTTTCCCTCATGGCATACCTGAAGATTCTGGCAAATTAATGCCAGATTATGCAGTTCAAGTCTGTATTGATGCTAAATCTGGAAAGGTGCTGGAGACAAGGGTGGGGAGTTAATGGTTGATTGCCTCGATGTGTTTTGCGAGTAACAAATGCTAAAATGCTGGAATGATTGCATATTTATATAAATGAAACAAGAAATTAGAGAGTGATGATGAGATGGTTGTTGATATTCGCAGAGTGGTTGTTTGTTTAGTTCTTGTTGTTGTATTCTCTTGTCAGTCTACATTTGCCGGTGGATTGCGGCGAGGGGTTGCTAATTTGCGGGGGGGTACGACTTCTAAGGCGAGTACTCCTGGCGAGAAATACAGTGCTTCGCAGGCAGCAAGCTTTGCTGTTTTAAGGCTTACCCCTGAGAGTGATGCTGTTGCTGGTGGTTTACAGTGGCTTAAGAACAACCAGAATCCATCCGGTTCGTGGGGAAGCGAGTGGGAGTTTGCCGATACGGCAGACGTAATTCATACCGTGCGTGATGTTGCTCCCGATTGCAATGAAGTTGCCGACGGGCTTGACTGGCTGGCGTGGGAGACCGCAACTAATTATGAGTTCCTTTCCCGGCAGATCATTGCGATGGCCGGATTAAGTGAGTATCAAGCCAGAACCGATACGCTGGTTGACGATCTATTGGCTGGCCGTAACGAAGCGGAGTCGGATAATTCTCTGCCCAACTGGCCTGATGGGGGCTGGGGGCTCGATGTTGGTTATGAAACAGACTGTATGACCACGGCAGTTGCTATGTGTGCACTCAAGGCGACAGGATTGGCAGGCGGTCTGGCCGTTCAGGGTGCGAGCCTCAGTGCCGGGGAACACACTACCTATGTGTTCGATGTGCCGGTTGATGCAACAAAAATCCGCGTGCGGATCGATGCTCTTACCGGCGGTGCTATCCAGGTGCGAATGCAGGAGGGTTCCGAACCGCCATGGGCTGGAATACCCTATTTCCCAGTTGGTTCTGCGCCAGTGCTTATCACATATCCTGACAGTGGTGTTGCGTTTACTGCGGGGACCAATTACCTTCGGATCGATTCGCCATCGGCACCTGCGACATACGATCTTACTGTAAGCTACGAAACCCCGGATTGGGATACTCGTACAATAGCCGAGCCGATCGCATATCTTCGTGAATCTCAAAACGGAGATGGAGGATGGGGCTTGCAGCGAGGTGTGGCAACAGATCTGTATACTACTTTGCATGCAATGCTTGCCTTGCAGGAATATGCCCATTACGGCAACGCAACGGAAATTGCCGCCGGTTTATCCTGGCTCCGGGCTCAGCAGTTGCCGGACGGTTCCTGGGGCTACAGTGGTGTTGGATCTATCATCGAAGCATCTCTGGCAACCATAGCCCTTCTCAACAATGATGCTTATCCTTACGGCAGCGATATTCTCGATGCGATCAGTTACCTGTCAACTACCCAGGCGGGTAACGGTTCATGGAACACTGAACCATACGACACATCGCAGGCAATGATGGCGTTGAGTAATTCGAATAATGCCCCGACAGCCAATGCCGGCCCTGACCAGTCAGTCATAGATACCGATCAGAACTTTAGTCAAGCAGTTACTCTTGATGGTTCCGGTTCGAGCGATGTAGATGGTACTATCGAAAGCTATATATGGACAGAAAACGGAACTCAGATCGCAACGGGTGTCTCTCCAACAGTCGAGTTCGTTGTCGGAACCCATGCCGTAGAATTAGAAGTAACTGATAACGGAGAAAAGACGGCCGTTGATGAAGTAATTATTAGGGTAACTGCTACTCCACAGACAATCTATTCCGCCGATATGGATACGGACCCAAACTGGACGGCAGAAGGTCTTTGGCAATGGGGAGTTCCCCAAGGTAATGATGGATGGCATGGCGGTGCTCCGCCTGATGGCCCAGACCCAACAAGTGGTTTTACCGGTTCAAATGTATATGGATACAACTTGGCAGGCGGATACGAAGATAATCTCCCTGAAACCTACTTAACAACACGTGCTATTGATTGTACAGGTTATGCGAATGTTGAACTGAGTTTTTACCGGTGGCTGTGCGTGGAAGAGTCGGCGTATGACCATGCCTATTTGCAGGTTACTACAGAGCCCAATACTCCGGCAAGTTGGGTAACTCTTTTTGGAAATCCTGTTACTACCTTAACTGATACAAGCTGGAATCTTCAAACATATGACATTTTTGCAGTTGCAGATAACCAGTCCGAGGTATACATCCGATGGGTGATGGGAGCAACTGATTTTGCATGGAACTATGGTGGCTGGAACATAGATGATCTTGAGATTGTCGGTGTACCGAGCCCTCCTGATCCACCGGGAACTCCTGATCTATTGTTAGCGGATGATTCCGGTGTTTCTGACAGCGATAATATCACAGGTGTCGAATTGTCAAGCATAGATGTATATGTTTCAGATACAAAGACAATGAAGGTGAGGATTTTCAAGGAAGATATTGAGTTAGGTTCGGCAACCTATCAGGCCAATGGCTTCTGGAGATATCAGTTTACTGCAGGACAATTAGCTAAAGGCGATAATTATATTTCGGCTAAAGCCCTTGGTTTGAGCGGTTACTCGGATTCATCAGGTTCTCTAAACATCTCTTATAGGTCGCAGACACTAAGTGCCGATTTTACAGGAGATGGCATTGTTGAGATAGCAGAAGTTGCACTTGTTGCAGGTTACTGGCTGCAAAATGAACCTTTGTTTGATATTGCTCCCACCGGGGGTGATAATATTATCAACTTATTAGATATTTCTGTTGTTGCTCAACAGTGGATGCAAACAGAGCTTTGGTATCCAATCCCTTAATGAATAGAATAATAGTTACCTTCGACGGTGAAACACCAAACAACTGTGTGGTAGGGCAGATTTGGATCATTTTAATGATGTTGGTTTTAATGATCTGGCAGTGGAATGCTTCCCAATAACTGATCCCGTAAGGCCTCAAAAGTCATCCGCCCCCGGAATCCTTGAAAGAAGAATTCACGACGGCTAAGATTTGCCAATTACTATCGACTCCCTAAACCATCCCGACTACAATACCTTCTCCATGGAGCGGTGAAAACTATTTCATAATTATTATGGTGATGATGAGCAATGAAAAGCAAACCTATGTGCAGGGAGTAAGATGACTTTTGACACACTTCTAAAAAGGCCGACTCTGACAATCCCACCTGCTGATGATCTGAATGAGGTCTCAACTGTGGACTGTTTTCCCCTTCTCCCCACTCCCTCTGGTGATCTGAAAAGTGATCTGCCAATGTTCCTTTCATCTACCTACTCAGCATCCCAGGTCTTGCCCGATCCCACCTCCCCCTATAGACTATCTCTATGTCCAAACACAAATGGAAATTCAAATCCTACTTTCAACCAGAATCCATGAAGATCACAATGATATACATAGTAGTTCTCGCTTTGCTTTGTCCTGTGGCATCTGCCCTTTCCCCTTACCCACCAAGTCCAGTAATTGAGAAGATGGTCTGGTCTCCTGCTGACACGATCATCCGCAAGGCGGTGGGCAGTGACAATCTGCCTATGACCTGGGCTGATGACAATGCAATGTACATCACATGGGGAGATGGTTGGGGCTTTAGACCCAGAGTTCCTAAGAAGCTTAGCATGGGGTTCGCACGCATTACCGGGGGGCCTGTTGATTTCAAAGGGTTGAATATTCGGTCTGAGGCGGAACAGCTTGGCGGCGGACGTTCCGGGAAGAAAGGCTGGGGCATCCTTTCGGTCGAGGGCGTGCTGTATCTTTGGATGGGACATGCTGATCGAAACGGTGGCAAAACCCAACTAGCATGGTCCCGCGACCATGCTCGAACCTGGACCTTTTCGGATTGGAGGTTTGCAGAGTTCGGGCTGATGGGATTCGTCAATTTCGGCAAAGACTATGACCACGCAAGAGATGGTTACGTGTACTCCTATTCACATGACGGCCCATTGGCTGATACCCCTGCCAACCGATTTGTACTTCTGCGTGTTCCCAAAGACCGCATTACCGAGAAAGGGGCCTGGGAGTATCTTGAGCGAGTAGACAAGAGTGGCGAACCGATCTGGACCAGTAACATAGATCGCCGTGGGACAGCCTTCCAACATCCTGACGGGTGCCTACGATCTGCTATGACTTACAGTAGGCCTCTACGCCGCTACCTGTGGTGGCAACAGATACCTGCCCCCAAGGGGAGTTCCGACCGCGGCGATACCCGGTTCGAAGGTGGTTTCGGGGTATACGATGCCCCGGAGCCCTGGGGTCCCTGGTCAACGGCCTTCTATACAGAGAAATGGGATGTTGGTCCCGGAGAGCATGGGGACTTTCCCTCCAAGTGGATGAATGAGAATGGGAGCGAGATCTTCCTCGTGTTCTCCGGCGAAGACAGCTTCAGTGTCCGAAAGGCGACGATTGTGCTAACCGAGAAGTTCAAAATGGAAAGAGCCATGAGAGAGAAGTCGCATCCTCAGCCTTGATCGGGGTGAGTGTTGTGAAATGCCCCTTCTCCCTACTCCCCCTGGTGATCTGAAAAGTGATCCGCCCATGTTCTTCCCACCTACTTACTACTCATCTACCTCCCAATACTTCCCGATGTAACGGAGTGTTACATAAGGGCAAATCACAATCAAAACCACTTTATTAGATAGAAGCGTTAGATAGTAAGAGAAATAGCAATCTGTAAGCCACTTATTCACAGGCACTTATGAATGCCGGTCACATTCGACTCCTCTCATCCGCAGTAGGTTTTCCTCCAAAACCAGTGATTTTCAGTATTTTACAGGATTCCTCCGGGCTCTGTAGAAAACCTTGTAGCAGGGGGCCGACACACCCACAAGCAACCT
>SDBT01011027.1_pt1 | contig 14570 bp, 11 predicted proteins | sample 2277101 | NCBI WGS metagenome assembly SDBT01 (sample SAMN10404973, study PRJNA504765) | marine sediment metagenome | isolation source: marine sediment core GS10_PC15, 103 cmbsf | place: Arctic Ocean: Southern Knipovich Ridge | collected 2010
CCTTCGGTCAAGGTCTTGCGCAGGCAAAGAAACCACGCCTCAGACAGGTCTCTGGCTTCAACTACCGAAATTTTCATAATATGAAATCCTTATATTTTCTTTATATTTTTAATTTTATCGCCCTTTCTTAAAAATACTAAAGAATCTATCCTCATACTCCTCAAATACGCCCCAATGGTCAAGCTCTTTTTTTAACTCGCTGGGTTCAATCTCACCCCTTGAAACCTTCCTAAAAAGCTCGTCAATCCTTACCCTGGCGTCAACCGGAATACCGCTAGCGTCTATATTCAAAAGCCCTCTGGTATCCATTTGCAGTAGGTTATTTCGCAACGAGCTTCTGGTCACTTCATAAATGAACTTCATCAGTGACACATCCCAAAGCTCATCCTGCCCCTTAATGATAGAGGTTAGGGGGTCACCACGCTTATCAAGTTCAGCATTAAGCTTATCTATTACTGATAGTAACTTATCAGATACAATAGTAAGCTCTTTAGGCTCATTCCGGTAGGTATAAAACAGCCCAGGGACATTAGGCCCGTGTATCTTAATTAGTGCATCAAAGTATCTTCTAGCTTCTGGGCTAAACCCTTCAAGCTGGGAAAGATAGTAGGGGGTTACAATCCTCGGCCTCTCGGCAATTACCCTGCCCTCTCTAACCACAGTCTCGGTGACATTTTTTACCAGTTCAGAGTAAGCAGGTTCAGTAACCAAGTAATAGTATATATTTGTTATGCCGAAGGTAGATAGACTCTGCTTAGGCAGTCTTAATATCTCGGTATGCTCAATTGCGTGTCTAATCCTCTCGTCATCAATGTCCATTAGTAGTTCCCTCTCCCCTGTGTGTAAAAAAGATGATAATTCATCGGTTACTATAGCCTAGGCTATGCTTAATAACTCCTGCTTATACTCATCCAGAAGCTTAAGGTATTGCGAATCTAGCTGAGCTTGTAGCCTGCGCCACTCCTCCTGGAACTGCGGCTGGCTTTCTACCTCTATCTTTACCCTCATTGGTAAACCTAGCTGTTGCTGAATTGCCTGTTGTACCTTACCTTCGAATTCAGCCTTTAATGATTCGTAAGCCTGCTTCCTCTGTTGCTCACCCTGCTCCATATGGTGGTTAAAGATGTGCCTTATCTTAGAGTAGACATTCTCCACACCTACTTTATCACTTTTCAGGGTTTTTATACCATCCATCGCTCTTTTATTATTTCTTCTTGTCAAATTGTCCTTGGGCAGGTTAATACTTCTGACTAGTATATCCACAGCACCTTCTATGACATACCTTTTTACCTTTTCCTCATACTGGCTGAGTTCAGCGACTAAGTTATAATCTTGCTTGATATATCTGGCTGCCAGCCTTTCCCCCTCTGGCACATATTTCCACCTCAGGCGCTCCTCTTCAGACGCTCCACCCAGTTTTTCCACCTTTTCCATAGCTATCTCACGAGCGCTCTTTATATCACCCATTTAGGTCTCCAATCAGGCTACGATGCTCAGGCTATTTTAATTATACTATACGCTTCAAAGAAGCTCCAAGTTCTTCACCAGGCGGGCTATATATTGAAGACTTATGTTTACCGTAGGTAGATGATATAATCTGTAACAGAGATGGATAACCACCAGCCAGCACAAATTCGTCTGCCCTTGCCATCCCCAAAAGGCAGTGTATCACTAGAGGAAGCTATTACCAGGCGAAGGTCGATAAGAGACTTCACCCCTGAACCCATCTCACTGTCACAGTTATCCCAAATGCTGTGGGCGGTGCAGGGTATCAGTGATACCTCGTGGCAATATAGAACTGTCCCTAGTGCTGGAGCTACCTATCCCCTGGAAGTCTTTGTTGCTTGTGGTAGGAATAGCATTGAGGGAGTAGGTGATGGTGTATATCACTACGATGCCGTTCATCATTCTTTGACCCTGCATCATAAAGGAGACGTAAGGTTAGAGCTAGCCAGAGTAGCAGCAGGGCAGCAGTTTATATACCAAGCTCCAGTGGATATAGTTATTGGTGCTCTATATCAGCGGACAACCCTTCACTATGGTAGTAGAGGGGAAAGATATGTGCATATAGAGGTAGGGCATGCCGGACAAAATGTCTATCTTCAGGCTACTGCTCTAGGTCTGGCTACAGTAGCCATCGGCGCCTTTTACGACGAGCAGGTTAGAGAGGTTTTGCGGCTGGATGAGCAATATAAGCCTCTCTATATTATGCCCGTAGGTAAACCCTACGAGAGTAAGGAAATAACATAAGACAATGCTTATGGGATTGCCGAAATGAGCAGCAAGCTACTGGAATTGGACGAGTAAATAGCCTTGACATGGTTTATCTTTTCGTGTTAGCATCACAATCAGAATTTTGGAGTTAGGGGGTGAAACTGTGGAGTAAAAGACCTTGGCGAGGTTTATCTTTTATTAGCATCACAACAAAGATTATGGAGTTAGGAGATTAAACTATGGTTGAGAAATAGCTAATCAAGGTACAAGTTTATCGAAGTCCTTCTGAGGACAGAGAGGATGGAGCTAAAGAGGGAAAATATAAAGAATTTGAATTGCCTTATATTGACCGAATGACCATTATGAATGTACTAGATTACGCCCACGAAAATTACGATAGGTCTCTTACCTATTACAAATCATGCCGGATAGGAAAATGTACTGGCTGTTTTGTGGAAGTTGACGGGAAGAACAAGCTCGCCTGCACTACCTTAGCCAAGGACGGTATGAAGATAGGACCTATGGCAAAACGCAAATTGATAAGAGACCTCGTTATCGAGGAGTCCCCTCGTTAATAGCATAACGCTAATAATAAAACTGAAATTGATAGGAGGCTCAGAGTGTCAGGAGAACGAAAGGTAATCGAGACAGATGTGCTAGTGGTGGGAAGTGAGGGGGCAGGTTCTAGGGCAGCTATTGAAGTATCCCGCAATGGTTTAAGAGTTCTTATTGCCACTAAGGGTAGGTTCACTAGATGTGGTGCCACATTAACCGCTGATATGGACATTGACCTTCCCAGCCGGGATGCCAAAGAGATGTTTGGTCTCGATGGAGACATGGCAGATACCCCGGAGAGTTTTGCCCAGGATATGTTTGTGGAAGGCAAGTATATGAATAATGAGGATGTTGTCTCTGCTCATTGCTCCAACGCGGCAAAGTATATTAAAGAGCTCGCCGATTGGGGTATGAAAATAGACGGATTTGTCCAGGAGCCGGGACATCGCTACCCGAGGGGAATTATGTCTACCGGACGCTCCATGATGGAGGCTCTTAAAAGAGGGACGAGACAGTGTAAGATAGATTGGACCGAAGACACTATGGTCACCAATCTTCTTACCTCGAAGGGAAGGATAGTTGGTGCAGTAGGTATTAACATACGGACCGGAGAGTTCCTGGTGGTTAAGGCTAAGGCGGTGATTCTGGCAACCGGAGGGGCTATGAGATTGTACCCGGTGACCACGGCTCCCGAAGAACTCACCGGTGAGGGAATAATTATGGCTTACCAGGCAGGAGCCGAGCTGGTTGACATGGAATTCCCTCTGTTTCTCCCCTGTTGTTTATACTGGCCGGAAAGCATGAAGGGAGTAGATTTTCCCTATATCTTTTCATCCTCATTAGGCGGTTGGTGGCTTAATAAGTTCGGCGTGCGCTTTATGGAAAAATGGGACCCGGTAAGGATGGAAATGGGAACCACCCGGGACGTAGCCTCAATTGCTATGGCTATGGAAGCTCTTGAAGGTAGAGGCGGTCCACATGGTGGTGTTTATGCCTCCCTCAAGCATATCCCTGCCGAGATTTTGGAATATAGTGCCGAGCAAACACCATGGTGGCGCAACTTTATCTATGGAAAATTTGACTTGGCTGAATTCAATATGGACCCGAGAAAAGTCGCCTATGAAGTAGGACCGGCGGCTCACTATTGGAACGGTGGTATTAGGATTAATGGCAAGGGTGAGACCAATGTGCCCGGGCTTTATGCTGCCGGAGAGGTTCAGGGAGGCACCATGGGGGCGAACCGTCTTTCGGGCAATGCGGTAACCGAGTGTGTTGTGTTTGGCGCCTTAGCCGGTGGCAATGCTGCCAGTTATGCCAAGAGTGCCCCGCCTCCTGAGATTGATAAGGAACAGGCGGATATGTATTATGAGCGTATTCACGCACCGCTTACTCGGAAGGATGGCTCTGATGCATATGAGACTCGGAAGAAGATGCAAGAGATAGCCTTCAGATATATAGGCCCAATTCGAGAGGAGTCTGGACTCACCGTTTGTCTTAAGGAAGTTGAGAAAATGAGTAAAGAGGTGCTGCCTAACCTGGCGACAAGGTCTAAGGGAAAGGTTTATAACCGTGAGTGGGTGGCAGCTCTGGAGAACGAAGCCTTGTTACAAATTATGGAAATTATTGCTCGCACTTCCTTAATGAGAAAAGAAAGCCGGGGGGCAATGTATCGCCGAGACTATACCAGTACCGACAACAGAGACTGGCTGAAGAACATAATTGTAAAGAGTAAGGATGGTCAGGTTAGCCTGGAAACAAGACCGGTAGTAACCACTAAGATAACATTGCCCAAGCGGGAGAAAATACCTTATATGATTCCTGCCTGGAAGTTCGAGAAGAGAGCCTAGGCAATAGACTAAGTTTGAAAAGAAATTAGGCAGAAATTAAGAGATTTTAGCAAGGAGGTTTTATCATGGGCATTCCTGAATATATGCGTTTTTCTGTTGGAGAGTATAAGCGGCGATGCGATAAGGCCAGGGAGCTGCTGGAGAAAGGAGACCTCAAAGGCCTGTTCATTACCGAGGGCGGAAATTATACCTATTTCAGCGGCGGAAGCAGAGATTTCTCCTTTAGCCGTCCACATACAATGTTGCTTCCGCGTAAGGGTGAACCTGTAGCTATAATCCAGCGCTTCCCTGAGTGGAATAGAGTGAGAGAAATCTGGTTTGATGATGTTCGGATTTACGACACCATGCTAGGTCTTCCGGTGGAGATGGTGGTTGAAGCGATGAAGGCGATGGGGATGGGTGAGGGGCGTGTGGGAGCAGAACTTGGCTATGAGCAGAGATTGGGGATTTCCCCGAACGATTTTGTTAAACTAAAGGAGGCTCTCCCCAAGGTGGAGTTTGTGAATGCCGCTGATGTTTTTTGGGGTGTTCGTGTGGTCAAGTCCCCTGAAGAGATAGCCCGCAATCGACGGGCCTGTGAAATAACTGTCCGGGCCTATAATGCCCTTTTCCCCAGTCTCCATGAAGGAATGAGTGAAAGAGAGATAGTGCACAGGTTTTTCCTACTTCAGGTGGTTATGGGGGGGTCCTCTCCTTGGGGCTTTATTAATTCTGGCCCGGAAAATTATGACTCCATTGGTGGTGGCCCTACTACTCGCCGGATTCAAAAGGGGAATCAGATATGGGTAGACGGGGGGTGCCTCTATCGCGAGTATGGAAGCGATTTTTGTTGTGCCGGAACGGTGGGGCCGCCCTCGGACGAACAGAGAAAGATGCAGAAGATGGTCGCCGATATAACCAAAGCAGTGGTTGACGCGGTGCGCCCGGGGATGAGGGCTTGTGATATTGATGCGGTTAACCGCGCTGAGTGGGAGAAGCGAGGCTACGACTATTCAAAAATCAATTGGGGTGGTGGCAGGATTGGGCATGGTCTGGGTTGGGGTGGGTGTCTGACTGAACCGCCCCACATAGCCAGCTACGACAGGACGGTGATTCGTTCGGGCATGGTATTTACTATTGAACCAGCGATTAGTACCGAGTATGGCTGTTTTCAGGCAGAGACGGATATCGTGGTTACCGAAGATGGTTGTGACGTGCTCAATAAAATGGGCTGGGAGTTGCGAGTTATACCCATATAGCAATATATACACCTAGATTGAAGAAGGAACCCTCTTACTTCTCCTCGTGGCAGGCATAGCGAGGCAGAGGTTGTAGTGTTTAATCAAGTAGAACAGGAAGTCTGCAAAAGGGGGCTAGCTCTGCTTGTTGATATAAAATCACAGTTATTATTAGGAGGAGCCTTATGAGAAGTTTTCTGGGTAGAGACATCCTTTCGCTGAAGGATTTCGAGCGACAAGACTTTATGCGCGTCTTCCAGGTCGCCCAAGAATTAGAGCCGTACGCGCGCGACCGGCGCAATGGTGATTTGCTCAAGCACAAGACACTGGTAACTGCCTTTTACCAGCCCAGCACGCGCACACGCCTAAGTACAGAAGGAGCAATGCATCGCCTAGGCGGACATGTAATTGGCTTTTCTGAAGCCCGGATGACACGTGCCGGCGACTTCTACCAGGAGTCCATCAAGGATACTGTCCGAATGCTCGAATGCTACGGTGATGTAATCGCCATGCGCCATTATCAGCAAGGTACGCCCCACGAGGCAGCCAAATGGGCGAGCGTGCCAGTCATCAACTGTGGAGACGGCTGGGGTGAGCATCCGACTCAAGTCATAGGTGACATGTTCACCATCTGGCACGAAAAAGGCACCCTTGACGGGTTACACTTCCTGTTGGTGGGCAACATGCGCTTACGCACGATGCACTCCATGTGCTATGCCATGACCAAGTTCAATGTCACGGCTACCATCATCGCACCACCGGAGATGACTCTTACTGAGGAGTTTAAGCAGGAACTGAACGCGTATAATCTAAGGTTCGATGAACGCGAAACAATAGAGGAAGCCATCGCCGACGCTGATGTCATCTATATGGAGTCAGTGGCTTCGCCCGATTATACCAAGTCGCATGTGGAAGCCCCAGGCGAGCGTGAACTGACCCCATCCGCCTATTGTGTAACACGTGAACTGTTGTGGCATAAGGACAAGCGGGGTGCTCTTGTGCTGCACTCGCTGCCGCGTATGGACGAACTGTCCACTGACGTGGATAACACACGCCACGCCGGTTACTGGGTTGAGGCATATAATGGCATGCTGGTGCGCATGGCACTACTGGCACTCATCCTTGGGGCAGTTGAATAGGAAATGTGGGATGTAATAATGATGTAATAACTTTGTAGGGATTTTTTTTCTTAATTATTCCGTGATTTTGAAGTTTATGCCCCGGTTATTAGAATTTATGGTCAGGAAAGGTAGAGTTTACAATGCTAAACCAAATAGAGCAGAAAGTTTGTAAAAGAATTCTAGCTCTGGAAGACGAGCTCATTGAAGTATTGAGCAAATTGGTTTCTATTAATACCGCTGATCCTCCCGGTGAAAACTATGATGAATGTGCTAGATTCCTTGCCACCTATCTAGAAGAACTGGCAGCTCATGTTGAAATTGTGCAAGTTTCCCCGGAATCTCTGCCCCGCCACCCCTCAACCGGAAAGCCCCTAAGCAGGCCTAATGTTATAGCTGAGATTACCGGTTCAAGGGATGAACCTGTTTTGCACTTCAACGGGCATTATGAGGTGGTTCCAGCGGTAGGAGATTGGACCTTTGACCCCTATAAGCCTGAGGTTAAAGATGGCAGGCTATATGGACGGGGCAGTGCTGATATGAAAGCGGGGCTCACCGCGGCTATGATAGCTGCCAAGGCTCTTAAATTAGAGAATGTCAATCTGGCGGGTACAATTTCTTTCTCCCTCGTTCCCGATGAGGAAAATGATGGACCGACTGGGACTAAATTTTTACTGGAGCAAAAGGAGGTGCGGGCGGATTACTGCATCGTAGGGGAGCCTTCTGGTGGTACAGATTTCTACAATGGCCATAAGGGAGCCATATGGCTAGAAGTAAGTACCCATGGGAAGTCTGCCCACGCCTCTTCACCTTGGAAGGGAATTAACGCTTTTGAAGAAATGGTTGAGGTGGTACAGGAAATAAATACCAAGATTAAGTCAAGCCTGCTTCATCAGGAAGATGTTGAGCTTGATAAAGCCACCGCAGGTAAAACTGGGGCAATAACTTTGGGTGGAAAAGTAACCACTGGAGACTTACCTAACATTGTTCCTCCCCAGTGCACCATGACTATTGATAGACGCCTCGTGCCTGAAGAAGATGTGCGGAAAGTTTTGGGTGATTTCTCTTCCATTCTAGAGTCCTTAAAGAAAAGGAATCCCAAATTTAGCGGTGATATCAAGGTTCTATCTCAGTATGGAGCCTGTGCTACACCAGTAGAGTCACGCCTGGTGAATGTGCTTAGGGAATCATTGAAAAGTGTTACCGGTAAGACGCCTGAGATTTCTATAATGCCGGCAGGCTGTGACATGCGTTTTTTCCATTCCTTCGGTATCCCTACTGTGATTTACGGTCCGGGGGACTTATCTATAGCACACCAAGCTGATGAATACGTGGAACTAGAGCGAGTAATTACTGTAGCTCAAGTGTATGCCTTGACTGCGATGAGGCTTCTGGGAGTGCAGAACTAAGATGGGAAGAAAGAAGGGATAAAGCTGAATCCAGCTTTGTGGAGCGGGTGATGGGATTCGAACCCACGACGTCTTGCTTGGGAAGCAAGCACTCTGCCGCTGAGTTACACCCGCCAAAATCGTATCTAATTGTGTCTAAATCTTTAGCCAAAATTTGACGAAGCAGCACTCTTTTGTATTTGCCTTGTCTAAGTGGGATTCCCCGGTTATTCTATTCATTTTTGAACCTCCTTACTCTGTTTCTGTTCCTTCTTGATCTTCTCCATAATTGCCTTTTAAAGCCACTGTCCCAGAGTCTTCTTTTGGATAACAGCAGCAACGCGGGCTTGATGAAAAACACTAGGTCTTATCCTGATATTGCGTGGTATTTTGGCTTCCTCACCCATATCTACACTGGAATTGTAGCACATGTAGCATATACTACCAAGCCATCCGTCGTAGTCATGCTTATCCGAAGTGGCTGAACTGCAGTGCCGGCGGCGAGCTCGGTAAATGCCTTTTCTGTCGCCTCCATGCAGTTAGACATCTCTAGTACCTTCATAAACATCATCTCTGGTTAACCGAAATGGCATAGATTCCTCCTGCATTTTCCCCAAATTCCAGTGTGTTCACATTCGGCTATTTAGGTTAGGTGCCAAGCGCCATATTTGGCAGCCACAGGGCTATCTGGGGAAAGGCTATTAAGATGGCAAGGATGACCATCTGCATTAGGAGAAAGGGGGTAATTGCGCGAAAGATGTCTTCCAGTGGTACCTCGGGAACAAGCGACTTGGCGACAAAAACAGTTATGCCTACCGGTGGGGTAATGTTTGCCACCTCAAACATAATTACCATTATTACGCCGAGCCAGATGCCGTCAAAGCCGAGGGGGATGAGTACCGCATGCGCTACCGGTGCTACCAGAAGGAGGGCGGCAGCAGCACTCATGAACATGCCCAGTATGAAGGATATTCCAATAAACATGGCGAGTGCAATCAATGGGCTAAACCCGCCCTCAACCATAAAAGCCAGCACGCCCTCAACAATGCCAGCTAAAGTCAGAAACCTGGTGAAAACGATAGCGGTTATGATAATAAAGAATATCATCGCCGTGGTTACTACTGCCTCCTGCCCGGCCTTTAACGCCTCACTGCGGAACTTCTTCTTAACTCTCGCTGCCATAAGTGCAATGGCGGCAAACGCTCCCCAAGCGCCAGCTTCAGTTGGCGTGAAGACACCGCTGTAGATTCCCCCGATGACAATGGCGAAGAGAAGGGCAATGCCCCATATGCCGGGCACAGATTCAAAACGCTCTTTCCAAGTATATTTGGCTCCCGGCGGCGCCAGGTGTGGTCTGAGGCGAATTAGGGTGCTCATTCCTAGCATATAAACTAGGACTGTAAGAATCCCCGGAATCACCCCAGCTAACAACAGTGAACCAATTGGCTCTTCGACAATTATGCCATACACCACCAGATATATACTTGGTGGTATCAATACTCCTAGGGTACCGGAGGCAGCCACACTTGCCAGAGACATCCTTTTGTCATAACCAAGCTTTATCATTTCGGGCAGTACCGTCTTACCGACGGCTGCTGTGCATGCTGCACTAGAGCCGGTGACAGCGGCAAACAGACCGCAAGCACCAATGGTAACCAAGTACAGCCCGGCGCGCAGGTTTGACAGCCATCTGCTAGCAAAGACAAAGGCTTTTTCTGTAATCCCAGCAGATGCGGCGAAGTGCCCCATTATTATGAACAGTGGTAACACGGTGAAGGAATAGGTGCTGGCGCTAGTATAAAAGGTGTGCACGGTAATCAATAGTGCTGAATTCACGTTACTGAGAATAACGAGACCAGCGAAACCTGCCACCCCCAGGGCTATAGCTATGTGAACGCCCAGCAATATCAGGACTAAAGCGACGATAATGCCGATAATCCCGATGATTTGAGGTTCCATATAACCACCTTCACTTTTATTTCGTAAAAGGTGAGCGAGAGATCCGTATGATTTCTATCACATACTGCGTACACAATATGAGAAGGCCGAAAGCTAGCCCGATACGCCCCGGCCACATGGGGAAATTAATGAGCCCTGTTTCGTGTTCCCCGGCAAGCGTCATCTCATAGGCAACGATAGAGCCTCCGTAGGTGACAAATCCTACATATACCAGCGCCAGCAATAGGCACAGGCCATCTATAACTATCCTCGGCATTGGCGGGAAGCGGTCGAGTAGCATAGTCACCCGAATGTGTTTTTGCTTGAGCTGGGCGTATGCTAGTGTGAGAAACACGACATATACCAGCAGTGTCCGATTAAGCTCGACGGTGCCTACTATTGGGCTATTGAATAGATACCGCCCGCTGACATCAGCTATGGTGCTAAGCATCATGGCTATGATAAATATAACAGCCAAAATGCCCAGCCATCGGCTTATAAATTCAATAATTCTCATGCCAATGGCTCACTAGAAGCTGCTAAAATTAACACTATCTCTGCAAGCATCTGCCCCCTTAAATTGCAATACCATAATATTCCTCTTGCCCGGTGTCAAATTACCCACCCCTTTTGGGGGACGGCGGCACCGCTCTCTCAAAGAGTGCCCTCGCCGCAGGATCAGTAGTTGGCGGCTTGGTGGCGTCAATGCCCATTCTTGAACCTACCCGTTGCCAAGTAGTTAATCCAGATTTGCTTACCTCTGGCGATGCTATATCAAGGGGATGCGCTCTCACATCAGGGAGAACTACAATATCAGTGACCGGGTTAACCCTGGTGGTAATAGCCCAGGCGACATCTTGAGGGTCGTAAATATCTACATCCTCATCCACAGCAATAGCGACCTTCGGGTGAAGATAGGTGCTTGACAATGCCGCTATAAGTACCGGCTTTACCTCACCGTAGAATTTGGGTATCATCTTAATTACCACACCAAAGGTACTGCCCCAATTACAATAAACATCCCTTAGGTCAGCATACCCGCCAGTATTCTTGAGGTCTCTGAATAGCATTGCCCCCATGCTCACTCTGGTATAAATGGTGCCTCCATCGGGAGGGGCGTGCTGGATAGTTTTAAATATGGCATCCTTCCGCATAGTGATTGCCTTGACATTGATTATCGGGTTTTCCCGTGAAGCGGCGTAGTAGTTCTGGAGCTCAGAGAACGGACCTTCAATCTCCCTGACTTTAGGCGGTACCTCACCCTCCAAGACTAGTTCGGCGTGAGCGGGCACCTCAAGGTCAATAGTCTCACATCTCACCAGCTCAACAGGTTCCTCGAGTAATGCCCCGGCTAATTGGAACTCATCAAGGTCAAGCGGGCCAGTGTAGGCGGCGGCAAAATAGTACATAGGGTGGTGACCAATCACAACGGCGATGGGCATTGGTTTATTCATTGCCTCGTATTTTTGGTAAACTAGCCAGGCGTGCCTGCCCAGTACCAGCAGTATGCCAGTTTTGTTGTCGCCTTTAATCTGGAGCCGGTGAAATGACATATTCCTGATTCCTGTCTCTGGGTCTTTGATAATACATAGACCATCAGCTATATACGGACCCTTATCCTCATGCCCGTGCACGTGGATCGGCAATTTGGTTAAGTGAACGTCGCTTCCCTTCAACACAGCTTCCTTCACCGGCCCTGAACTCACCATCTTGCATTTGATCAAACCCTTGTCTACGGCATCCATAAACTTTGCTGTTACCTTTTCCTTATCTGTCCCAAAGGCTAAGCCAACTTGCCGTATGTTTGTCGGCGCTTGCCCCAGCACCCTCCACCCCGGGCAGCCTTTCACATTTTCAAAGAAAAGAGCCTTTTCCTTGGAAGTGGCTAGTCTTTGTGCCATTTGCCACTCAAGGTTAACCTCATCAGTAACCCTGCTCACTTCGCCTGCCTTCTCAAGCTGGCTGAGCCAGCTCCGCATATCTTTAGCCATATTTGGTCTCCTTTTTATCTATCGGGGCTTTCTAGTAACAAAGCCCTTACACTTCTGCGGGAGCTCTGGCGCTTACAACAAAACGCCTCAGCTGTGCATGTGCCATCGGCGAAGCATCTGGTAAATGCCACATACATAACCCCGTAGTCAGCTACTCGAATTACCTCAGGTCTCCTTGCTTATCGCTTCCTCCATTATTTAACCACACAACTACCCCCCATCGGAGCATTACTGCCATAATGCCCCGATGGAAGGTTCATAATCCTCTTGTCGGTCAAGCTGCCTGCTCTTATTTCTTGTATTCTTGCTCGTAAATCTCCATGAAATCAGGGAACTTTACCGTAGGCTCGTACTTCTTATACAGCTCGTCCCATTTGTCCAGGGTCTTTTGTGCCACCTCCCGACTATATCCCGCCTTGACCATATCATCTAGCCACTTGTTGAGGCCAGCTGGCTTACCTAGAGCCTCTAGTTCTGTCTTGAGTTCCCCAGACACAGCGTATATCTCGCCGCCAGCCTCAATAATCGTTTTCACTCCTGCCTCCATGGCGGCTCCACGGATTTCGAGGAACTTAATCAGTGTCTCCTCACCTACTTCGTCAAAGATTTTCCTAATGTCGTCAGGCAGCTCGTTGTACTTATCAAGGTTCATCATGCCTATCATCATTCCACCAGGACCGGAACCTAGCTCAATCCAATACTTGGCAATCTCGTGTAGCCCTAGCTTGACGGGGAGTGGAAATCCTACAGTCCAGGAACCATCAATGACGCCTTTCGACATTGACTCGTATATATCACCGATGCCCATAGTTACCGGGACGGCTCCCCAGGCATCCAAGACTGGTGAGTAGTATCCGACTGAGCGTATTTTCATTCCCTTAAGGTCAGCTAAGGTCTCTATCCGCTTGTTGACGGCCAGCGGAGTGCTGCTGCTGGGGGCAGGGAATAGAAGCTTGACATTGTTGGCGGTAAACTCAGCCTCTACCTCAGGAACCTCCTTGACTATATCCCAGAACGCCTTTGACCTAGCTTCCATATAGCGTCCCGTGAACGCTAATGCCCCTACCTGTGCCAGCTGGAGTCGTTCGGGATAGTAACCAAAATAAATGGCACCAAGGTCAACCACCCCATCGCTGGTATAGGGGAGGACTTCCTTAGCCCCGCCTAGAGTCTGGTAGAACATTCTAAAGGTCACTTGCCCGTTTGTCCTCTCGGTAACCCGATCGGCAAAGAACTTGCTGGCAACGCTAAGGTCGTGTTTCACCGGGCCATAGCAGCTGAAGATAAGCTCGATACGCTCAGGCGCTGGAGCTGGCGCCGGAGCTGGTGCTGGCGCTGGCGCCGGGGCTGGCGCCGGGGCTGGAGCCGGGGCAGCACAAGCAGCCAAGGGCAACGCTATCAAGCTTAAGATTAACCCCAAGATTAAAAGTTTCCGTTTCATTTTTTCCTCCTAATAAATTTTTTTAACCCCTGAAATCAGCCCTACTATCACATTTTATCACCTCCTTTTAAATTGTTATCCCTTTATCAAATTGTTCAAATGTCTGAATCTGCGGTGGCTCACCTTTCAATCCTAGTTGGTTCCATCTATTTCTTACCCTGTTGTATATGTCCCTGGATAGACTGGTCCTCTTGGCGAAGACATCCAGATATTTATGTTCTTTACAGGCATTTATTAGGGCTTTGGAACCGTAGGGTCTTTCCTCGGGTGGGTTCTTTGTCGGATCCAGATAAGTTGACCAGGTGTTCCTCAGTATATCGATATCGTCAGAAGGGTTACACCGGGTAGCCATAGCCCATAAAACCTGGTTCATATCCGTGGGTTCTATGTCTTCGTCAACGACAATGCACCACTTTGTATAGAAAGCAGCGCCAGTACATTGGGCTGCCAGTGCTGCCACCTGTGATGAATGCCCGGCGTAGCGCTGTTCCAGAGATACTATCACCATGCCCCTACCACTTGCTGCTGCTGGGACTGTGAAAACCCCCTTAATGCCGGGAACACCCAAGGAATCCAGGTCGTTCCAGACTCTTGCCGACCTGGCTATAGCCCAGAATAACCCCGGCTCGCCGGCGGGGTAATTAGCCATTACGGAATTTGTCAAGATTGGGGCATTTCGGTAGTGAACGCATTTAACGTCAATGACAGGGGTGGGTGCAGGCGGTCTTCCGTAATAGCCAGTAAATTCGCCGAAGGGCCCTTCATCCTTCAGTTTACCCGGGTAAACTAGCCCTTCAATAACTATCTCTGCCCTCGCCGGGATCGGCAGGTCGGTTACTTCGCCCTTAATCACTTCTATCG
>SDBT01011028.1_pt1 | contig 14568 bp, 34 predicted proteins | sample 2277101 | NCBI WGS metagenome assembly SDBT01 (sample SAMN10404973, study PRJNA504765) | marine sediment metagenome | isolation source: marine sediment core GS10_PC15, 103 cmbsf | place: Arctic Ocean: Southern Knipovich Ridge | collected 2010
AAATTAAGGAGAAAATTATGGCACAACAGCAAAAATCAAGTAAAAGGCGATCATTACGATCAGCACTTAAACACAAGAAACTAGCGGATACTATATTAGATCAGCTATTAGACGTACAAACCAAATTTAATGAAACTATGGACAAGTTAGATAGTGATGATACAGCCTCACTGGATGATAATTATGCATCAACTGGAGCTGTAGCTGAGCAATCAGAGATTACTACTGTAGCAGATATAGTAGCTGTAGCAGAGATCACTAATATTGATCCTGTAGCTGATGTTTCTGACTCATTAGATGGAACATTCTTTACAATGCAAGATACTGCTGGTTCAGTGGCTTTCTGGATCGATACTGATGATTCAGGCACAACTATTCCCGCTGGTGCTTCTGCAGCTGATAGAGCGATCGAGATAACAACTATTGTAACTGATGATACAGCCGCAACTATTCAGGGACTTCTAGTAACTGCTATTGATGCCGACGGACAGTTTAGTGCCGCTAGTGGCGCTGGTAATAGCGTAGACGTTACTGATGCTGTTGCTGAAGCTAGAACAGATTCTGCTGATGGTGATACAGGGTTTACAATTACTGAAGGTACTGCTGGTGTAACCGCTGCTTTACTAGACGGAACATTCTTTGAAATGAACGATGTTGACGGTTCAGTAGGATTCTGGATTGATACTGATGATTCAGGAACAACTATCCCTGCCGGTGCTTCTGCTTTAGATAGAGCTGTAGAGATTACAGGTATTGCAAGTGGTGATTCAGCTAATGATGTAGCTACTGCAGTAAGAGCTATCATAAACGGTGATTCTAAGTTTACAGCGCCTGCACCTGGAGCCAATATTATAGTGGCAACCCATGTTGATTTAGGCGATCTAACAGATTCTTCTGATGGAGATACAGGATTTGCATTTGCAACTATTTCACAAGGTTCTGATAGTGGAAGAACAGTTACAAGTTTACTTTTATCCGATGCAGAAGGTTCAGAAGCTCAACATAAGTCATCTTTTCGTAGAACATTAAGATCAGCACTTTCTCACAAGAAATTAGCTGATGAGTTACTGGATAGTCTAAGTGAGTTACAAACTACACAAAATGCTTTACTAACTAAATTAGATGCAGAAGCTGGAACTCTTAATGATATAGATTATGAATCTACTTTAGGTATTACTGCTGTTGATTCTGATGCAGAAGGTTCAGAAGCTCAGCATAAGTCATCTTTTAGACGTTCTATGAGATCAGCTTTATCTCATAAGAAACTAGCAAATGATATTCTTGATGCTACGACTGGATTGCAAGCCGCAATGAATGATGCTCTAATTCAATTGGATGTAGATGCTGGTGCAGGTACTGGAGCTTTGACTGGGTTATACACTCCGTTTAAAGTGACAGCAATTGATCCTGATTCTGAGTAATAGGTCTTAACTAAAGGAGTTATTATGTCTAGACGTAAAGAAATAGAAAGAAAAGAAGCTTTGATGGCTGAATGGAGAAAAGGTAAAAAATCTACTACTACTTCAAAGAAAGCTAAAAAGAAAGAAAAGAAAATCGATGAAAAAGATACTAAAGCTGTAAGAAAGAAAATAAAAAAGAAAAAAGACTAAGAATAAAGCCCTCGCAAGAGGGCTTTTTTATTTCTATTTTAGTAATATCAAAGACTCTGCTGCTTTCCTACTTATATACATTAGTCTATCATTAAATATTACTGGCATTTTATCTGAGATATTTAGTTTATATAGCATTGTGAATAACTCTTCTTTATAACCAAATAATTTCATAATTCATTCTCTTAGATATCTAGTTTACGTAGTGTTGAAAACAGTAACTCTTTTTCAGACATAACGTGTCGTACGCTTAAAATAAACACAATTGTATCTTTAATATAAAATGCTACATTATGACTTAAACTAATAATTGGCAGATCAATATATGTACCAACACCTAAATCAAATATGGTTTTCATTAATTTTAAAGTTTTTATGTCAGTTGTATACTTCATTAAAACCTAAACATTCTTCTAGTCACTAATACAGTTATAAACATAAGTATTAATCTAAATGTAGCTTTACCATATATCTTATATTTTAATAGAGTTGATATCTCTTCAGAAGCACCCTCTTTCTCTTGTCTTTCCTTAAGCTCTTGAATCCCTTCTTCTAACTTTTCTCGCTTACGAATACTCTGCGTCATATTCCTAGGCCACTCTATTTGCCTATATCGTTTAATATCGATTTCGGTCTTCTCAATTTGTAATTCTAATCTTTGTATCCTTGACGCGATATTATCTATCTTAGAGATGTTCTTTGTACCCTCTAACGTAACCTCCGACGTAATCACAAACAACATCAGGCAAAATATAGATGCCCTTAGAATTGAAACTAGGGACGTCTCTATCTTTCCCTCAGCCCTATATCCACTTAGGAATATAAAGCACACTTCTGTTAATATAGCCTTAATCCAAGTCTTAGTACCTATCACACCGGCCATAGCATAAAATGGCACTGCTTCCGTAACTAGAAATCCTGTAATCGTTGCTAGTAGTGTGAAATATAAGATAGATCTAATCGAAATAGATCTTACCAATCTCTTGAGTTGTCGCCTGAATTTAGCCTTTCTCCACTTCTTCAGCTCATCTTCAGTTAAAAGAGTATATATGTCTACGGGTTCATCTTTTAGAATGACTCTAATTAACGAATTGATCTCATCTAAGAAAGAAAGTTTCTCTTCTTCTTCATCTTCTAAGACTGAAGAATAACCCTTTCTGATCTTTTCTGCGATCTCAACTAATTCTTTATTTTCCACTTAATTGCCTCTTACATATATCTTCAATATAACCTTGTCTAACATCCCAAATACCTTTATTCGGTATATCATGAAAAACTCCACCTGGACCCATTTCTAATAATTTCATAAACATTACTATAAGTTTTTCGTAACAATCATGTAATTCATGAGAATTATCTTCAGACATTCTCATACTCCCAATCTGTTGCAAGAACTTCTTTCTCATCAACACCAAGAAGAATACAATCTATCTGATGATCTTCATGCCACTGATGAAACTCTATTTGAATGCTTCCCTGTATGTAAGTTAAATTACCATATTTACTTAACATGTATAAGTCTACTTTATTATTCTTATTAATAGCTTTTATTCTTGTAGCACCACTATCTCTTACCCACTCGGGTGCAAACCAATAATTTACGCCTCTTTTAGAAACCATATCTGGCTCTCTAACGGGAAACTTAATTTTCTTATCTTTGGGTAATGCTAAACTCACACTTTATCCTTATATTTTTCTTTAAGAGTTTTAAGTAAAGATCTTTCTCTTTTCTCTTGACTTACCTTATTATTAACCCTTCTTATTCGCTGTACATTTCTAGCAATTAACTTCTGAATAACTTGCTTATCTGATTCGGGAATAGTTTTCTTGGCTAGAACTTTAACTTGTCTTTCGCCATCATAGCCTATATAATCATAATCTATACTAAGTTCTGATAGTTTGAACCTAGTCCCGTCACCCCACTTATGGTATTGAAACATATCAGAATTCTTAATTTCATCTTTAATTCTCTTTTCAAGAGTATTTAAGTCACCATCTAAACACTGTAAATCATCTATAATCTCATCATAAAGATCTATAGTTTTACGTTCTTTATTAATTTCAGCTTTAGTAAATTTTATTTGTTTAGCCATTCTTTCATCTCCGTTACTTTAGCCTCACCAGCCTCTTTGTCATTCCAAAATCTACAAAGTCCACTTGGGTGTGGCATCTCAAAGTAGTTTGCACCAGCCATATTTAACCCCATTGCTGCTATTTTTCCACATGCAATGAAGTTTCTCTTATTCGTAAGCTTTCGCCTTATATTAGTTAATTCTACTTCTATATCTGATTTTTTTAGTTGTTTGTTGTTTTCAGTCTTGTGATCTATTAAGTTTATATACTCAATGTCATATCCACCCTCTTCAAACCACTCATCTACAAACTGGCGTGACTTTGTTTCTGGATGAAACGCGGAGTTATCAGGTGATTTGCCACTTGGATTAGAGCCAACTATAGTAACCGTAGTACAGTGCTTGTTGGCATAGGTCACTAACTCCTGTGCACTATATGTAAGTTTATTTTTTACACTTAATCTATCTAAAGTACCAGATAATTTTACTACTATCCATGCAGATTTACCTATGAAACTTTCTACAGTTAAATCTTTAGTTCGTTGATATTTTATAGCTGAGCTCATAATAACCTTCTGATGTCATAGTTTGTTCTATATCTATATCTTTCATATCTATACAATGATCTCTATAAAGATCTCTACATATAACTTTAGTTATCCCTGCTTGCCACATTAACCTTAAACACTTTTGACATGGACTTAGAGTTATTATTAAAGTACAATTGTCCACACTAATTCCAGACTTAGCACAATGTGCCAACAAATTCTCCTCGGCGTGGACCATATATTCGTACTTCTCAGGTCGTCTTGTTGGAAGTTGGTCATCTGGTGCACCGCGAACAAAACCGTTGTGTCCAGTTGCTACAACCATACCCGTGTCGTTCTTTACGAATATTGCACCAACTTTAGTTTCTTCATCATGTGACCTCAGTGAGGCAGCTTCCGCTATCCCCATCCAATATTCATATTTTGAAGGTTTAGTATTTTCTTTCATAATCTTCAAATACCTCTGAATCATATAATTCTCTGCAACCGGGAGCACCTAAATTTATAACATCTAAGTTGTTAATAAGTGCAATCATCTTTACAGTAAATAATGCTCCTGGTTTATATTTTTTATTACCATTGCTGTGCACATCTACCCATGAGTGCCACAGCGAATTTAGATATGTTTTACCTCTGTATTTAACGAAACCTCTATCTTCATTTAGGTTTGCCATTATACATCATCCGTTGTACATGGTCTGTTTTCATAATATATGTGGCCACGTTTTATGAAGTCTTCAAATGTTACTTTTCTATCTGAATTCGTCCACCTTCTTCTATCACTGCTAATAACTTTTATGTCTAATATTACCAAATCTGGTAACATATAGTTATTGTGACTTTGATCTTCACTAGTATTGCCAATTACCTTTGTATCGTTCCAGGGATATGGCGTGTTTTCAGTTTGATCTGTTGGCCTAGCTTCAATACCTGTTATCTCCCACTCCATGATACCTTTACCATAACTAGTTCCAGCATCATATAACTTATCTCCGACTTTATATTTTGCTATTCTTTCGAACGCATCTTTAGCATCTTTATAAGTTATTTCTAACTTCTTATTTCTGCGTCTAGCTTTACCCTTATTCTTATTTAACTCTTTTTCAGACTTCAAAGGGTCATACGATGCTTCACTCTGGAATAGAATTGAGTCTACATAATCTGGATCTGGTTCCAGTATGTAACAGGGCTCTGAATATTGCGTGGTTAAACACAATACCTCTTTACCTAACTTTCCATTGGCATTGATTCTCTTCATGAATACAAAGCCCTCTTTATCTTTATGAAATATCATGAATTTAGATGGTTTATCGTTGCCGTAGTTTCTTGTCACATATTTGTGATCAGTTGAATACTTGCCCTTGTATTTAATAAAGTACACTTCGCCTAGTGCTAGGTCCTTATACTTCTCATGGGCTTCTATTACTTCTTTTGCCTTACTGTAGAACTCACAGCCGCGTACTCGACGCTTATCTTCTTTTGACAGTTCTTCTTGAACCATTATTCCTCCATGTGTGATATAATAACTATATAGGAGAAGTTATTATGTCATTTATCAAAAAATTGACCAGCTTTATAAAAGGGCTACGCAAGTGGTCTATCATGTTCTTAATACTAACAGTCGGCATAATCTTCCGCATAAATGGCCTACTCACTGGATTAGAGTTCGTAGCACTTATCAAAGGTGTAGCTATTGCCTTCATGGGCTCAAACGCTGTAGAGCACGTAAAAGAAATATTCACCAAGAAGACCAGGAAGAAAGAAGATATGAGCGAGGATTAATCCTCGTCTGACTCATATAATATCTCTTCATCTGGTATACCCTTATTGCCGACTGGTTTTTCACCAACAGCCCTATATCTAGTTATCTTAACTTTCTGTATAGTCTTCTTACCAGTCTTTGGATCTGTTATTTCTACATCTTCATAGTACTCAGATTCAATTCTTGGATCTTTTCTTTTCTTTCTGGGCTTCTTGAACTTGTCTACCAAGTTCTCTGACTTCTTGTCCATACTCTCTATCTCCAACAGCCATGTCTCCAGCTATATTTTCTATAAGTCGATCTATATTTATCTTAATCATATCCATTGATGTACACAAATCTAGTTTGTGTAGCACTATAAATATATTTTCTTTTTCTTTCATCTTAAAACCTTACAGTCGTCCACGCATGTTTATTTTTATCAATCGCTGTCTGCACCGCTTTGTCTACTGCCAATCGAAATGCTATAACTGAGCCTGTATTAATATCTAACTTATCTAGCACACTCATAATATCATATCTTATGCAACGATCGCTATGAGTTTCTCCAAATTTTTCCACTCTGTCTCCAATAATTCTTTTATAGCGTTTTGATATAGCTTCATCTCTTTAGGTAAGTTTTTCTGCTTCAAAAATTTAATCCACTCCACTAAGTTTCCGTTTACTATAATCTCATTGTACACGGTTATAGGGGAAAGTAGTTGAGCAGTGAAATGATTTCCACCATCCATAGGAATACCCTTCTGATTAAGCAGAAGTGCTTCCGTTGTTACTTGAATGTATTTGGCTATTTCTTGTCGATCTTCGAGCGAATTTCCCTCAATCATACTTATATCAGGAATATAAGCCTCAACTTCATCTGAGGGGGTAGATATGAAGTTGAGGCCATATTTGCACAAATTTAATTGCACAAAAACTGGACATTTTATAACTAAAGTTGCTGTTGATAAACTTAGCAACCTTATGTTTGTTTTAGTTTTAAAGTAGTGATCTTGTAGTTCTTGCAGTAACTTACCTCCACCATTAAATTGTAATGGAGCTACAAAACCCTTATCTAGAACATTTTCCTTGTTCAATAACATTTCTATCCTTAGATTGTCTTAATCTCCATTAATGTTAAAAGAGCCTATATATGAACCATCTATACTTAAAGATATATTTCTTGAATTATTAAAGCCATATTCTTCTTTTAAAGTTAAACTAGAACTCACGACACTAATTATTAACCTTTCTACTTCATCTTTAGTTATGGGTGCTCTATTCTCTAATTCATCTATGCGTTCTTTCAATTCTTTATTTTGTTTTTCTAAATCAGATTTCAGCATTCTAATCTTCCTCTGGATCAGCTATAATTATACCTGCTGGAATAACTGGTGCATCATAATCTGCAATAGCTGCTTCTAGAATTCCAGTAGCAACCATATCTTCCCAGTTAGCCTCGATATAATCAATAGTGCCTTCATCTAAAAATGAGGAACTCTCGTCAAAACTCTTAGTTAAGACATACACCATAGCATGGTGCTGCTCTCTTTCCCACATGCAACCAACTGCTTCAACCATCTCAAAAAACTCAAATGGTCCACGCATAGTTGATGCTAATAGTGGTGGTTTATTTCTATCCTCTGTACTAACAGCGACCAAGAAATTCTTATCTTCAATTGAAGAGAAGTCCATAGTTCCTTCCATTAGCTCAGCACAAAAATCTTCACTCTGAGTTAATGGTTTTGCGACAGTTTGCATGTCGTCTTTTTTAGAACTTAATTTGTCTTTAGCTTTCTGTATTGCATCTGGTATAAAACTCATTCATCAACCCCCGGTTTAAATGATTCTTTAACTGCTAAATCAGCTATATAATTTTCAAACATCTTCAATAATTTTCTGTTCTCATTTTTATAAGGTCCTTCCTCACCATTTTGTTTATGCTGTTTACGCTGAAGATCCTCATTCCATATTAGTGGTTGTCCATTGATAAACAACTCATCTTCAACTCTTACTATTAACACCTTATGATCGTTGCTACAAAAATTTTCTGCATGATCAATTATCTCAATAGACTCAATGGCATCTTCAAATACTGTAAAATCCCATACACAATCAAGATGATTTCTCACCGTTATATCTTCATCACCTTCCTTATCATCTTTTCTAGGTTCATAAGCTTCGGTAACTAAGAAATGACTACCGGCAATATATGCCTTAGTGTTTTCACTGAATGCATACGATTCATTAGTGTCGTGAAAATCCTCTGATGAGTTAGCAATTATCTCATTCATCGTTTTGAATTTTATTTTAACTACCTCGCCTTCTTGAGGATTAAGTTCTTTGATTTTGCCCATTATGAAACCTCTCCAATTGTCTATTATTCGAATCTGTTTATTTTTTCTTAGGTTTATATTTAAGTAAAAACTTCACTGATACATTTGGTAATACTTCTGGTTCTTGAGAATAGAACTTATAGTCACCAAGAAGTGAATAGCGAAGTGTAATAAGTCTGCTCATACCACAATCAAAGACTATCATGTAATCTTGCTTTATCTTAACCACCATCTCCCCGTGCTCATATGTAAACACCGTACTACCTATATCTAATGTATTGTAGAACCGTTCTCGTCCTCTGTCTGTTTCAGTATACATTCTTAGCTTTCTATTATGCTCTTTAAAATTCCAATACATAATAGCATCCTCTTTCATATCCTTATCTTTCTCAACTTTAGCCTCTTCATACATAGCCAATGGCTTATAATTATCATCTTGTAATATAGTTGCATCTATGAAGTCGGGATCTAAAAATATTGATTTGGTCACATCATAATCTTCTCCGGAGATGACGGCGGCACATTCATCTATAGTCTCTTCCATATCAGCCAGTGCAGAACTAGCATATGTCCTTAAACTACCATCAGCTTCAATAGTGACATAATGAGGAAATCCTTCGCTATCAACATATACTACAGCATGCTTTATTTCAACCTCTGTTTCATTATTCTCATACCAGTAATATTCAATTTCATAATCCTCACCATCATAGTCTCTTACATTAATGACATCACCAACACTGAATTGTTTAAGTTTGTCCATTTGTTTTACTTTTTTAAGTGTTAAGTTCCACTCTAGAGCATCTTCAGCTACACCCTTAATGCCCTTATCTTTCGTTAGCTTCTGTATCGCTTTTTTAAGTGTCATCCCTTTTGTCGACTTTTGTGTCGTCCTTCGTGTCGCCTTCTTCAATACCACCTTGTTCAGTATCGCCATAAATTTCTTCCTCCAGAGTTGCCTCTGCATGTGCCATTAATATTTGTTTTTTGTTGAACTCATTAATAAAGCTATGATATTTATAATTATGAGCATGATCACAATCGGTCTGAGCGCCCATATAATAACTAGTGTTATATGCCATACCTTGCTTAATTTTCAGTTCATTTATCCTATCTATATATTCAAATTTACTTTCATCTACATTGTAAAAGTCATCATACATATACTTCATACAAGCCTCATCCGCTATTTCTTGTCTTATATGTGTTGGTAGTTCTTTAAATTTAGCAAGTTTTTGTTGCTTATGCCAAACCTCTAAATCAGCTTCAAGTGAACTTAATTCAGTTGATTCTTCACTTGTTAAAGATGGTGTAGGTGCACTAAAAGTAATATTAGTAGAAGCTCCCGAATATTGAGCGGGGTCAAAAACAGCGTGATAAACACCACTACGTATATCTATATTCACTATTTCCTCCCTAACATCTTAAGTATCTTATCTTCATCTCTTTCATATATGTGAAGTGAATCTACTATATGTGTATAAGTTCCAACCTCTAGATCAGGATATATGTCTTCTAATTCGTCTACCATATGCTCCATCAAACTCATGAACCAAGGAAGATCATATACTAAGCCTAAAGTAAGATCATTGCTTCTCATATGAATTTTGAATAGTAGTTTATCTTCTCTTATATGAAAATTTCCATTGAGAGTACATGTCATATCTTTATTACCCTTATAAAAATGCTCGGGTAAACTGAATCTCAATATGGCTTGTCTAGTATCCTTATCAGATCTCAAACAATCAACACACCACTCCCACGGAGTTCGCATCGCATCTTTGGCCGCTTGACCTAGAAAGGCTGACACTGCTTCCGAAGTCATCCCACTCATCTCTTTCGATAATTCGTAGATGGGATTACCATGAGACTTCTTATGCTTGATAAGGTGTCCGTAAGCTGAGTTAATTGTGCCATCTGGGTTAGCTAACTTGAGCCAAAACTTCGACGCCTTACCAAAGTCCTCAGCAGAGTTAGTACCTGAATTGTACAACTCACACTCTTTGGTTGTGTAGTCATGAATTACTTTATTTCTTTCTTGATCTTTCGTTCTGATAGAATTACAAAACGGATTTTTAACTTGAAAGCCATAGTACAGTTTCTCTCTGATCTTCTGGCCTCTTGGGGAACATATAAAATCTGGATTATCGTAGACATCTGCCAATGTGCCTAAATATGCATCATGTAGATTCTCGTATACCTTCATGCTTGTTACCTCCGTGTAACTTAGTTAATTCATGTATATCACTTGCTGAGAAATCCGCTATACCATTGGGATGCCTATTCCCATTATTTGGATCTCTCGTCACCCCTAACCTGTCTAGAACTAAAATAAATGATGTTACTATGATATTATTGCTCATTTTACTCTTTGCTTCCATACTTATTTATCGAGGTTTTTCTCGTGGTATAATTCCACCTTATTAGAGCCGCAAATCGGACAGCCATCTTTGATAGCCGATTTCCAATTGACAGCTTCTTTATCTCCACACTTGTGGTATCTTGTAGTTCAAGTGTTTTACCTAAACTCCCATCATTAGTGGGACAGTGATCATATCCACAGTTAGGTTGATTGTTCATCCTACAAATATCGCATGGTGCGTTCATCATTCCACCTTGTCAATTTCTCCTAATATCTCTTCTATATTAGAAGTCCAAATACCATACCCCTTGGCATGCTTTGTAAGCTTCTTCATCAACGATCCGACTCTTTTACTTAAGTGTCCATACACAAATGTTGACTCTTTAGTATTATGTTTAGGACTATAGTTCTGTAATGCAACTAATACTTCTGATGTTAGATATGCTCTTACATCTGCCATAGTCCAGCCACTATTACCTAAACTAACTTCATCTCTTCCATTCTTGGTACCCATATCAGCTTCATTCCAATTTTTTCTAACTGATTTAGCTAACCAAGATTCAACCATAGGTTTGTATTGAAGTATCATCTCGTCTGTTACTTCACGTTTTTTCTTGTCCATATCTCTTCTCCATGAGGCATAATAATTGATAGATGTTCGTCCGATGAACATCATTAGTCTTTGATAATATCGATTCTGTTGAAGTTACCGAATAGCGATATTCTGCAATGTCAAAAAGGGAATTCATAAATTCTATTTTACCCTTATTTTTTTCTAATACAGTACAGAAACTTTTATATATTTTAGTTCTTTTAGGCGCTTTGGCTGGACTAACATGGGTAAATAGTGTTCTAGCTCTACTGTGTACACGGTTTTCTATAGAACTTATAACTTCATTTCTATTTATCATCCACTTGCTTTTTGCAGCGTCTAATGTTCTTTTTGCATAATACTTTACATTGCGCGAATAAAAATCGTCACCATCAAGTGTAATCGACCACGTATCTCTTTTTGGTGTTACACGAGTATCAGTTATACCTAGGTTAAGCTCTACATCGCCAAAAACCACCGTGTCTAAGATCTTGTCTATCTTATCTATATAGCTCATTTAGTGTCCTTCTCTTGTATAGAATATATTGGTCTGTTTTCATGCATCATTATCTTTATTCTAGTTATGTTATTTAGTGCAGCTAGATTACCATCTCTTACATACAACCCGATCCATACAGAGAATTTGCCACACAGATCTAGATCTCTTATATTCAATTTCTTATCATCAACTAGACTATCCATATGTTTACAAAATTTATTAACCTTACCTCTAAATGATCTGTCACCTTTAACATCTTTAGCACCAAATAAGTCTGCTAACTCATTTAATCTTGGTTTGTTAACTGTGCGAGCAGAGTGTAGATTACCCTTAATGAAACGTGTCAAACTAGATTTTACCATGTCTTCTAATTCTCTATCGTCATAACCTATAGTGTATTTAACTAAATACACCTTGTGTGACATAGTATTTTGTGTTAGGTTTATTTTGACCTCATCACCATCTTCAATATCTTCAACTTCAAATTTAAAGAATTTACTTAATTGCAGTTCATTCAATCGAAATAAATTTAATAAACCTAATTTTTGTGCATGTATACTAACTATACTATTCAATTGTAAACTGGACCAACCCCAATTATAACTATATAGTTGTCTTATGTCTTCTATTGTTATCTCTACTTTATCTGGAAATTTAGATAACTCATTGTTAATTGTCGATTCAATGGGCTCTACTAACTTAGATATATCATCTAAATTATCATAAACTTCATCCTTAAACATACTAATATCACTCATATTTCACCTATAATTATCCTTTCAGATAGCTCAGCTTCTATACAGTCTATCTTTACTAACATCTTTTTTATTTTAGTCTCAGTCAAAGCTATACAATTACAAAGTTCATTCACCTTATCTGTATCACTCAATTGAACACAGTTGTGACCTTTATCATCAACTGTAACAAGCTTATAATACTCTTCTTTCTTATTTCTAACTAAGCACTCATATCTAGTCGATCTGTTAAGTAACTTATCAAGCTCTTTCTCTAATATATTAGATTTTACTTTCGTAATCTGTTTTTTTTGAAGTTGCTTATTTAATCCCACTACTTAACTTCGTAACCTAAATCTCTAGCTTTACCTAAAGCAAGTGAACCTGATTTTTCTTCACCCCTACGAGTTCTTTTAACTTCAAACTTATCAAAGTGAACGTATCTACCCTTAGCATCATCTACTTGATATACAGTTCCAGCCATATCTTGAAAGTGACCACCAACACCCATCTCGTTGACGAGCGCTTGTGTTGCTTCCTTTAGTTCTTCTATAAACTTTTTGTACTCATCTTTCTTAGCTTCTAATTCTACGTACATTCTCTGTGTGTCTGTTAACATTCTTAACTCCTCCAATATTATGCCGACCGTGCAATCTACATCTGCAAAGTCCCACATTAAATCTTCACCACCAGCATATGGTGAACCATATCGTGTCTCACCATAGCCTTTGATCATATCTAACTTATTTAATACCGATATAATATCTAAAACTGGATCACTCATAGTAATTTTAACTCACTCGTTATCTTATCTATCTCTGCATCATCTGCTGGACCTATGGCGACTGATGTTAGTGTTGGCTTTTTAAATTCTGTATGACCAGCATCTAATATAATAGCACACGGTAGTTTTGCTTCTATTGCTTCAGCATGTAAGCTTCTTAGCTCTTCTTCTGAATCACAAGATACACATATCTTCTTCATACCATCTTCAATCCACTGTTTTGCATCTTGAGTATTTGAGCTTAGGAGATACGCTTTTAATGAGGCATGAGAGCCTTGGGCAATCATCTTACCCTTGCGCATATTAAGATCTTTTCTTAGAATTATTACTTGCTTCATATGTAATATCTCTCCATAGTTCTGTAAGACTTTCCGTTTTTACTAATTTAGTGACTGGTAAAAGTTTATCCAATACACATAGAAATAACTGTGCTATTGTATAATTGTGACCACTGCCCATGCTAGATTTAGCGCCCATTATTACTTGCTTCAATGACTAATCCTTGTCCATAGCGTACTTAAGTTATTTGTGGCAACATATGCGGGTTCATCCTGTGCTGTAAAATATAATATAGCATCCAGTGCCCCTAAAAATTTCCATATAATAGTCTGATCAGTTTCCACTATTTCCTCTTTTTCTTAGAATTATTACTTGCTTCATCTTTAATATCCCTCCATAGATATACAAGATCACTTGTTTGTACATGTTTAGTGACTGGTAAAAGTCTATCCAATGTACATAGAAATGCTTGTGCTTTTGCATAATCAGTTGGTTCCAAGATCCCCTCTTTCTGCTGTTTGCCCACTATTTCCTCTTTTTCTTAAGTCTGAATTCTTGATTATATATAGTTACCGGCCATAATAAGTGAGTTAATATACCACCTAATACAAATTGACCTATACTAGCTTGTCCAGACGATAATAACTTAGAATACTTATTAGCATTCTTAACGTGATAGTATAAATTGATAAGTGAACCTATGACGATCCACCCCACCAGTAAGATTTTCATACATTTTTATCGATTCTGTTTATGAATTAAGAGTTGTGTAGATTGAAGATGAAGTCTTCTAATTGATTATTAGTCATGGTATGTAAATCATAGGCTTTTATAGGGGCCCAAGATTTCATTTTCCAAGGTAGTGCATTTAGTGATCTGGGTGTCCAATCGTTATCCCAGCTAGGTGTTGCATCACACCACGCCACTTCAGGGGCTATTCTTCTAAGAGAGAATATAAAATCATTAACAATATCTATGTTGATATCATGGATGTCTTCAGTTATGTTATAT
>SDBT01011029.1_pt1 | contig 14567 bp, 7 predicted proteins | sample 2277101 | NCBI WGS metagenome assembly SDBT01 (sample SAMN10404973, study PRJNA504765) | marine sediment metagenome | isolation source: marine sediment core GS10_PC15, 103 cmbsf | place: Arctic Ocean: Southern Knipovich Ridge | collected 2010
GTCCGGTACAACGCTGTTCGGCGGAGAAAGCCGTGTCAGCGTGAGCGTTGATATTTCCGATATGTCCGCAGGCAATTATAGCAGCACATTGACAGTTACCGATCCGGAAGCGGAAAACAATCCTATGGCTGTCCAGGTGGAGTTGGAGATTATTGGTCCGGAACTTTCGGTAAGTGCGAATGAGTTTAATTTTCAGGCAAGCAAGGAAACGCTTGTGCCCCCGGATCAAATTCTTTCAATTGTCAACGAAACTGGAGGGGGCACGCTCAATTGGCAGATAAGTATTCCGTCGAGTTGCAGTTGGCTTACGGCCTATCCGATGGCTGGAGAGTCTATAGGCGAGATTGACGAGGTTGCATTAAATATCGACGTAAGCGGGCTTGATTATGGCTCGTACAGTTGCCAGTTGACGGTAAGCGACCCCAATGCAACCAACAGTCCGCAGTTGGTAACTGTGAATCTTGACATGCTTGGGCCGATTCTTTCTGTCAACCCCGGCGGCTTCGACTTCCTTGCTGAAAAGGACGACCCGAACGTAGCTGAGCAGATCCTGTACATACAGAATACGCGTTATGACACGCTTAACTGGCAAGTAGAAATTCCGCCGGATTGTGGCTGGCTAAGCGCAACTCCTGGTGTCGGTCAATCGTCCGGTGAAGTTGACGAGGTGGCGTTGGGCATAGACACGTCTGGTTTGGATAATGCTGTTTACAATTGCGAGCTAATAGTTTCCGATCCAAATGCCGACAACAGTCCTCGAACTGTGCATGTTTGGCTGCACGTATTCACACCGGGCGAGATACATGTGCCGGCTGAATACCCGACGATTCAAGCGGGTATCCATGCCGCCTTCGAAGGTGACCATGTCATAGTCCATCCGGGAGTTTATACAGGGCCGGGCAACTCCAATATCAACTTTGAAGAAAAAGAGATCACGGTTCGCAGTGTTGACCCGACCGACCCGAATATCGTGGCCAATACTATCATTGACCTTCAAGATGCCGGTCAATCTGCTGCATTTGTTATCCACGGGGAGGACTACCCGTATGAGGACTACCCGTATGAAGACTACCAGCCCACGTTAGACGGCCTTACTATAACCCATTGTTCTTCCGGTTGGACGGCAATTAGTATCAGGTACGGCAGACCCACCATCCGCAACTGCGTAATCAGAGACGGCTACAGTTACGACCGTCGGGGTTATGGCAGCAGCGCAATTATCTGTTATCGCAGCAGCGCCGTTATAAGCAATTGCGTTATCAGTAATATGGGTGGTAGTTATCAAGAAGCGGGTGGTGCCATAGTATTAGGGAATTGGGATCAGGAGATTCCGGCAGACATTACAATAAACAACTGCGTCATAACTAACAATCAATCCTTCTGGGGCGCTGCTATTGACTGTTGGGGTGTTAATGCGACAATCAATAATTGCACCATTGCAGACAACAGGTCTATTGACTATGGTTATGGAGTCGGTGATTGGCCCAGCTTTGGAGCAGGGATTATTATTGACAGCAGTAATGTAACGATAAACAACTGCATCTTCCGGGACAACATAGCTGATGATGGGCCGCAGATTACGATACTTGACTGGGAGGACGAAAGGCACAACGAGGGGATGTTTCGCTCACGGGCCAAGGTTTCATACAGCGATGTTCAGGGGGGTGAAAGTGATGTCCTCATCATTCCCGACCTGGATGCCTATTGGGAGACCGGATATATTGACCCGAACGCAATAGACCCGAACACTCTTACATGGGGGCCCGGCAACATTGACGTTGACCCGATGTTTGTGCGTGATGCCAATGACGGCGGGGACGGCTGGTTCGATGACTTCGAGACAGAAGAAATCGATGAGAGCGAAAACAATATTTACGGCGATTACCATCTTACGGGCGATTCGCCGTGTATTGACGCAGGCGACCCGAATTATGTGGCCGGGCCGGGCGAAGTTGATATAGACAGTAATCAGCGGGTTGTAGATGGCGACGGCGATGGTATCGCGGTGTTGGATATGGGCGCGTATGAATATAAGCCGAAATATTGCTGGGGGGCAGGTACGGCCCAGGACCCGTATCAGATATGCGAGCCGAGCCACCTGCACGAAATGGGCGCTAACCCCGATGACTGGGACAAGCACTTTGTGCTCATGGCCGATATCGACATGTCCGGCTACACCTACAGCAGGGCTCTTATCGCGCCGGATACGGATGATTTGGCTCTCGGTTTTCAGGGCACCGAATTTAGGGGCGTCTTTGACGGCAACGGCCATGCGATTGCCAATTTCACCTGCGAATCGGCCAATACTAATTACATCGGCCTGTTTGGCTGTGTCGATGGCCCGGATGCCGAGATTAAAGATGTAACTTTGACCGAGCCCGACATCGATGCGGCGACAGGATACTGTGTCGGGCCGTTGGTCGGTTATTTGAGAGACGGGACGATTACAGGTTGCAATTCGGCCGGCGGCAGTATAACAGGCTATGAGAGAGTCGGCGGCTTGGTGGGGCTGATAGGGGCCGGCACCATCGTTAACTGCTCGGGGGCGGTCAACGTAACCGGCCTTTATTCGGTCGGTGGTCTCGTGGGGCAAAACAGCTATGACGGCACCATCACCAACTCCTGCGCTACCGGCAGCGCTACAGGGTATGTGGGCGTCGGGGGCCTTGCCGGATACAACAGCAGCGGTACTATCATCCAGTGCTACGCAACAGGCGACGTAACAGGGGATGTCTATGCCGGCGGCCTCGTCGGATACAATTACGGCGATAGCGGCCCGGTGCACGGTAACATCGCCAACTGCTACGCCACAGGCGATGGTTGGGGTGGTGGTGATAATGCCGGCGGATTAGTGGGGTCCAATTCGGCGGGCGTCATTACCAATTGCTACGGGGCAGGTGCTGTCGGGATGACTGTCTCGGTTCAGGGCCCTATCGGCGGCCTTGTGGGTTTGAGCTTAAACGGATTCTATACCAATTGTTTCTGGGATGAGACGGTTAATTTTGGCCTTGGCGGTATTGGAAATGGAAGCGACCCCGATGTAATCGGCGAGTCAACCGAGAATATGCAAACTGAAAGCACCTTCACCGATGCCGGGTGGGATTTTGTAGGTGAGACTGCAAACGGCACGGAGGATATCTGGTATTGTGATGAGCCGATAAACCAAAATCCGAGCTATCCGCAATTAGCGTGGGAGGTGGCTTTGTCGATGGATTTTGGTTTAGATGAATTGTGGATGTATCAAAACGTGCGGAGTGCAACCAAGTCCAGGTTGACTGCAGACGTTTTAATCACGAACGACCCGTTGGGCAATAGCAGCTATACATACGAGTGGGAATTTATTCTGCCGGACGATGTAACAGTAGCGCCCGCGATAACGGGCGGCGGTGGATTTAGCGACCCATGCTGTACGTTCGCAGCACCTTCCTGCGATGAGTCGGGCGGCCTGTCAGATTCAGGCCAGGCCCTTACGGTGAAAGTAACCGTTACCGGCAACGACTACGGCAACACGGGCAAAGCCAGCGCACAATTCGGTATAGCCCTCTTAGGTGACGTCAATAATAACAGGATGGTAAACGTTACCGACCGTATCATTATGAACACCTACTGGCGGCGCGGTTCGGCGGAACCTTTCACCTTCAGAGACTGTGATATTGACTGTAATGGTTACGTCAACGTCGTCGACCGCATAATAGCAAATTCAATCTGGCGAGGTGTTCTCGGGGCAAGCTCTGTGAGTGAGCCCTGTCCATACCGCTGACATCTCTGTGATTATTCAAATCAGCCTCTGTGGGATACTTTAAGGATTTTGCGGGTGCGCTAAATACTAACGGCCGGCGACTGGCGCCCATCGGGCACTACATCCGGACTAACGATTGTAACCTGGGCCGCGATTGAACCGGCCGGCAGAGCCCATAGCGCCGCCCCGCCGGTAGACTACATCGTTCTGCAGCGTTCTGGCGGTAACCAATTGTTTTTCGAGCGTCTGCAAAGTGATATCCGTCGGTAATGCTCCCGGCCAACGCCGCGCAAGTCCGATCGCCCTGTTATAAGCCCTTATCAAATCCGTTAGAACAAGTGACAGCTCGTTTCGCAGCCTCAGCGTGCCAATCACCGGCTCAGTTCCGGTTACAATCTCAGTTTCGCTTCGGCGCCTGCGCCTGCTCCGAGACCCATCTGGGAGGTATATTTCCGCTGGGTAATTGCGATCAAACTTCCGTCCCAGACCCTGCCTTCCGCGGCGATATTCACGTTGCACGGTACTTTCACGTTCCTGCGTCTCTCTTTTGTTCAGTTGCTGTTCCAGTTGGTCGGACCTTTTCTGCAGATAGTCAATAGACGTAAGAACGTCGCTTAGATTTCGCCTGGCTGCAAGAAATTTACGTATGGTTTTATCGACTTGTCCGCTCTTAATCAGCTTTGCGTCGGCAGCGCCCATGTCGGCAAGCAACTCTGAGAGGGAATTGACCACCTTGTCGGCCATCCTGCTGTAAACCGCATCACTCGGAGTCAACATTAATACCGCTTCTCCGTTCTGGCCTGTAGCCCGGGCCCACGTGCGAACCACAGTCTGGTTCGACCTTCTGTCGGTCCGGTTGATGAGCGCCCTGTTTTGGCCGCTTTTATCAGTTACTTCGATCACTTCGATATTCCTGTCCACCATTGCCATGGCAACAGCGCTGGGACGATTGTTCTTCTCGGCAAGGACGGCGACGTAATTATTATAAGCAGCTAAATTCTTCGAGCTGTATGTTTGGACATCGGTTTGACCGTCTTCATAGCCGGTTGCAGAACCGAGGGGAGGCGCAACAGCACCCATGGTTGCATCCTGCGATATGTATATTTTATCGCAGGCCAGCGCAACGACCACTGCAGCCGAATACGCTCCGCCGAATTTACCCCCGTTGATAAATGCAATTAGCGGACAGTTACGTGTCTTTGTGATGGTGGTGCAGATATCTTTCATGTACTGACCGCGCCCGCCGGGGGAGTCAATCTCAAGGACAATGAACTTCGGCCCTTTGTTAGAAGCGTCAACTATCGCATTTCCGAGCGCCTCAGAGACCACTTTCGACAGGAGCACTTCGCCCTGGTTGAGCGGTATGACCACCACGCTATTTCGCCGTCCCTGAGCATTGGGCGTAACATCATATTCAGCCAGGTTAATGGGCTTGAAACTTTCCAGTTCGGCGTTGTAAACGCGCGTACGATTGCCGATGCTTTTTTGGGTTGCGAAGCCGTGGAATACATCGCCACTCGGGCGATGTTTGAACGTATCGGCCCCGCAGAGTGCAGCACATAACAGGATGACAACCGAGATAAAAGCAATTTGTCTGTTCATTTTAAAGTCTCCGTGATTCACAGGCCCTTTAATTACCATAATTATATTACGCTGAACGTTGGCGAGGGGCCAGAAAAAAACGAAGTCGGAATAAAGCGGTGGTTTTGTCTTTGTGGAGATGCTTTTTGAAAAGAAGAGGATTGTAAGCAGGTATCGGCCGGGAGGTCGCCGGTCAGTAGAAGTCGCGGGTGGGTAAAGGTACTCTTAAGGGCAGATTTGGTGGGTGCAACCGGATTATTTTGCACATCGGGGAGTAAAAGCTTGACATTATCGGTGGGAGTGGGTAAAATTGCCTTTTAGAGTTCGTAGCTTCTTATTTTGGCACATCTCTTTAGGGAAAGGAGCGGATAATGAATTGGCGAATAGTCCTTACAAGCAGCATTATCATATCTTTATGCTTGGCTTCTGCCGGATGGGCAACGGAGGTTGACTATGCTCTCGAAGATGTCGGCGGGGGGCAGTGGGTATATCATTACACCCTGACAAACGATACACTTGGCGTCGGCATCGGGCGATTTATCATCTGGTTTGAGCCGGGTTTATATGAAAATCTGTCTATCGTCTCCGAGCCCCAGATCGGCTATGAGTGGTATCAGGATACGGTGGAGCCGGACCCGGTGTGGCTTTTCTATGGCGCGTACAGGGCTTTTGCGTGGGGCGCCGGATTAGGTGTGGGCGAGAATGAAAGCGGCTTCGCCGTCCGGTTTACTTACCTTGGGGGCGGTACGCCCGGCGGGCAGGAATTTGACATCGTTGACCCGATCGAATACGTCAGTTTGGAGGCCGGCTGGACGGCGGGGGTCTTTTGGGTGGATGCGGCGGCGGCGGGTAATCCAATTCAGATAGGGACGCGTGATAAGCCTTTCGCGGCCATCCATGATGCGATAGATGCGGCGACGGACGGCTACACAATCAACGTCTTGCCGGGATTTTACGAAGAGAGTATTAACTTTTTGGGCAAGGCGATAACGGTAAAATCGTACGGGGCGACGATGGATAACCCGGCAATCATCTCCGGCACAGGTAATACTGCCGTCAGTTTTGGGAGTGGTGAAACGGCCGAAGCAATTATTGAGGGATTTTTGATTACCCGCCTTTGGGGGGATGGTGTTTATTGCAGTAACAACTCATCACCTATTATCCGAAACAATTTGATCGTCAGTTGCACAGCTAAAAGTATCCATTCTGAAGTAGGTATATATATCGGTGGGGATTGCCATCCAACTGTTCTGTTCAATACGATAACTAGTAACGGCAGTTATGATTATCCGGATAGTCCCGGTGTACTGATAGCCAATAGTGAGAATTTTAATGGTTTGATAAGTCATTGCATAATCTATGGCAACAAGAAATACGATTTAATAGCTTCTGAATCTCTATTAGCATCGGGGAAGATAGAGTACTGCGACATTGGCATAGTTGACGATTACAACTGGGGGGGGGAGTGGTTGGATGAGGGCGAGGTTGATGAATACGGTAATTTTAATAAGCCGCCAAGGTTTGTAAGGCAGGGAGATGATGGTGGCGACGGTTGGTTCGATAATCAAGATACGCCATGGGTCGATGAGAGTGCAAACAATATTCAAGGCGACTACCACCTGAGGAATGGATCGCCCTGTATAAATGCGGGCGATCCGAATTATGTTCCGTGGATCGAGCAAACGGATTTAGACGGGCAGGGACGGATAATATTTGGCAGGGTTGATATAGGGGTTGATGAGGTTGCACCAAATACGAAGGTTACCAGGCCTTCCAGCGGTGAGGTTTGGGCGGCCCGGAGCAGTCATGAAATCGAATGGGAAAGTTTTGTCATCGATGATGTTGACATTTATTACAGCAGTAATAACGGTGTCGACTGGGAGATGATTGATAGTGATGTCAGCAATACGGGCAGCTACGATTGGGTGCTTCCTGCGGTTGACTCAGATGAGTGTGTGGTTTGGGTGGCAGCGAGTGAAGAGCCCGCCGAGGTTGATTATACTGTAAGCGATGTGTTTACAATTCGTACGAGTGAGCAGGGGCCGGATATTAATTCGGCATGGCCGACATTGGGCCAAAATTCGGCGCGGGCCGGCTTGAGCGGCCGGGCAGGCGAGGAGGTTGGGTGTGTGAAATGGCAGTTTGCTACCGATGGTGCGCTTTATACGAGCGCGAGTATCGGGGCGGAGGGTCGTGTGCACGTGGCATGCGAGGATGGGAAACTCTATACAATCAATCCGAATGACGGGACGCAGGTTTGGGTGTTCGATGCGAATTCGCCGATGACCAGTTCGCCGACGGTAGGAGCCGATGGGACGGTATATGTCGGGTGCATGAACGGCAGGCTATATGCGATAGATAAAGACGGCGATGTGCGATGGACGTATGATACGGACGCATTTATATATTCGACGCCTGCGGTAGCCGACGACGGCAAGGTGTTTGTCGGTTCGCAGGACGGTAAGCTTTATGCGCTGGGCGCGGACGGCAGCGAGCTGTGGGAGTTTGCGATAGCAGGGCCCGGCCTGGTTGGTGGCGCGATTTTGGCACCAGCGGTGATAGGTCGCGACGGGACGGTGTATGTCGGGGGGTCATACGACCCGAAGCTGTATGCGCTGGACCCGAACACCGGCAACATAAGGTGGGAGCATAGCTACGAGTCTGAAATAAGCGAGAGCGACCCATGCACATGGGGTGAGGGTGGCGGAGGAAGTAACGATTACGATATAGGTGCCGGGCTGCCGCTTGCGAGTCCTGTGGTGGGTGCAGACGGCACTTTATATATGATCATGGGTGATGATCTGAAGCTGTACGCCATTGACGATGCGAACGAAGGCGGGATATTGTGGTCAATCGACCCCATAGATCATATGCAACACGCGATGGATGAGCATTTGCAGGGGTGCTGGGAGTTTGAAGGTGCTACTTGGGAAGGGGAGTGGGATGGAGATGATGTAAACGACATATCCGGCAACGAGCGACACGGTGTGCTCGTGGGCGACGCGAGCATTGTTTGGGACTGGAGGGGATGGAAGGAGGAGGGGGGCAAAGGCAGCGTATTATTATTACAAGGCGGTTACATGGAGATACCGGGCTACAAGGGTGTTACCGGGACAAACCCTCGAACGATCACTGCATGGGTAAGGGGTGGGCAAGGCGGTTGTCTTGTTTCATGGGGTTATGAATGGTCTGACGGTCCTTCTGGAGATATGTGGAAGATTTCGATAAGTTATTATGGTATACAAGTACATGTGCCGGCCGGGACTGTCTCTACCTACGACTATGACATATTTGATAACTACTGGCATCATGTAGCGGTCGTTTGGGAAAATGACGGGACACCGGATGCGGCCGATGTTAAAATTTATCTGGATGGCGTACAGGCAAATACTTTTACTTACAATTCTCATCCTCTGCCCGTGAATACGGGCGATCTTGCGGATGTCCGGATAGGTTGGGCACCTTCCTCCCCTGGTCCCAGGGACTATTCAGGGTGGATAGACGATCTTCGAATCTATGACCGGGCGCTTACGGTGGCAGAAATATATGGACAAGACGCCGATGCTTATTGCTGGCAGCGGCCTGCGATCGGGCCGGACGGGACGATTTATGTAAGCTTCGACGATACGTATCTGCGGGCGATCGATACTGACGGCAATATCAAATGGTCTGTGAAATTAGGACGAGTCGGAGGTTTTACGTTCTCGGTCGGCAGCGACGGTCTTATCTATGCCGCCAGCGACGACGGCGGTCTGTACGTGGTGAATTCAGATGGAAGGCAGGTGGCAAGGTTTGAGGGCGGAGACTGGCTGAGCCACCCCGTTATAGCGCAAGACGGAACGATTTACCTGTGCGATGTTGATAATAAGGTTTGGGCGATTTCTCGCGACAGTTGCCCGGTGGAAACGGCGGACCTTCATTGGGCAGGTGATTTTAACAGCGATGGAACAGTCGATGTGGACGATGTTGTAATTTTGGCCTTAGACTGGATGCAGTTCGGCACGAGCAATATGTATCGGGCCGGTGACGCGGACCTTGATATGTACGTCGATTTGGGTGATTTTGCGGCGGTTGTCGCTAAGTGGCTGGATGAAATATAAGTTTCGGTGCTTAGAGGAGTGCTTCATGAAATCGCATAAAGGTTTTACGCGGGTTGATTTGGCAGTTACGCTTTTGTGCGCGGCGTTTTTAGTTGTAACGATGGGCGCCGTGGGTAATCGCGGGCGCGAGCGTGCGCAGCAGTTGGTGTGCGCATCTCAGTTGGCCAAGTGGGGCCAGGCGATCATTATGCACGCCGAAGACAACGGCGGCAGACTTATGTTTATCCCGAGGCGCTGGGGTGAAGGGCCTTTCCCGCATTATATGGCAAGTGTAAGCGACTATGATCTCCCTAATTATGAAGATTGGACACCTGGTGAATGGAATCTGTTTGAGATCAATCCTTATATCGGGGCCTTTAGTGAAACTTACGAAGTCGAAGTCGATTGTGGGATAACAAGACTGGTGGCCTGTCCGAGTAACGACAGCGAATTCATAGTGGATTGGAACACGATGAATTGCGAGTGGGGGTGGGATTTTCTCGAACCGTCATACTCTTATTGGGTAATCGGGCAGATGCCGGACCCGGTTGATCCAGGTAATGACTGCAGCGATCATGTTTTCCAGGACCTGACCCTAAATACATTGAGCCCCGGCAGATTAGTGATGAGCGATATCATGGCTACTGATGGCAGTTTCAGGGGTACTTCGTATCGTTATAATCATGGCATAAACGGCTGGTCGTGGTTTGCCGGTGATGTACTCGGTAATTCAACATACGATCCTTACCCGAAAGCCACCGGTAGGAATCAGTTTTTCGGCGACGGCGCAGTTAAGTGGAGACCAATACCGCCTCAATACGAAGACAACCTCCCCAACACAGAAGATGTCGACTTCCAAGAGGATCGATGGAACGGCCCCGGCAGCGGGTGGGTAAACCCGTGGGATGTATCTTACTACTGATATTTGAGCAGTGCATTTGTCGTTTGTGGTTAACAAACTGTGTTACAAAGAAAAATATGAAAACTTGTCATAAAGGTTTTACGCGGATTGATTTTGTGGTAACGCTTTTGTGCGCGGCGTTTTTGGTTGTAACGATGGGCGCGGTGGGTTCTCGCGGTCGCGAGCGGGCGAAACAAATCGTATGTGCATCTCAATTGGCAAAGTGGGGCCAGGCAATTATTATGCAGTCGGTGGATAATAATGATGAGGTTATGTCGATAGTCAAACGCTGGGGCGGAATCCCTTTTCCATTCTACCTGTCAACGATAAAGGTTTACTCGGACCCACAGTCCTGGGATGACGATATCCGTGAAGACGAGTGGAATGCGTATGCTATCAATCCATACGTTCCGGTTCTCGACGCCCAGTATACCCATAACGGCATCGTGACGAGATTTGTGAGTTGTCCGAGTGTTGAAGCCGGTTTTATCCAGGATTGGAACTCATGGGGACTCTGGTCCGAAGTTAATTTCATGGAGATTACATATTGTTATTGGGGCCGAGCGGACAGGCTCGATGTTGAAAATCGCAGCGCCAATGCCCTGGAGGTGCTGACGCTCAAAGAGCTTTCTGCCGAACGGTTAATTATGAGCGAAATTCTGCATCTAACGGGCGACAGCCCCAGCGGGGGAGGCTACCGCTACAACCACGGCAAAGACGGCTGGAGCTGGAGTACATATTGGGATGGCATACATAGCGATGTGTCGCCATACCCGAAAGCAACGGGAAGAAATCAACTTTTTGGTGACGGCCGGGTCCGGTGGAAGGAGATACCGGCGGACAATAACCTTCCCACCCATGAGGATATATTTTTCCAGCAGAATAACGGGATGTGGAACGGCCTCGACAGCGGGTGGGTGGGCGACCAATGGGATATAGCATATTTTTAGGCCGAGGCGGGACCGAGCAATGAAAACTGTGAAGACTTGTCATAAAGGTTTTACGCGGATTGATTTGCTGGTTACGTTTTTGTGCGCGGCGTTTCTGCTTGTAACGATGGGCGCTGTGGGTAATCGCGGTCGCGAGCGTGCGAAGCAAATCGTATGCGCATCTCAATTGGGAAAATGGGGCCAGGCTATCATTATGCAGTCTGCGGATAATGATGACAAACTTATGTCTATGGTCAGGCGCTGGGGCGGTGCACCTTTCCCGCATTATATGGCAGCTTTACCACTGAGGTTTTACGGCACTCCTGTGGCGACGCAGGATATGAAGACCGGGGAATTCAGCGTCTATCTTATTGATCCCTATCTTGACTGTATAGGCGATGATTTTGAAAATAACGGCCAAGGAACGAGGCTGCTTGCATGTCCGAGTACCGATACTGACTTCATAGTACAGTGGAGCTGGGCCACTTGGGACGCGTTTTGCCGGCCACCGCATACAGGCGGTAGTATTGGGGAATATTTTATTGAACCTGCATATTCTTATTGGAACGCAGGCGGGCCGGAGCCGCTTGAAGTAGGAGATGAATGCAGCGCCAACGCGCTCGAAGACCTGACCTTTAATGTACTCAGCCCCGACAGATTGTTAATGAGCGATATTCTCGGTATGGACTATGATTTTGGCCCCGGAGTTTTGTTCCGTTACAACCATGGGGTCGATGGCTGGGCCTGGTGTTTGAATTGGCACCCCGATGTGCAGGCACCGGCCGGACATATAAAATCTGATGGCCAGCAGGATGCAACTGGGAGGAACCAGCTCTTTGGTGATGGACGGGTGCAGTGGCGACCGATATCGCTCGAATTCGCCGACAACATTCCCAGCGAGATTGTCGAGAGGGGCGGTGTTGGTTTAGATGAAAATAAATGGAACGGCCCCGGCAGTGGTTGGGTCCTGAGAGAGCTTTATTCCTGGTACTAATATCTGAGACTGCGTGGTCAGGTTTCTATCTGGAGGGTTTTGGCGGTTTGGACTTTATCGGTCAGTTGGATGTACGCGAATCTTCCGTCTTTTAAGGGTCCCGGGTTGATGATTGTTGTTCGGCCGAGACTGTCGGTTCCGTGGGCCTCGTGGACATGGCCGCAGACGGCTAAGAGGGGTTGGGTTTTCTCGATGAAACGGCGGACGGCGCCGCTGCCGATATGCCTGCCGCCGGCCATGTCAATAATTGTGCCGACCGGAGGTTCGTGGGTTACAAGGACGAATCGGCCATCGGCAGGCAGCAGCGCTTCAAGGGCGGCTAAAGAGGTTGTGAAGTCATCATCGAGCATTTCGTTGGGGGTAGAGCCGTGGCACGGTAGCGAGCCGCCCAGGCCGACGAACGGGACACCGGCCACAGTGATGCAGTTGAGTTCGAGGTTTATGCCCTCGCTTGTGAGGTAATCATTTACCTGGGGCCTGTCACAGTTGCCGGGCACTGCCAAAATGTTGGGATTATGCTGGCGAATCTGACCGATTATCTGTTCGGCCTGCGCCCATTCGCCGAAATTGGTGATATCACCGGCTATCAGGATCAGGTCCGCGGTTGAGAGCCGGTCTGCAATCTGCGTCAGATAGGTCAGGTTATTGTGGATGTCTGCCAGAGCTATGATAATCATTTGTTACCCTTTTTCCTTTGCTGTTCTATATTTGCAGTTTTGTGGTTAAGCTTACCCGGCCCGATATTGTAGCGGCAGGGGTGTTTTTGGTCAAACGCAAAATGCGTTGGATATATCGGCAGGGGCGGCTATAATGGGCCGGTGATGCAACCGGCTGGGCGTAACTATATTTTTAAAGGTATGCGAAGATGATAATAGTAATGAAACCCGGCGCGACGGACGAGAACGTTGAGCATGTGATCGGATTAGTGCGCGACTACGGTCTTAAAGAGCACGTTATTCACGGTACGGACCGGACGGTTGTGGCGTGTCTCGGTGACAAGCGGATGGTGGATAAGAGCGCGATTGAGAACGCGCCAATGGTGGAGCGGATTGTCCCTATCCTTGCGCCATACAAGATGGCCTCGCTGGAGGTGCGAAAGGAAAAGACGGTAATAGAAATCGGGCCGAACAGATTCGGCGTAGGCGGCACGAAGGTCGGTATTATCGCGGGGCCTTGCGCGGTGGAAAACCGGGAGCAGTTGCTCAAGACGGCCCGCGCCGTAAAAGAAGCAGGGTGTATCGGTCTGCGGGGCGGCGCATATAAGCCGCGAACCAGCCCGTACAGTTTTCAGGGCTTAGGCGAAGAGGGGCTCAAGATATTGGCCGAGGCCAGAGCCGAAACCGGGCTGGCTATCGTTACAGAGGTCATCGGGCTTGAGCAGGTGGATATGGTGGCTCAATATGCGGATGTGCTTCAGATCGGTGCGAGAAATATGCAGCACTATCCTCTTTTAGAGGCTGTGGGCAAGACGAAGAAACCGGTGCTCTTGAAACGGGGGATGAGCGCCCAGTTGAACGAGTTTCTTTTAGCGGCTGAGTACATTATCAACGCGGGCAATTCGCAGGTGATTTTGTGTGAGCGGGGAATCAGGACATTCGAAAGATACGTTCGCAACACGCTGCCGTTGGCTGTGGTGGCCGAACTGCACGATAAGACCCATCTGCCTGTGATAGTTGACCCTTCACATGGGACCGGGCACGCGCATCTCGTGCCGGCGGCGAGCGCGGCGTCTGTGGCGGCGGGGGCTGACGGTTTGCTTATTGAATGCCATCTCGACCCGGAACACGCAGCATCCGATGGCGCACAATCAATCACGCCCGATGCCCTGGTCAAGCTTATGGGCAGACTGGGGCGCATCGCAAAGGCAATCGACAGGGATTTATAAGGAATCTATCGTTTGTCGTATTTCTCGACGAGTGGGTTGAAATAGCGGTGCCCGAAACGCAACATTAAATCAGGTCTTTTAGCAGATTTTTCATGTGGTATCGGCACTGAGTCAGCACGACAGCGCCTGTGAGAATAACGATAGCAGCAGTTAACGTAACTTCATTTATGATAACAGCCAATGCGGTTCCGGCGGCGGGAGCGTGTTCAACGTCGAGAGCAACCATTAAGAATATGGCAAGGCCAACGGCGAGGGGGAATTCGGCATAATAAGGCAAGGGAGTGAAGGTGAAAAGTGCACCGCAGACCAGTCCGACAAGATGGCCCCCAATAACGGTTCTGGTCTGGGCGGAGACGCTTGAAGGCATTGCGAAACAGATAAAGGCGGTAGCGGCCATTGAGGCGGTGACAACGACTTTTTTCTCGCCGATTGTGAGCACAAAGACAAAAATGGCAAGAG